>Ga0247817_10000767_pt1 | contig 17124 bp, 2 predicted proteins | sample UWRJL212509R1_FD_178010 | JGI IMG/M metagenome (GOLD analysis project Ga0247817, IMG submission 178010) | Plant litter microbial communities from Arlington Agricultural Research Station in Wisconsin, United States - UWRJ-L212-509R-1 | ecosystem: Environmental > Terrestrial > Plant litter >...
TAAAGAAGGCGTTTAAAGCGGGAGAAGAAGGCTATTAAGTAGTCGGAGTCGCCTATTTTAAGTGCTTATAACTTATCCTCGGCTTAACGTACCTTATTAGGGTTATCGAACAATTGTACTAATTGCTTAATAATGTATTATAGGTCGTAGACGCCGGAGTTTTCTGCCTAAGCGAGCTATAGTATTACGAGTCCCTAGATCTTAGGCTTAAAGCGGCTATAAATATAGAAGAATTAGGCCTCCGGTCTTTTAATCGTAGGACCGTCGATACGAATCTTAAACTAGATAAAGGGGTGCTAGGTCTCTTACGTAAATAAAGTACCTACGAACTTTTCGGGGTCCGGTAAGGTAGCCCTAAGCTTAGTTATAATCGACGAAGAAGTTGTCGGAGCGGAAACCGCCGTAGTAAGGGTTTAAAGGAGAGTTAAATAGTTACTTTTAATAGTAACGTTTTTAAAGCTAAGAGTATAGATTTGGTTAATTAGTTCCGAGATCTTAGCTTCGTAGGCCTTAAGAATTTACTTAACTTAATTAACGTCTATTTTAACGGGAAGCCTAGGATAACGGTAAGCTTAAGGTATTGAAAAAAAAAAGGGAAGAAGAGTATTAGTTATAGCTAGTCTTATTAGTCGTACGAGGAGAGTACTTAATCTATGTAACTGGAGAAATTACCTGTAGAACCTTCTTAAAGGGATCTTAGGCTAGAATTCCTTCTTTAAAGCTCGGTAACGCTCTTTATAAATAAGGCGATTCGCGTCGCGCCGATTCGTATTAGGGTCGGTATTATATAAGCCTTTGTAGGCGAAGGTTTTGTAATAAAGGACGGTCGATTGGGATTAAAGGCTTTTAATTACTAAAGATTGTTGTCGAATAACGCTTTAGGTACTGGCTTTAGTACGAATCTTTCGTTCGGGGGTAGGAGGAGCGAATAGGTGCCTTTTAAATTCCGGCTTAGCGGCGCGGCGGCGACTACTGTCTCTTAAATCCCTGCTACGAATACGATTAATTACTAAGCTAGCGATCGTTAAAAGGATCTTCGATATTATTACGGAAGTTAGTTAGACTAAAGAGATAAGGCTACGATAGGGTTTATACTAGATTGTGGAAAATATCGAAGATATAGGAGGAAGGGTTGTAAGGCCTGTCCGACTATATCTGCGAATCTATCTAGTAGGGTAGCGTGCTGATAAGGTAATAAGGCTGATAAAGCGATAAGGCCTACAACCACCACCTATTATAGCATGTGCCGTAACACCCTCTTCCCCTTTTTCTTTTATACTCCTTTTAACCTCCTTTTTCTAACGGTTTTCTATCTTTCGTTTTATTAAGCTTAAGTAGCTTATTTAAGGTCTCGTTAGTCGCGTTAAGGATATTAGCGATCTTATTTAGAAGCTTACTAATCGCGCTAACGACGACGTTCCTTCGGAGCGAAATAACGACGGGAGTTTCGTCGTCCTTAATTATAAATCTAAGCTAGAGGTTAATTCCGATAGTAAGGTTTCTAATAATGATTTTAGTTATAATAGCGACGGTAGTATTAATAGTAATAATACTACCGATAACTTTACTAATCTCTTTAAGTAATAGTTAGCTACTTTTACTAACTTTAGGCCTTCTTTATAGTATACTTTATCTCTTTAACTAGGTTATTTTTATATTATTTTCCTTTTAGGCCTTACGCCCTTTTAGTAGTAGTTAGTTAGGTAACTGTAAAAAAAGCTCTTCTACTACCTCTTTCTCTCCGTACTTATACCTCTTTCGGTCCTATTCCTAATCTCTTTCCTTTAAGTTTTCTTTCCTTTTATAAGTACTTTTTTATTTTTTCTCTTTACTATATATACCTCGTTCCGCTTTTTAACCTCCTTATCCTTTTCCTTTTCGTCTTCCTTAAATTCCTTATTTAGTAAGTATTTCTTTAGTTTCCTAGTCTTTATTAGCTATACTACTACCCTTTACGTAATTTCTTATTTCTTTAAAGCTACCCTTATACTATACTTGTCTATTATTAGCTCCCTTATTTCTAAGCTTTATCTTTCCTCCTTTTACTCCTCGTATTTAAGGACTATATATAACGTAGTTTCCTCTTTATAACCTTTCTCGTACCTTAGGGAGTTTACTCCTAGTACCTTTATCTTAAATAAGAAGGCGTTAAGTCCTATCGTTCTAATCCTTATCTACGTAAGTATAAAGCTTTTCGCTTTTAATATCTTTACGTATAGTTATATAAGTAACGTCGTCTTTCCTTTAGCTATTACGAAAAGGTTTACGGCTTTAATACTTTTCGGGTTTCTAGCCGTTAACTTTCCCTTCTTTTTCTCCCTCCTTTAGTACTATTTTATAAACGTTAATCCAGTATAGGGCTTTACAGAAACAATCAGGATAATCGAGGCATAATGTAATCGGGCATAATACAATCGGGCATGGTATAATCGGGCATAATACAATCGGGTATAGTACAATTGGGCATTATACTAGGTATCCTTTAATACAAATATAGTAACATAATTATCGACGCGAAGTCTTAACAGGATTTAATTATCTAATTAACACGTCTTTACGAACTTCCTTATTCGGATTACCTAGTCGATCCAGACCTTTACAGCATTATCTACCTCGTAGAAACGTCTTACATCCTCTAAGAATCCCTTCTTTGGTTCCTTCCTCTCTATCCCAGATAAGATATAACCGTCTTTAACGATAGCTAAAAGTTCCTCGTTATCGAGGAGCTCGACGGGCATATTCGGGCCTCCTAGGAGGTAATACCGAATTATTAGGGCTTGTTCTTTCGAAAGAACCGGCCGCTTTATTGTAATAGTTATTATAGTGTCGTTATAAACCGGGGCTCTTACTTCGGGTATCTTGTTAAAGGTGGTTAGCGGTAAAGATTGGTAGTAATTAGGAGATACTTACGATACTTGGTAACGTAAGCGATGTAATAGGTGGTAATTTTAAGGTGCCGGACAGAATGGCTGGTACGATAGAGGAAGGAAGAGTAGTAGGAGCGAGCTCCTACGGCTAGCCTTTTATCCCTGCTCGTAATTAAGGTTCGGTACTACTGATAAGGGTTTCGTAGTTTGGTCCACTTTAGTAGGCCGGTAAGGTAGTAACAGCGATATAAAGGCGAGAGGCAGCGAGTTCGATTTATATCGGGAGTATTTTTTTACAAAGCTAAGTGTAGGGTAAAGTATACTTTTTTTTAGAATAGAACCATTTTGTTAAACGACATAAACGTTAATTCCTTCGCCTTTAGTTCGTACTAAGGTAGTAGCTATAGCTTATACAGCTTTAGTCGTTTTAGTTTTAAGCCGGTAAATACGTAAGCCTTTAATTACTTCTTAGCTTACTCCGTCTTAGTTAATTTATTATTTTTTAATAGCTTTTTTAGTTATAGCTTTACCCTTTTTCTACCTACCTTAGTTCTCTTTATCTTTAAAATCGATACTACCTTTAGCTTAAGCTTTTTAAAAAGTCTCGTTATTCCCGTTTTATAAAATCTTTACTCTATTTTTACTACCTACTATAATAGGTATAGGTTAATTAGTAGGTACTATACTTCCGTTTTTATATTCCTAATAAAGGCGGCTTTATACGCCCTTATTACGGTCTTTAAGTATTTCGACTACGTTATATCTACTACCTTAGCTATTCCCTTTAATATTCCCTTTATCGCTATTAAGGTATACTACGATATAGTTACGTATAAGATTACGTTTCGGATTACCTTTATATAAATCTCGCGTATCTTAAGTAACTTAACCCTTTAGGTCTTCCTAACGAGTTTCGATAATACTAGTAACTACGTTTAAAGCTTTCTTTTTATTTACTTCCTATATACTTTAAAGCTAAGCTTACTATCGAGCTAAACTCCGAGAAACCTCGCGGATAGTACTAGTATTAGTCCTTCCTTCCTCGGTTTAAGAAGGTAAACTTTATCGGTAACGGCCTTTCCTTTTATAAAGTAAAGGAGTTTAAACTTTTTCGGGTTAAAGGTTATCCCGACCTTTTTTATCTATTCGGTATAGATTTTGTATATTTATTCTAGCCTTTTATACGTCGTCTTCGTATCGTATACGACCGTTATAAAGTTCGTATCGTTTGTAAAGCCTACTAATATAATTCCCCTTATTCCGTCTAGTCTTATATAAAGCGGCGTAATAAATAGGATAAAGAGGATTAGTAAAAGTAGCGATCCTTATAGTATTTTTTATATAATATACTACTTTAGTACGGTCTTTCCGTCGAATCTTAGTCGAACCGTCCTTTAGTCGAAGTAGCTTTTTAGTTAGTCGATAAGCTTCTTCTCGAATCCTTAGCCCTTTAGGATATAGTAAAGCTATATCTAGTTTACCTTATCGAATACCCTAGTTATATTTAGCTATAAAAACAAGGCGATAACGTTTTAGCTCTAGCTTTTATAGACTATATCTATAACTACTTTTATTATTAGGTTTATTAACTTTTTCGCTTTAAAGCCTATCTATAGCTTCGGAAAGGTCCTCGCTCTCTTTACAACCTCGCTTAGCTTTAACGTTATTAATACCTTTATTATCTTACTAATTATATTAAATAGTACGACCGGTTTATAGGCTCCAGCCTCCTTCTAGTCGTTAACTATCTTCCCTGGCGTCCTTAGTATATAAACCATAGCCTCCTTTTATCGGCTTAGGTAATAACCGAGCTTATAACTCGCCTCGACGATATACGTTATTATATTAGTTAATTTCCCCTCCTAGTTATATACTTTTAGGAACTTATTTAAAAGGTTATCTAAGCCTAGTACTTTATTACTAGTTAGCTTATTAATAATTTCGTTAATCTCCCTTTTAGTATCTTTCTACTAAAGCCGGATCGAGTTCGTAAATAAGTCCTTATCTTAGTCTTAGTTTAGGATTATAGATATATTAATTATCGCCTTTAGGAAGAATCTTTCCCTAAGTACTTTAGCTTTTTATTCGTATATTATCGTATCCTATAGTCCTTCGGGGCTTCTTTAAAGTATTAGTAGGGCGGGGGGGTTTGGTCTTTAGTAACTCCTTAGCCTCGCCTACCTCTCGATATTTTATATATTCCTAAAGTTCGTCTCCCTCCCTGTAACGTTTAACGTATTCCTCTAATATCTCCTTTACGCTACCGCTATCTCCTTATCTTACTTCGCGATCGCTTCTTTTCTCTTTTAGTACGAATAATCATTTCTATATCTCTTTTATCTCCTCTCCGCCCTTCTTACCTCTTTAACTACCTCCCTTACCTTATAGTTTTATTATATTACCTTACTCCCTATATTATTCTTTCTCTTTAATACTAACTTTTCCGCGATCCGAAGTAGCTTCTTTATTATAATATTTATAACGTTCTCTAGCTTTTCTGCCGTAGTAATCCAGTTTGGTTTCGAGAGTAACCTTACTCCCCTCCTTACCTTTTCCTAGTTTATCTTTACTTAGCTATAACCTCCCGTTTTATTAAATTTTTAAGTTTTAATCGCTTTTATCCTAAGTATTATCGCGACTTATAGTATATAGTCTAATCTTATATAGTCCTTTATTCTGTTATAAACTACTAGGAGGTCTTATATTACCTAGATATAGTCGATTATACCGTTTCTTTCCTTTATCCTTCTTCCTTTTCTTATTAATTCTCTTCTCGGCGTATATAAGTCCAGGTTTTAGGCGTTCGCGAGCCGAAGAAGGTACGTTACCTTTAGTATCGTCTTATCCTCCCTATCCTATATAGGGTAATACGCGTTTATATCTCTTACGAGGATATCCCTCTCCGATAACGCCTTCTATAGGAGGTTTACTAAAAAGGACGTTTATCCTTTCTATTTATACCCTTTTAAGTAGATAAAATAGATTATTATTACCTCGGTCCCTCCTCTTATTATAATTAACGCTTAGTCGGTCCTTCCTTTTACTATTTACGTCCTTTTATCGATTTCCTTACTTATATATAGTACTACCCTTCCTTTACTATATATTATCTCGTATCTCCCTCCCTTTAGGTATTTTAGTACCCCTATTCCTACGTCCTTAGGTAGCTCCTGGATTATTACTACTTTATATCGCTTTTTATTTTCTAACGTTAGTTTAAGTTTAGTCTGGTTATTATCTACGTTTTAATATAGTATCCTAATATTATTTATTATTAGTTATTATTATTAATAAAGTTTATTATTATTTCCTTACTTTTACTACTTTCCCTGCTCTCCTCGCTATTTTCTCGCTCCTTCCTCTCCCCTTTCTCGACCTAGTATAGTATAAGCTATAAGCCGTTTACCTTTCTTACCTTATTTAATACTATTATTATTATAAGCCTACCTTTTATAGCCTTAAAGATTCCAACTAGCTAGGCCGTACTAGTTATCGTCGTAGCTTTAGCGGCTTGTTATATTATTCTTATTATAGCTAGTAGGCCTATTACCCTTTAGCCGAAGGCTTCTCCGTTTACTCCTATTATTAGTATACTCTTTACTTTTCTACGTCTCTTATTAGCCATTTTTTCTACGATTAGTTAAGCGTTAGCCTCTGCTAGTATTATATCCTATTATTATTATTATTATTATTATTATTATTATTATTATTATTATTATTATTATTATTATTATTATTATTACTATTACTACTACTACTAACGTAATCCACCATCACCCTGCGCACCCCATCACCCTGCGCACTTTTTAGCTACACCACGACTCCTGAGTCAATTACTCCACGACAACACAATAAATTCAATTCGCTCAATCCAACTCGTCTTCTCCTGACGTCTCTTCAGCTACTTAACAAGTTCGTACGTTATACCCAGTCTTACCGCACCTCCCGCATCGCCGTAAAACCGACGGCCCAGCCTACGTAACACCACCTCCAACGGACCTTTTACCTGGCTGCTGTCGTACAGCCTCCTTCTACTCAAGTAATTCAAGTGCATCCCCTACAGAAAGTGCACCTCCTACCTGGATACGTGTTCTTTTAGCCCTCTAACGCTTTACAAGCGCCTAGTTGGCCTTACGAAGGGTACGGACCTTATCCCGGAGAAGGGTTATCTCATAGGCAATTAGCTCCGTACCCTTTGCCAATTGCTTAACAGCCAAAAACACGTTCGTTAAAAAGCTTCCTTGGTATCTAGCTATACGGTGTCGTACGTGTACAGATTACGAAATGGCTTCTGTTAGGCCGCGCGGCGTCTAGGAGACCCATAGGTCGGCCTCGGGAAGTATCGGTATCGGTATCCGGAGCTTAACGTCAAGCTTTAATATAACGGCCTAAGGGTTATATAGTACTAGACCAACGCCTCGGAACCCAGCTTTAATATTTTCGGGTATCATAGTCTTAAAGTAGGCGGCTCTAAAGGCGAGAAGGAACTCGGTCTTAGTAATATGGTTGATATAAGCCCTAATAAAGTCCTCGAGTTCTTTGCCGTATAGCCGTTTTAGCACGCTAAAGCACCCGACATCAAGAGGCTGGGTAAGGTAAGAGGAGTGTACAGGGAGGCAAAGGGTAATAATGTTCTTCTCTTTACAGAAATCCTCGAACTGGGCCGATAGGTAGCTCTCGTGGCCGTCGAGGACAATCATCCGAAACCCCCCTTATCGCCGTCCGGCAGTATACTTGTCGAAGTACTGGATCCATTCCAGGGCCGTATCATTGGTCGTCCAACCATTTGCCGAAGTCTTAATCATCCAGGTATCGGGAAGGCTACACTCGGTATACCAAGGAGCGAGGTAGTTAACACCTTAGAGGATCAGAAACGGGGGTAGGACAAAGCCGTCGCTACTCACGCACTCGATTGCTGTCGCCCATTCCCGGTTCCCAGGCTAAAGTTGCTTACCTCGGCCACGTCGATCTGTACGTATAACAACCATACTACTACATATAACCCCCATCATAAAGCCCGTCTCGTCGAAGTTGTAGAAGTCGCAGTCCTAGATACCGTACTTCGTCCGCATGTTGGCTACTAGCCGGAACCACGCGTTTATTTGGTCAGGATCCTCGCAAAGGGCCCTTTAGAAGTCGTACGCACGCGACATACGCGTCTTAAGCTCAGGGCGGCGTTGTACAAAGCGTAAAGCCCAGTGCTTGCCGACCGGCCCCGCGCGACGCGTCATAAGCAAGGAATCTGCCATATCTTCCACGCCACGAATCCGGGGCGGAAACCCTCGCGTATCTAGGTCGAGGATATATCGCACAAGCGTCTCCTCTTCGGTCGGGGTCAATTAATAACGGCCGTTACGTCTCTCGGCGAGGGAGGTTGTGCCCTTCATTCGGAGGCGGATCGAGCTTTCCGGGACGTCGTACGTCTTTGCAGCGCGTCGGATAGACATTTTTTTGGTCGTTCGAATAGCCTCGATGGCAAGAATAACTCTACTTTCTTTTGTAAGGACAGACATTTCGCGTGTGTGCAGAAAGGGTAGGTTGTGTTAGGAGGTGGCGGTTTTGGCAAAAAGTGCGCAGGGTGATGGGGTGCGCAGGGTGATGGTGGATCACGTTACTGTAAGTATAGGTATAGCCTTTTTAGGAGCTATATCTATCTCGTCGCGCTTATAATATAGCCTTTTCCCGCTATTACTATAATCGCCCCGAAAGGGTATCTTAAGTATTAGGTTAGTCTAGTTAAAAATCTTTCTTTCGCCCTTTTTCTATACTTCCTAGCTATTAAGTATTCCGTACTAAAAGTAGTATATCTCCCGTTATAGTTTACGTATAATAGTTTATACTCTTTTAGGTATATCCGGACTTTATATATTACCTCCCTTACTTTAACGTTAGTACTTTCTAAGTATATACCAGTTCTGTAAAGTATATATACCGTCTTTATCGCGTAGTATTTAACTTTATATCCCTATTACCCGTAGTTATAGTACTATACTGTTTTCGCGTCTCCTTTAAACTTTTCGTAAGGGAATCGCTTTACATTAAAGTATATTCCTTCCTTTAATATCCTTACTACGTTTTTAAGTTAAATTACTTCGATCAAGATCTAAACCGTATATAAGGAAGTACTATCTTCGTTCGTATATCCTATATTCCTTAATATTACTTTAGCTAACGTTACCTTATTCGTTTCCTTAAGTTCGGTCTAAAGTATCGCTAGGTATTTTTTATAGTCTATTAGTACCGCTCTTAGTACTCCCTTTACTAATAATAGTAGCGTTTTTCTTTTAATCCTAGCCCTTAAGTCTGGAAATACTTCCTTTACCTAATATTCGTTTATTAAATCGTTAAAGGCTTATTATATATCCTCTTCGAAATATATTACTAAGTCGCGGCTCTTTCCTAAGATCGTTATAGCTTTATAAACCTACTTTTAGGTTATAGTCGCGTTAGCCTCGTTAATCTTCTCTATAATTACGTTTACCTTTATATTATCGAAGTATCCTCCTAGTACCGTTACTATAATATCCTTTAAAACCTTCTTTAGTAGTATAAACTCCCTTATCCTATTTATAGCCTATACTATTACTCCTTTACCTTAGTTTTATATCGCCCTTATAACAACTTCGGACTAAAAGGGGAGGGCTTCCTACCTATAAAGCGTCTATTTGCCCTTTTAGTCTCCTTTTATTTTATCTAACTTCTTATCTATCTTCTTAATTAAGTTTTCGATATTATATAGTTTATTATCGGTATTATCGCGTATCGCGGTTAGTACGATATCGGTTCGATTTTTAGTAAATAGGTATCCGAAAAGGTTATTAGCCTTTTAAACGGCTTTTACAAGCGCCTCCTTTAATACCAAGCTAGAGAACTTTTCGAAAAGTCGCTTTAAATTATTATCGGTCTTCGCCTTTCTTTCGATCTCGCCGGCTTCGTACCGCTTTCGCTACTATAGCGGCGTACCGTTATCGCCTTAAGGGCCGTTCGTCGTATTATTTTACGTCGCGTACTAACTCGCGTCCAGCCTTTACTCGCGACCGTAGTTTCCTCCTTTATCGCCGTTAGTCTCCGCGCCCTCCTCCTATACTTAATGCGATATCGCCTCCTGGGAGAGTCGAGTGCGCTAATTCTAATAGCGTTGGTTTTAGCGATTTTAGACGTGGTTTCGAATATAGGGGGGGGGGTACTGGTTCCGTAACGCTATATATATTACATCTTTATCCTATTAGTAAGATATCGAGAGTTACTTCCTAAAAGTTTTCGCTTATTATAATTAAAAGTATCGATTCCTTCTAACTTCGTCCTCCGTCGTACGAGGCTTTATTTCCTTTATAGGTCCTTATATTATATAGTACTTTTTTTTATAACTAGGGGAGTTGTAACTGGTTTACAAACTTAGGATTAATAATATTAATAAAACTTCCTAAGTCTACTAACGCTATTACTGTTATCGGCAGTCCGCTTCCGGGTTAGTATTATACTTCTAGAAATAACGTATCGTTTCGTGCCGTATTAGCTTAAGCTACTACTTTATCTATAGGAGGCCCTAAAGGTCTTTCCAGAGGCCTGGCTCGCTACCTTTAGTTACGAGTTCTAGCCCAGGCTTTACCTTTTAGTATTACCTATTAAAGGCGTACGAACCCCTTTAGTTTTTTCCTAATTCCTCGGGAATATCGATAACGGTATTTCGTCGGAACTTCTTCTATTACCGGTACGTTATATCCCTTTATTCCTTCTCCTATCTTTTTTTTTTTTTATATTTTTCGCGTTCTAACTTAGACTTATACTAGTCCCGTACCTTACTATACCAGTAGTATATATATCTAATATTAGGGTATATACGGTAGGAGTTTCGTCCTCGGATATAGTTATTCGAGGCTATCGCCTTAGTTTCGATAATACGGAAGTTAGTATACGTTTTGAAATTTCCTTCCTATAAGTGTAATTCTTATACCTTAATATCCTACTCTTCGTTATTATCGAAATCGTAAACCCTGGTTATAGGTTCGTAGATATTTTTAATAAAGTTTACGTAGTATTAGAGCTTTTACTACTTATAGTCTAAATACTTTAGATAGTAATATTCGAACTAAGCGATATACTTATAGTTTTTATAACTAAAGTCGAGTTATAGTATATCGCCTTCGAGTTTTTCTAAGTCTAGGGCGTAGTTAAGCTTACCTTTATAGTTAAAGTAGCTTCTAGTATAGTTTAGGACTTATTATCTTTTATACAGGCGTATCTAATAATCGTCTTTATACCTTTCTCCTAACGTTCCTTCCTCCTCGTTTATAAAGCCTTACTCCTCGGAGCTCTTAGTAATAACGTCTAGCTATCTAAAGGCCGTAGCGACTATAACGTTAGCGGCTTCGGCTTAGGCTATAGCCTCGGTCCCGGCTTCGTTTGTTATCCGGGCGAGTTCCGTTATTACCGCCGTATAGGTTTAGTATAGGTTTTCCTAAACCGGGTTAGTTATTATAGTATTCTGTATATATTTTACTAGTATCCAGGGCCGAATATTAGTATCCCTTTTTTACTCCGTTTCCTCCCTAACTACCGTCGCTTCTTCGACTTCTAAAGCCTTTACGGCTTCTTTTGTTAAATTTCCTAAAGAGTTATTTGCTAGGCCGTTATACTTAACCCGTACTTTCTCTTCGTCGGAGCTAAACTCCTGTCGCTTTAGGTCGGAGTTAGGGTATATATATTTAGGTCTATAGTGTTTAAGGCCTACTAGATTGTCGTAGTCTTTAGAGTAGGCTATTTTAACAAACTTATCGTTAGCGGCTACGAATCGGGTATTTTTTTATTTAGGTACTGGTTTCTATCCTTCTTTCTTTAAGCTTTTGTACTCTCGTACGTAATGTCCGAGCTTATCGTAGTTATAGTATTTAATAGTAGATTTGTTAGCCTAGAGTTTATTATTTATCGTCCACTTTAATTACCTTAGGCGGCTCCGATATCTATAGGTTTAGTATAGGTTCCAGTAAAGGTATTTAAGATTAATTACTATTACTCCTATTAGTAATCCTAGCTGTTACGACTTTAACCTTTACGGTTTTTCTACTAGTATTAGTATTTTCCGTTCCCCTTATACCTGGGTTTATAGCCGTTTCCCTCCGTACGCCTATAGTTAAATTCCCGCTAGTAGTTAAAATACTAGTTATTAACTCGTATTATAAGTTCGATTATAGCTTATAGCGTCTTAAGCCTATCGAGTTTATAGATTTCGTTAATAACGTACTTTTTAAGACTATTATAAAAGAGTATAACTAAGGCTTCGTTACCTAGGTTTATCTTAGAGGCTTTAATTCTAAAGGTAGTAGCGTAGTCAGTAACCGATATCCTTTGGTATAGGTTTATAAGGCGTTATTCGGCGTAGAGTCTGGTATCCAGCTCCCTAAACTCCGCTCGTAGTTTAACGAATAGGACCTTAGGGTCGTCGAACATTTTTGTTAGGTCCGGATAACGGGCTAAGAGTTCTTTTTCTTTCTCGTCGTTACTATCCTTGTATTTATAATAACGTCTTAGGAAGGGTTCGAACTAATTTATAACGATTTTATTAAGTAGGGCTACAGCGAAGTAGGTCTTCCCCTCGTTATCTTCGAACTTAATATTATTATACTTAAGGTAAATCTTAACTTACAGGATCTATCCGTCTAGGTTTATAAGGTTTCCTTTAAATCAGGGGGGGAGGGGGAGTTTAACTAGCTTATATTAGGACTCCTCTACCCCTTCTTTAGTTATCTCGAGTTCTTTAAGTTTTCTACTTACCTTATCTTACGCTATCGACAGTTTCGTTAGTTACGCCGCGAGTCCGTTTATAGTCAGGGACTCGGCGTCCGCCTCTGTAACTAATCCTCTAGGCGCTATAATATCGTAATTTTATATCTAGATATAACGTTTATTTAGTATTAGGGACGTAAGTAACGTATTACAACCTATACTTTAGGAGTTAGACTGTAAGGTAGTACGCCGTATCGGTTCTTAGTAACGGGGTAAATAAAGGTTACGTAAGGTCCAGACGGGTAGTATTATCGTCTTTAATAAGGTATTTTATAAAGAGCTTAAAGAAGGTATTTATAAGATTATAAACGAGAATATATATTACTTACGTAAGGAATAAGAACTAGTTCCTTATATAAGGGCTGTTTACTAGTCTTTTTATACTAATCTACTTAGGTATTAAAAAGTAGTATAGGAGAGCCGACCCTTTTAGTCCCGAGCCCGGGTTAAAAGGCGTCGGCCTTTAGCTGATTAGCCGTGTAGGAGGACCCGATATAAACTGTCCCGATACCGGGTTAAAATGTATCGGCTCCTAGCTAATTAGCTAAGCTAATCAGCTAGCCTCTTCCTATTGGATTATCATAACAACCTTAGGCCTCCCTGGTCCTACGGTCTTGGTTATCCCGTCTTAGAACTGGGTTATAACAGCTAACTAGGAGGTTTTTATAAAAGGTTTAGTAGTTATTTATAACTTTAAACGCGTCGACCTTTAAATCCGTCCTAGGGTTTAAGAGGTAGAAGGAAAAGTAGTATAGGTATATAGATATCTTATTGTTAACTACCTCTTTAATAATAGTTATAATACGGAACGTAGCTTTCCTAAGACTTCTTTCGTTAAATTTACGACTTTTCGTTAGTCATTCCTAGTAACGGCTACTTTTAAAGATAAGAATCTTTATAATCTTTTACTTTATTCGTCTTTAGTTAGGGTTATAATCTAAGAATAGTTTACTTATTATATATATCTAGGTAGTATAAACGGACTTAAGAATAGTTTTACGAATACTTATAAACGTATACTTATTTAAAGATACCGTTATAGTAGGTATAGTTATCTTTACTTTAGTAAATTTCTACGTCTTGGAATAAATTAAGTTAAGCGTTTATTAGTAAGAGATAAGGGTACTTTTTTATAAACTGTTAAGGTAAGTTTATTAGGTTAAAGTTTATTAAATAAACGATTATTATAGTTAGAACTTACTAAGGTACGTTTATTTTAAATACTAGTAGGCTAAATATTACTAAGCTATAGACGTTACTAAAAGGTAGTAGCTGTTTTCTAGCTATTTTAAGCGTCGCGTAATAGAGAAAATATAAAGCCTTTTAGCTGTCTCGTTAGGCTTTTCGTTTATCCTTATAATCCTATAGACACTTAACGTCCCTAATAAGTTTTTTTATAGTTAATCTATTTATTCCTTCGACTATATTATTAGCTAAAGGGTTATAAGGGCGGATCTTTTTTAAATATTATTTAAAGTACTAACTTTCTTAGTAGTAGTTTAGGTAAACGTTATACTAATACTTTATAAAAGCGTAAAATAACTAGCTACTTTTATTATAGTAGATATAGCCCTTATAGTAGTTATAAAAGTAAGTCCGTATCAGCCGATAGTAGTTATAGTAGCCTAAAGTATAGACGAGAATACTTAGCTCGCTGGCGGAGATTTAAACGATGTTAACTAAACGGGCATTATATATAATAATACAAATGTTTTTAATATTAAAAGCTAGGGATTTTTCCTGGATAACTACTAACTTTAGGCTTTACTTTTAAGATATTTTAGTAGTATATTCCGGAATTCGATAAGCTCCTATATATCGAGAAGTCCGAGTGTGGCTAAGAGTATACGGGCGCGACGATATTAAAGCTGTTATTATTACCTTTCTTAACGTTATAAGCCTTAGTTGTAGATATATATTAAGTTAATAGTAAGCTTAACTTACCGGTTATATTTATAGCTATATATTCCTAAAGAGTATTCGTTTTAAACTTATTTAAGTTAAACGGACCTAAAGAGATACCTTATTAAGTAAAGGTATTTAAGGTAGGCGCGTTAATACTTATTTTATATAAAGGTAACTAGTACAGGGCTTTATAAAAACAAGGGGATAATCGGGGTATAATACAATCGGGTATAGTACAACCGGGCATAATACAATCAGGTATAGTATAATCAGGCATTATACTAGGTATCCTTTAATACAGATACAGTAACATGCTTATCGACGCGAAGCGGGTCTAATTAACACTCCTTTACAAACTTCCTTATCTGAATTACTTAGTCGATCCAAACCTTTACAGTATTATCTACCTCGTAAAGGCGTCTTACCTCCTTCGAGAATCCTTACTTTAGTCCATTACCCTTTATCCTAAATAAGATATAGCCGTCCTCGACGATAGCCAAAAGTTCCTCGTTATCGAGGAGCTTTACGGGTATATTCGGGCCTCCTTAAAGGTAATACCGAATTGCTTAAGCCTGTTCTTTCGAAAGGATAGGCCGCTTTACCGTAGTAGTTATAGTTTCGCTATAAACCGAAGCTTTTACTTTAAGTATCTAGTCGAAGGTTATTAGTTAGTAGTAAAGACTGGTAGTAATTAGGAGATACCTACGATACTTAGCGATATAATAGGTAGTAATTTTAAGGTGCCGGACAAAATAATTGGTACGATGGAGGAAGGAAGAGTAGTGGGAGCGAGCTCCTACTAGGCTTAGTACGATAGTTATAGAAAGCGGATTACATTAAAGTATACCTTCCTTAGTAAAGCGGTTAAGAAAAGGGTCGAGGTTATAAGATATCTTAGCTAAATTTATTAATATACTAGCGGAGTTAGCGGCGGATATACTAAAAAGACTACTAACGCTTACCGTAAAAGCCGAGGCTACTTCTTTTACAGCTTTACGCGTTAGCTATAATTTAATAAAGTACTTTATTCTTTATATTATAGTAGCCTACTTTCAGCGAATACGTAATAATTACTTTAAAAGTAAAGCTATAAGACCTTTAGCTTTATAAGCGGTAAGATTAAAAAGTACTAGTTAGAAAGTATTTAAAAAACTACCAGCTAATACTAACGCTATACCTAAACTAAATACGCGTTAACCTTATAAAGTCTAGGCCTTTAAAGTCTAAAATAAGATACCGGGTCTCGTTTAAGTTATACCGTTCTTCGCTTTAAACCGGAGCTAAAATAAAAATTAAAATAATAACTTAGCTTAATCTAAACTCCCTATTATCTAAATAAACTAACGTTCCGTTTAAGAATCTTTAAGCTATTTTAAATTCCTTATACTAAAAGTCTTTAACTAAGAAATTATATTCGACCGTCCTATCCCTATAACATCTTATAAACGTACTACTTATTCCTAAGAAAGAAGATATCGCTTAAAGACTTACTAACGAAATAGCCTATTTTACCTTTATATATCGTTTAACAAAATAGTTCTGTTCCAAAAAAAAGTATACTCTACCCTATACTTAACTCTGTAAAAAAAAATACTCCCGACGTAAATCGAACTCGCTACCTCTCGCCTCCATATCGCTATTACTACCTTACCGGTACTATAAAACCCTTATCGGTAGTACCGAACCTTAATTACGGGCGGGGATAAAAAGCTGGCCGTATTTAACAAAACGTCTTACGATTACGAAGGAGAATGTTACGGATCGCCTAAGGAAGTTATGTAATACATATCCTAAAAGTCGTATCCCGGAAGGGTTATAGCTGTAGCTATAGTACTTAAGAGTAGATAATATTAATAATATATAACAGCCTTAAAAGACGACTAACGTAACTTATAGTAACGATAATATACTAAATATAATATACCTTGTAGTAGATTATATTAAGGCTATATATAATTATAATCTTAAGACGATAGTTTCAGGAGTAATATTAAACGTTAGCGACTACGTTAAGATATAGGAGTTGGCCGTAAGCTAGTTTAAAGCGTTTAAAGCGATGGCTGTTAAACTATATAAATTAAGTAAGATATTCGTCGTTATTATTAAAAGGACTAGAAAAACGTTACCTATCGATTAACTTACTAACTTTAACGGGGTATTTAATAATATAACAAAGGTAAATAACTAATACGTAAATATTCTTTAAAGCTAGTATAGTTTTTTAACTAACCTAAATTACTTAGTTCCTTTCTAATATTCCTAATATTAAAGGTTATAACGGTTTTCTATTCGTTACTTAAAATATATATAATTTAATAGTTATAGTAATTAAACCTTATTAAGCCGAAGCTAATAGTATCCTTTTAATAAAATACTTCGCTAAAGGTATAGAAACTACTTTACTTTACATAAAGCTATAACTAACTAACCCGTTAGGTAAGTTAATAAACCGTTATATTAATAAAGTAATTTACCTAACTAGTTTACTTTTAGGTATTTTCGTCTATTACGTTATATTTACGGCCTTATCCGTTTTATCGCGTACGGATATCGCGTAAAGTTACTTCCC
>Ga0247817_10000769_pt1 | contig 17101 bp, 18 predicted proteins | sample UWRJL212509R1_FD_178010 | JGI IMG/M metagenome (GOLD analysis project Ga0247817, IMG submission 178010) | Plant litter microbial communities from Arlington Agricultural Research Station in Wisconsin, United States - UWRJ-L212-509R-1 | ecosystem: Environmental > Terrestrial > Plant litter >...
ATTTAAGTATTTTTAGTAGATCATTTAATTTTATTTTTTACATTTGCACCGTGTTAAAGGAATAAGCACAGTTATGACAACATAATTACTTATTCTATTGCGTTAAAAGAGTTGGATTTATTTCACTTTTTTTTCGTCTGCTAAGCCCGGATGGCGGAATTGGTAGACGCGCTGGTCTCAAACACCTGTGGGAAACCGTGCCGGTTCGACTCCGGCTCCGGGTACATTAACGGAAAAGCTGTCATTTTTGACGGCTTTTCGTTTTTTAATAACTTCCGAAGCCTTGATATTCCTAGTCAGAACCTCAATTACCTCATTCACTTTAGTGGTTCGACAACTCTCATTTCCAAAGATTAGTTTTTGAGTAAAAATTGAACCCGCCAAAATTCTTTTTCCATTGTAATCCCCATTAAGAAAGAATTCATCTAACTTTCCTAGTAATTCCAATCCTGAATCGACATAACCATTTACAGAATCTTTTTTAGTTCTTAGAATCTCAATATCATCCTCAACAACACTAAGTTTTCCATTAATACGTTCAATGATTCTATCAAACCTATCTTTATCAATGCTTCTGCTTAATAATAAATCTTCTGCATCCTCAATTTGAGATTTGAGGCTTTTTTGAAGTTCAATTTTAAGTTTAAGCTGATTATTCCTGTCTCCGCTGATTTGAGCTTCGGAATTTCTTAAAACATCTGCAAATAGCTCTTTTATATTCTGGCTAATTTGCAGACCACATAGGATACTTGCAATTTTAATATGCGCATCCTCAACTCCAACTCTTGTCTTACATTTATTTCTACAATGATAATAAGCATACTTTTTAGTTCTTCCTGTAGATTTGCTTCCAGTTATTTGACCTCCGCAAATTTCACATGTCAAAAAATCACGCATTGGAAAATCGCAATTTTTATGGTTCGGCTTTGTATTGTACCATCTTTTTCCCTTGAAAACATTTTGTACTTTATTAAAAGTAGCCAAATCCACTAAAGGTTCATGCCTTCCATCAACTACTAACGCAGATTCTTTTTTAAATTCTGGAACATTTACTTTCCCGATGTAAACATTGTTTTTTAACATCTGGCTAAATGCACTTTTTTTTAAGGTTAGTCCATCTTGTCTTAGCTTTTTTCTTATCGTTTCAACAGACTCAATATTCAAAGCCACTTCACTAAATGCTCGTTTAACTAAATCTGCATATTTGTTTGGCTTTAGAGTTGACCTTTTTGACCCGTCTCTAAAGTTATCATATCCATAAGGGGCTTTCCCTGCAAAATAACCATCTTTCTTAGCTTGATAAGTACCCGTAATCGTTCTACTTGATATCTTATCTCTTTCAACTTCACCCGCAGTTAAATAGATTGACAATACCATTTTATTATCTGGATTACTAATATCCAAATACTGTTCTGATGCATTCAACTCAATACCCATAGAATCAAATTCCCTAATAACGGCAAGAGCTTGTTCAATATTTCTTGAGAATCTATCCCACTTTGCAAACAAAACTTTGTCAACTACTTTTTTATTATTCTTGCAGTAAGCTTTTAATTTTGACCATTCTGGTCTATTAAAATCTTTAGCTGAATGGTCTTCTCGATATACTTTAATAACATTATACCCCATTTTTTCAGAGAATAATTTTAATGACTCTTCTTGATAATCAAGACTGAAACCTTTTTGCGCTTGTTCGTCCGTACTTACACGGCAATATATTATTACATTCATATTATTTCTTTTTTATTGTTTGTTTAATTATTGTTTGTTTATTTTGATTATTACACTTTTGTAAAAATCTTGTGCTTCTTTGTGTGTGTCAAAAACATGTAATCCTTTACTGCAACATGTTTCAAAATGCTTGGATAAAAAACTTAGAATCAAAAAAAACTTATCTTCATATAGAATAATAGTTCTTTCTACATCAATAAAACCATTCGTAACATCCATTACCAATTCTGTAGGTATTATTAATCCTCTCTTTTGAATCATACTAATAAGTCCCTCAACAGTCATACGATAATTTCTCATCATTTTTTTTATTTCTAAATCATTGTTTCTTTTTGTGTTCTTCATTTGTACTAATTTGATTTGAATGATATATGTCTGCCAGTTTGTATAATATGTTTCGAATCAGTTCTACTTCTTCATCTGTGTATTTTATACCATTCCTATTTAATTTCTTTTTACATTCAGTAATACTTATCACTTTATTACTCAGACACCCTTCTCATTTTTTTATTTGGGCGGAAGATAATTTTGGACATAGATATCCTCCTTCGGATTTTAAACCGAATAAAAAGAACATTGGATATTTGTGAGATTTTGGCGTTGAAGTTAGCTTTACAACATTGCCTTTATTTTGTAGAACCATCCTTTTATTTTAACAGGATGGGTTATTGTCTTGCAAGAAGATTTCTATCGATAGATTTCTGACACAAAGATACGTATGAATTAAAGTAATTCCAACCTTTCAAAATTTCCAATATGCTGATTTTTAATCAAAAGAAATCCTTTTCCTACTTAAACTAAAGCCTATATAAGGTTTATTTACAACTGCTTAAAAATGAATTAATTAAAAAGTAAATACTAAAAAAAACAGTTATGGTTAAAATTTTGTTAACATTTAAAATCTTTCCTTTTTCAAACAGATTTTTAAAGTCAAGCAACCATTTTTAGGGCTCTTTTATACAATTGAAGAACTGTTGTCCCATAAAATTTATTTCCGTTTCTGGTCTTGAAATTTAATTTATTCAGATAATCTGCAATTTGTCTATAACTCATTTCTTTTTCCTTACAATTCAATATTATTGATTGAGCTTGACGATTTCTATCATTATTCATTGCGTTACTCTTAATGCGTTCTATACCTTTAGCTCTTGCATCATCGGTCAAGTTTTTAGGATTTCCTAATTTAACTCCCTTCTTTTTTAATTCGGCAAGTGCAAGTTTAGTTCTGGAACTAATCAATTTAGCCTCCTGCTCTGCAAGCGCTGAAAATATATGGATTGTAAAATTATTAGCTGACGGCATGTCCACAGCTACAAAATCAATTCCTGCATCCATCAGTGAACTTACAAAACTTACGTTTCTCGCTAATCTATCTAATTTAGCAATCACAAGAATAGCACCTTCATTTTTAGCTAATTCAATTGCATTATGAATTTCAATACGTTCACGTTTATTTGTACCAGTTTCTATCTCTGTATAATCTTTTAAGATAAATCCATCTTGTGAACTTACATACTTTTCAACAGAACTTTTTTGAGCTGAAAGTCCTAACCCAGAAATTCCTTGTTCTTTTCTACTGACACGATAATATGCGACATATTTTTTCATATTCTCTAATTGATTAAAACCTTAAACGTCCGTTTGTAATTTATTACACCCCAAATGTCCAGGTCTGTTTTGAATTAAACAAGAAAAAACACAAAAATCCTGGCTTTCAAATATTTGGCAGTATTTTATATATTCGATTCAACACGAAGTGTTGAATCGAATATATAAAACCTACTTATTATTGATTATCTTTTAAAAAATCAACCTTGCGCAAAATGCGCTACTAATTCTTCAATATAAAATGGCAATGAACTATTGACTAATTTTTATTTGATAGTATCTTAATACAACATCTCTAAAATGATGCTCTGGGTGCTGGGGAATTAATTACCCCCAGCTTCTGACCCAGATAAAAAGCAGAACCTAACATAAAAGCAGAATAATATGGAAAATGCAACATTACAAATCAGACCTAACTCAAATCAACCAATCTTTATTAGGATTAAACCAAACTAATCAATCACTTTACAATCTATCTTTCAATTATCCTTATCATAATTGTACTTCTTTTAAATCACAATCCAATTCATCATCAAATTACTTCTTCATATATGATGTAGTAAATTCACTAAGGATATATAAAGAAAGAATACTAGATATAACTAGTCTTACCTCATATAATGATGACAATGTAACTAATGATATTTCTGCTCAATTTCCGCTGTTTTTTATTCACAAAGACCGAATAAAGATTCCCAATAAAGTAGAGTATGCCATCCGAAAATACATATCACGCCCTCTTTTAAAAGAGATTCATCCTGATATTGATGTGGCCGTTGAAATCTGCTTACTTTTTACAAGTCTTTTAAATTCAACTTATTTTGGAGTAATCGACGGAAGTAATCCAGACGGTTGGAAATCATTAAAAGCGAAATACCTGCGTAAATTCCTCTGTCTAAATTTGATGACTTATAAAAAAGTAATCACTGCTTTACAATATCCACTTTCAAAGGGTGCCGTATTAGAATGTGATTACAAGTCACAGAAAGGACACAAGAATTATTTTTATCGATTAGGAAAACCTTATATAGGTAAAGGAATAAAGAACTATGAACTTAAAACTAGAGAAGCAAAAATTATTCTCAGCAAGTATAATTCTTATAAACTTAACCAAGCTCAAAATAATCCAATTTGTAAAAACTTAATTGTATTTTATTCTGACATAACACTCCCAACAATAGAAGAAATAAATAAGGAAGCTTCTCGTCTAATTAAAATAGGATATGTCACAAAGAAAGGCAAAAGACTAACTCGATTAAACAAGCACAGTCGTAACTATTTTAATACCCCTGAAAATCTTTCTTTTGTAGAAGACGCTATCGACATTTTTTCTTATTTGACGGATAACGGCCTTTTGATTCCAAACTCTGGTAGTGAAAAAAGTGGCGGTAGAGTTGTAGACTCGTTTACACTTATGCCAAGTTGGATTCGAAGTTTAATCAAAGTAAAGGAAAAACGCAATACTGAATGTGATTATAGCTGTCTTCATCCTAATATTGCAATATCATTATATAATGGAAGAAAATCTAATCTAACCCACGATGAAATTGGTTTAACTCTTAGCATAGATACTAAACTCGTCAAAATTGAGCATCTTTCTTTTTTTAACAAAAAGGTTTGGCAGATGAAAAAATCTCCACTTTTTGAATATTACCAGAAAAATGAATTTGAAATGTTAACTAATATAATAACTGAAAAGTTTAAAAGTCAGTACGGACATAAAATCACATCTCGTAGATTGTTTGCCAAAGAAGTGGAAATTATGACCCGTGTTATACAACAATTAAATAAGGAGAACATCTATGTTGGATACATTTATGATGCTTTATTTTGTCTTCCAGATAAAGCACACCGTGTAAAAGAGTTAATGGATACTGTATTAAAAGATTACGGAGTTCAGACTACAGCAAAGCTATCAACAGACCAAAAAAATATTCCACTTACCAACAAATTAATGGAAAGCATATTAGAATTATCTAATATTGAACAAAATTCTAGCCTGAAAATGAATAAAGTATCCCAAAATGTTCAAATTGACGCAAAACATATCAACTTTAGTGACCGAATTAAAGCTATTGTTTTGGAAAAAATGGAAACTGGCCAAAAATTGATTTTTGAGAAAGCTGATATAGTGTTTTCTCCAAATGATATCATTTCCGACAAAGTTTTAAAAATCTATGATGCTTTGAATCCAGAAGCAAACTATGTAATGGAGAGTTACATCATGATTTAACCACAATATATGCCCCCTCCCTGTGTAAAGGGAGGAGGGGCTAATCACTTAAGCATAACCGTAAATTTGCTGTTACCGCCCTTATTTATGTCCTTTTTTTAAGGTATAAATAATGTATATGATGGTGTCTTCAAAAATTTTTTTGGGAATTTTTAAAACAGCTATATACCAAAGCAAATAATTTAATGATAGATAACTAATTTGTACCTAAAAGGACTAGAGTAGCACGTGTGTACTGGCAAACTTATGCCTTATAAACTACTATAAAACTATCCATTCGTTAAAAGCTATGATATGATTCGTATTTTTTTTTGTTTCTGGTGAAATATGAACAATTTCAAATATTTATATATAAAAAAGAAACATGAAATTAAAGATTACAAGAGCTCAAGCAAATAAAATTCTACATAATATACCAGCTGGAAACAGTGTAAAAATTAAAGTAAAAGATGCTAATAAAATTTTAAAAACTAAATCTTAATTCTCTAAGGAGCCGAAATTGAATATTTGCCATCTGAACGTGGGAGAATTTTCTTTGTCTTTTTATCTAGGTAATATCCACTTTCTGGATAAAAACTCTTATACTCTTTGTATACATCTGTATCAAAACTTTGATTCAATGTATAAATGTAACATTTCTCCATATCCTTTTTGACTTGATATATAATTGAGGCATTCGGATATTTGGAAATAATAAGTTTGTATAGCTCAACAGTAGGTCTAAATGAAGGTTGAAGTTTAGCATCCATGTACATAATTTCGGGAAGACTTTTTTTCATTGAAAGAGAATATTTAGAATTAGGATATTTTTCTATATATTCCGAACACCTGAAAGAAAAACCCGCTACCTGCTTTGGAAGCGCTAAAGAATCTCGAACTTGAGTTGCTTTCTCTTTTAATTTACCGTTTGGATGAGCTGTTATAAAATTATCCAATGAATTTACTGTCGAACTATTAATTGCATTTTCAAATTCTTTAACTTCATTTATTTCTAATATTTCATCATTGCTTTGAGAATATAAAATTACATTAACTAGTAAAAATAATGTTGATAATAATTTTTTCATAGGGATATAATATTATTAATGAACACAGATGTCTTCAAACGATTTAACATCAGATTTATAAAGTAAATCTGTTACACGACTCTTTTCAAAATTATAAATCACCAGAATTGTGCTATTGGTGTTATCAATTCCATGATACACAAATACATCAATTCCAATTGGTCTTTGAGAAGTATATACACTAATTGGCTTCCAGTTGTAATACTTTTCAAGAAAATCGTGAGCTGAATATTCTTCATCTGGCTTTCCTAATTGACGAATCATATTCTTTTCATTCCCAGAAATAATAAGACTTCTTATTTCTGCAAAACTTTTTTTCGATGTATTATTAGAACTAATTTTATTTTCATTGCTTTGAATTAATTCTATAGACTGAGCTAAAACATCATCATTTGAAACCTTTGGTAAATTGTAGGTTATTTTAAATTTTTCACCAACATAATCACCATCATCAAAATTATATTTACAATAATCAGGAAGATAAACTATAACATCATTGCCTTTTGCATCCGTGAACAAATAATAACAATCATCAACACATTCAACTTTTTTAAAAGTTATTATCTCACTTCCAACATTGGATTGTCGGTATTCAGTCCCGCTTATTTTTTTATTTTCTTTTATCGCTATTTTATCCATTTTTGAAATTGATGGTTCAAGTTTCTTACAGCCAAATACAATAATTAGAATTCCTAATATTAAAGTTCTTTTCATCGAATGAAGGTTATTTTTAGTTTATAACAACAAATATACAAATTATAGCACAAGTGCTATAATGATTTTGTTATTAAAATCTTCATTTTGATGAAGTGAAAAAAGATGAAACTAAATCCAGAAAACTAATCTTCGACCAAGAAGGTTTGGAGTTGCTTGCGAAGCGACTAAAAGAGATACGCGCAGAAAAGAAGATTTCACAAGAAGAACTAGCGTATCGTTCCGAAATAACTTTATCACAGATTGCAAGAATAGAGACTATAAAAATAAATCCTACTGTAAGTACTATATTTAAAATTGCCAGAGCATTAAATGTGACTCCGAGCGAAATATTTAATTTTGAATTAAATTCAGTTTCTAACGAATAACACTAACAAACAGATTGCTAAATAATAATTACAAAAAAAAGCTACTCTTTTATGAATAGCTCTATTTAATACAAATCAGGATTAGAATCCGTTTTCCATGTATAAGATAATTTAGGAAATAATTCCTCATCTCCCGAAATAGTTTTCCAGTATAATAGTTTTCCTCTTATTTTTAATTCTGCCATGCCCATAATTATAAGCTTACCTTGACTAATATGAGTAATTTGAACTTTGGCTTTTTTTAATCTTAATTTTCCATTTACGGACAATACAGATGGATAAGATTCATTATTGGGATAAAATGTACCTGTAATTTCTCCATCATCCATATCTACGTCAATTACAAAAGAGAGATAAGGCATAGGTTGCGAGTTAATAATATCTCCTTCGGAAGCCCAAGAGCCTTTCAAAAATTGTCTTCTTAATATTTGTTTCTTTTTTATCACATTATAAACAAAATAAGAAGCTATACAAATTGCAGAAATTAAAGATATTAACACTGAAAATATACTAATGTAATCGGATTTGGATAATGACTCACTATGCTTTTCCAAATCTGTTAATCTACTTTGTGTTTGTTTTATTGTGTGTGTAGTTAAATTTAAAACTATACTGTCTGATTTTCGTTGTTTTTCTAAAAAAATAATCCTATTCTTTAGGTCTAATATTACAGAATCTTTACTATCCATTATTTATTCTTATTTCTTCTATAATTAACTAGTTTCATCTAAATCGACTTTTAGTATTTCGCTACTATCTTTCTTTTTTATTATGATTGTTGCTACTTTCCAATTGTCACTTGTACCATCTCCAAATTTCCACTTTTCAATTCCTTTTTCTCCAAACAAAAAATAACCTCTATCTTCTAATCCTTTTAATAATTCATTTAATTGAAATCCCATTTGAATCTTATCATACGTTTCTACCATACTGCTTATATCACCATAATCAACTAGTTCTTGAAAAATACTCCCAATGTATTCCGCCTCTTCTTTATTATCTATATCATCATAATCTGTTCGATAGCCATGCGAATCTGAAATGACTGTCAGTAATTCTTTACCTGAAGTAATTCTACTAATTAATCTTGGTTTATTCTTCTTTTCCTTATCAATTGCATCATTAATTGTAGATTTTACCCAATTTTCATGGTTCAACTTCATATATCTAAGAATGTCTTCAGTATATGTTTCTGTTAACTCATCAATTTCTTTATGATGATTTCTACAAAGTAAAATAAGATTATTAAAAAGGTCGTAGTCATTGATATTTGGCTTATATCTTGGTCCATTTGATTTACTACTTATTATATGACATTCCTCTCCAATATTGAATTCATTTTTTTCTACTCCATCATTAAAAAGTTCTGTTTTACAAATAGAACATCTGTTACCTGATTTTGCCCAAAGGCTTTTTCTAGTTTTGTCAGTTATAGCCATTTATTTTACATTTGATGCAGATTTTTTCCTACCCGCATCTATTAATATTATGTTTGGCGACTTATCAATTTTTAGCTCTTTAAGTATTTTAATTACCTTGTTGTATTCTGGTATATCAAAATATAAAATTACTTTAATTGAATCTTTAGTTTTATTTGCCTTTTCATAAATTTCAACTTGTTTTTCTAAATTTTGTTTAAGCTTTGAATTCGTTGCAAGTTTAAACTCAATTAAGGTTTTATCGTTTGAACCTTTTGATATTGAATAATCTACAGGCCCTCTTCCGTTATTAGATTCTCTATTAACATCGTAGTCAGTTGCGAACCATGTCAGGCGATATATAATCTGTAAATCCTCCTCTCTCTTAATTGGCTGATGATTAATATAAAATAGTCGATATCCATCGTTATTCTCAATTACATCTTTTAAAAACAGTAATCTCTTTTTTGCTTCTTCATAGGAACCATTTTTATCAATGCTATAAAAATCAGTTTTCTCTAAAAGAGTTTCCACAAATTTTTGAACTTGAGTTATAAACTTAGATTCCGTTTCTTGTACTTTCTTAGTTGAAATCTTTTTTGCTCCCTCTTTATTTTCTTCTTTTAATTTAACGTAATATTTTATTATTTCGGGATATTTTTTTACTGTTTCAATTACTGCCAATGAAATTTCTTTCTGTGTATTTCTCTTATTGCCTGCATGTTTTGGTAATGATTTTGTAAAATAATTATTTATTTCATGCTTTAATTGGTCATTGGATATACTATTACATATACTCCGAAAATCACCTCTTAAATCGTTACTATTTATCCAATTGTCATCTTTAGTTAAAATATCTCTTGGAGTTAATATTACATAATCATTAAAAATGAAAGGTAAAACATATTCTTTTGGCATCCACCTCTCAAGCTCATAATCGAAATATACTTTATCAACATTAACTTTTCTTAATAGTTTTTCGTCAACATTTCGGATTGCAAATTCTTGCGTGTAATCAAGTAAAAATTCCTTCGTTAGATTAGTTGTGAAATCACTTATATTATCTTTACCAACACCAATTTCAAAAAGGCAAGCTTTTTCTAAATGAGAAGACTGAGTTATTTTTTCTTTTCCTAAATCATCGAAGACAATATGCATGGAACTTGAAAATGATTTAGCAAATTTTTCGCCTAGCCCACTTCCTCCATTACCAACTTTACTATAACCAAACCAATTTTGTTTTACTTCAGGAAATAAATACCAAGACCTTATTTCCCCAATATTGGTAACACCTATTTCTGATTTGTCTTTTAAAAAAACTAAATACTTTAAAATCTGGTTATGTAATTCCTTATATTCACTTTTTTTACTTCCAAAAAGCAAAAAAGGGTCGATAAACAATGGCAAATCATTTATTAAAGAAATATTAAAGGCACCGTAGTCTTCCAGTTTTGAACACTCAATATTAAAAAAATCAGTAAAGTATATTTTCATCTTTTAAGTTGTATTAAGTAAAGTTTTGGAGATGAAGTTATGAAAAATATTAATTCTATCAATTTGTAAATCAGTTATTTTAATTAACTTAATATAGTCGGATAGTTTTTAAATTCTTAAGACACTATTTCAATTTCTTAGTCATAAATGTAAATCAATCTTTATTATTGATATTTTATATATTTGGCTAAAATTGATAAAAATGAGATTATCTATAAATTCCAAAAAAGAAATACTTAAAATCATTATTGAAAGCAGAACCGATTTCTTAAGTGAAAATGAAACTAGATATTCGGAAGGAACATTCGATTTTTTGAATAAAATTTGGAATTTAAAGGAGATGCCTTCAACAGATTCTCGCTATACCAATGCTGAAGGGGACATTTATCAACATATGATAAACAATAACGATTGGGATTTTTATTACTTGTTTGTTGAGATTTTAAAAGTATATGATGATGATGAAAAATTTATTACTCTAATACACACATTTCTTTTACCCGAATATAGAAAGGATGAGGACGAAATAATAGCATATGTAGTTGAATTTAACTTGACATTAGAAGCTGATAAACTAAAATTATCAATATATGATTATGCTAATGGAGGTATTCCTATTTATCACATTTATCCACTAGAAGAAGTCGATAATATTCCAATTGAGATTAAAAAAAACTCTATTCCCTTTGTTGTTTTTAAACTTGGTGAGAAAGACAATATTAGTTCCATAAAACATTCTGAATTTTTTCTGCTCAGAGAAAATTATTGGGATGATTATAGTAGTAGAACGACTTTTTACCTATATTATATCAAAGATAGTTTTACCAACGTAATTGGTGAAATAAAAATAATGGTGAAAGATATTGCAGAAACAATAGAGGTTATTCCTCTGCAATTTTATAGTCTTGCAAATGATTTTTGCAGTTTGGGTCAAAAAGAAGAATTTTATAAAAGATTAAAAGATTTTTTTCCAAATAATTTTGAAGACATTCTATTTGCCCTTTGTGATTGTGCTTTTTTCTCAACTAAATTAGAAGATTTTGAAAAAAATCATCGTTTTAAAAATTCTCTAATAAGATATGATTATGCCGAGAGAACACTTCGATTAATTAAATATCAATTATTAAATTATGATTTAAATAATCTATTTCATTTTGAATATAATTTTACTCCCAAATATTCTAAAGAATCTGTAAACATTTCATTTAAATTTGACAATAATAAAATTTTAGCAAATAGGATTTATGCAATTATTGGTAAGAATGGAACAGGTAAAACACAACTTTTGACCTCTTTACCCCTAAATATTGCACAAAACAATTCATCATTTTTTTCACCAAGAGTTCCTCTTTTTAGTAAAATGATTTCTGTTTCATACAGTATATTTGATAGATTTAAAATTCCCTTAAAAACTAGTAAGTTCAATTATGTATACTGTGGCCTGAAAAATGAAAAAGGAAAATATATTAGCGAGCAAGGTTTACTTTTGAGATTTCACTATACATGGAAAAAAATCGAATCCTTAGAGAGAATCAACAAATGGCGTACAATTCTTTTGAACTTTATTGAAGAAGATATTGTAAATTCTTTTTTGATAAAAAGAGAATCGATAACCTCATTCAATAATCAATATAGAGTAGATATTGATGGTTTTAACAAAGTAAAGGATTATTTAAGTTCAGGGCAAAATATTTTATTATATATTATTACAGAAATAACTGCAAACATACGATTTGACTCTTTAATTCTATATGATGAGCCTGAAACGCATTTACATCCTAATGCTATTTCACAATTAATAAATACGATTTATGAGTTAGTTGATGAATTTCAATCTTATTGTATTATTGGAACACATTCACCATTAATTATTCAAGAACTTCTTTCTAAAAATGTTTATGTAATGGAAAGAAATGGAAATACCCCTGACATACGAAGAATAGGAATTGAATCATTTGGTGAAAATTTAAATACATTGACAGATGATGTTTTTGGAAACAGAGAAATACAAAAACAGTATAAACGTATAATTGATGAACAGATTGAAAATGGAAAAAACTATAATGAAATCTTAGATTTAATTCAATTTGATAACTCTCCGTTAAGTCTAAATGCTAGATTATACATAAAAAGTAAGCTTAAATCATGAAAAATTTAAATTTTTACAATAAGGATGAAGCATTTTTATTTCATCAAAACATTGTACGTTCTAAACGAGCAATGGAAAAGGACCCTGAAATTCGTAATCGCCTTCTAGCTCTTAATGATGAAATTAAAATCTTATATGAATCTTACAAGAAAAATTTCAATACAAATGATTTAGAACTATTAAAATCGTACGGTTATGTAGACCAAAATAAATCAGACCTTTTGGGACTATATTCATTTAAAAGCAGTATTATTCAAAAATTTAAAAATGGCATTACAACTACTGCCACTAATAGAGTAATTAATACTTGTCAAAATTGTACTATTGGAGAGGTAAGTTCTTTCGACCACATACTTCCAAAAGAAGAATTTACAGAATTTGTTGTCAATCCACTTAATCTTTTTCCAAGTTGTTCAGTATGCAATAGCGCAAAGGGTAAATATTGGTTTAAAAACGGCAAGAGAATATTTCTTAATCTCTATCTTGATATTCTTCCTAATTTGCAATATCTTTTCGTTAAAGTTTCTTTTGTTGATAATACATTTATAACAGATTTCAGTATTCAAAACCCAAACAATATTGATACAGTTTTATTTAATATTATTGAAAGTCATTATAGTAGTTTACATTTAACCAAAAGATTTTCCGATTGTAATGATAAAGTAATTACTGCTTTTCAAAATTCTCTTAAACCATTTGTAGGTAAATTACCTTTTGACGAAATAATAAAAACTGCAATTGAATCAATTGAATTAAATCGAAACTTTTTTGGCTACAATTATTGGCAAAGCATTTTAGAACTTGAATTAATTAATAATCCAGACTTCATAAAGTTGCTAAAAAACTAAGAATGCCTGAAGTCCGTTTTATGTATTTGAATAGAAAAATTCAAATTCTAAAATTTTACATTCAAATTCTTACAATTGTTAATTTAATTTGTATTTTCGTCAATTAAGCATCAGCATAAAACAAACTCATTTTCATCACTGTAAATGTTTTTAAGTCAGTAATCAAATAATCAACGTATGGGAACAATAGTTCATGTTTACAACGATAAAGAAATTCATTTCTTGATAAATAGTATAGATAAAGATGTTATTGTAAACGCTACTGAAATGGCATCGATATTTGAAACCAATCCAGAAAGTTTTTCTAAATTAAAAGAAACAGAAAGTTACATCGCCGTTCTTTTAGACCATTTAAATTCGCAATTTGAGAATCCCAAATACAAAAAGGAAGATATAATATTTAAGAATGAAAAATCTATTTATATGCATCGCAAGCTTGCTTTAAGATTTGCCTCATGGATAGATATGGAATTAGGGATTTGGCTTTTTGAAACTGTTGATAATATTCTTTTTGGTAACTACAAAAAACATTGGGAAGCGTATGCAATTCAAAAATCTTCTCAAGAAAAAATGATTGAGTTAAAGAAAAAATTATTATTAAACCCCACACCATCAGATGCTTTAGCTTACTTTAAAGCTGAGCAAGAAGTAGTGAATGCAAAAATGGCCAAAATTAGAGCTATTAAAGACCAATATAGTATGGATTTATTTGGAGAAGAGAAAGTAGAATAATTTTTTCTCTTAAGTTTTTACAATCATTGCAAAATTGTTAAATAAAGTTATGAATTTAAGTCCTGATGTTCTCCTAAAAGTTGAAGAGCTCTTTATTTATAAAAAATGGGACATTAGTACCCGAATAGTAAATACACCATCACTATTTTTTCGGTTTTGCGAAAGACTTAAATTACTAAGTCTTGAACAACAACTTTTAACAATTGAGTTAGCTTATAAATATACACGTATTGAATTAGGAAATTATTTGGAAAGATTTTATGACTCTCTAATATCTCTAGGTGATAAGATTTACAATGATTTTGATAAAATTTTTGTTCTTCCACTATTAAGTCCACATAAAGCAACACCTTCAAAAACAAAAAGCGCTGGTTTTTTACATTATATGTTTGAATCAGACGACTATACATGGCTGAGTGAAAAATTTATTCCTAACTCTTCATTACAACATCTTCAGTACAATTTTGATAATAAAGATTCAATTTTAATATTAATTGATGATTTCGTCGGGTCAGGAGAAACAGCTATAGAGATTTGCAATGAATACATAAATATTGAAACTAAAACTGGAAAAATAAGCCCAAGTAACATAAAAGTGGTTTCAATTGCTTCATGTATTCAAGGAATTAAGACGGTAAAAGACTCACTGGGAATAGATGTAATATCCGCCTTAACTTTTGGACGAGGAATCTCAGATGATTCTGAAAAAGAAAAGGTATTAGCTAAAACAGAAATCATGCAGTCAATTGAGAAAATATTGAATGTAAAACCACATTTTAAATTTGGTTACAAACAAACTGAAGCTTTAATTACGATGTTATACAAAACTCCAAACAATACATTTCCAGTGTATTGGCATGAAACAGGAAATAAAATGGCACCTTTTCCACGAAAAAAAAATTATAAATGGACAACACAGTAAAAATACTTCTTCTCAAAATTATTAAATTTAATGGTGATATTTCTCCATTAGTAAAAATGGGTTATGAATATTCTCAAATTGTTAAATCTATTAATTTAGAAATTACAGATGGAAATGCTGAGCGCAAAAATGGTGTACTGGGAATAACCGAAAAAGGAAACAATTTAATTGACGCTATTTCAAAAAAGTTAGATAGAAGTAACTCTGCAAATTGGATTGAACCAGAAATAGAAAGCAAAATTCCAAAAATTAAATTAAATTTTGTATACTTACCAAATCAAAATGAACTTACTTTTAAAGTTAATGAATAATTATGCATCATTTATGATGTCGGGTCAATGAGTCATTGCCCTGTAAGAGAATGCTTTTTCAAGCACACGCTAACAAATTTCCTCAAAAGGATTTGAGAAAATTTGTTAGCGCTATTCCTAATTTGAGGTTAGAAATTTACACTTCTAACCTCAATTAACGATACTAAAAATGAATTTTGAACATTATCAAAGAGAATTCACATTAAAAGCTGTCGAATCTGGCTATTCAGAACAAAATATCATTGCTTGTTTAAAATATGCAAAAAAACTATTTCAAAATAATGTTCCAGTAATTTATAACACTAGTAATCTATCTGCATTAGTTGGTTATAATAAAAGTTATCTCAAAAGAGCAGTTACTTACACACCGTACTTTTATCGTGAATTTGAAATTTTAAAAAAAAACGGCCGTAAAAGAAAAATCTCTGAACCTCTACCTAGTTTAAAGGAAATTCAATTATGGATATTAAATAATATATTATATAATATCGAAGTAAGTAGGTTTGCGAAAGCTTATATACCAAAATTAAGTATAAAACAAAATCTCACCTTCCATAAAGGTCAAAGTAAGGTTTTAACAATAGATATAGAAAATTTTTTTCCCTCAATAAAAAGAAGAGATGTAGAAATCATTTTTGAAAACCTAGGCTATTCTGATATAGTTTCATCATTAATTGCTAAGTTATGTTGTTTAAATGGTTCTCTTCCACAGGGAGCTTCTACTAGTCCATATTTATCAAATATATTTTTGTTCACTTCAGACGAAATAATTTCAAAATATTGTATTGATAGAGATATCAGATATACTAGATATGCTGACGACATGACATTTTCTGGTGATTTTAATGAACTAGAACTTATGGAATTCGTAAAAATTCAAATAAACAGCATCAACTTAAAAATTAATGATGAAAAAACTAAATTAATGTTACCTAATTCACGCCAAGTTGTAACTGGTATAGTTGTAAACGACAAACCTCAAGTGCTTTTTAGTAAAAGAAATAAAATTCGACAAGAGATGTACTATATAATGAAGTTCGGACTTGAAAATCATATGGCCAAAGTAAACATTAAAAAAGCTAATTATGTACCTCATCTTTTAGGAAAAATAAATTTCATACTTCAAATCAATCCAATCGACAAGGAATTTATAGAATATAAAGCATATCTAAATAAGATTAAATAATAAATTTCTTATCTAAACAATCAAACTAGACGTTGTTAAAGCCTTAAAAGCATGTGCTAGCCTCTTTAAATCTTCGATAAATAAGTTCGACAATTCAACCGTAATTGGTACGTAAAACCTCTTCAGCAATGAAGAGGTTTTTTTATGCTTAAAATGGAGCATTTATAAACAAACAACTACAAATAACCATCGCGTTCATTATATTTATCCCTTAAAATTGTCATTGCCTTTTTAAGAATTGCCAACAAACCATTGCAAAACCTAAACCTTAACCATGAAATATCGATTATTACTGCTCCTATTATTATTGTCAACCCTCT
>Ga0247817_10000773_pt1 | contig 17083 bp, 20 predicted proteins | sample UWRJL212509R1_FD_178010 | JGI IMG/M metagenome (GOLD analysis project Ga0247817, IMG submission 178010) | Plant litter microbial communities from Arlington Agricultural Research Station in Wisconsin, United States - UWRJ-L212-509R-1 | ecosystem: Environmental > Terrestrial > Plant litter >...
TCGTGCTTCTAAATACGATTGCGAATAGAAATTTTTCGGCTTTGCATAAGTAAGAAACCAGCTGTTGAAACCAGGATCAATGATTATAATTTCATACTCCAATTCTTCATTTGCAATTTTAACCGTATCATTTTTGACCAAATTATCCGTTTTCGAAAATGTTTTTTCCTTCGATGTATTCGAAGTAGCGCATCCAAGAATTACGGCAAAAATTAGTGTGGTGTGAATGAAATTTCTCATGCTATAAATTTACTCAATCTTCTTGAAACCAATAGTTTGATTGTTATTCTTTTAACAGAAAAAGCCAGACGATTGCCTGGCTTAATTTTTATTTTTCAATAATTAATTTTTCAATAAGCTGATAATCTGTTCGGCCAATTCCGTCCCAATTCGATCTTGAGCCTCTAAAGTCGCTGCGCCAATATGCGGCGTCAAAGAAATTTTTGGGTGCATTAAAATCTGAACAGCCGGAGTTGGTTCTTCCTCAAAAACATCCAAACCAGCAAACAAAACTTTTCCAGTTTCAAGCGCTTCAATTAATTCAACCTCATTGATAACGCCACCTCGCGAAGCATTTACAATTCCCACACCATCTTTCATCAACTCAAATTCAGCTTTGCCAATCACATAACCATCTTGCGCGGGAACGTGAAGCGATATAAAATCTGAATGTCTGAAAATATCTTCCATCGGTTCAGTAATAATGTCAACATTGATGAATTGTCCGTTGTAAAAATCAACTTTAATTTCAGCATTTCCAACAAATTTATCCGAAGCAATCACGCGCATTCCAAGTCCAAGACCAATTTTAGCCACCGCTTTTCCAATACGTCCAAAACCAATAATTCCAAGGGTTTTTCCACGCAATTCTAATCCGTTTGCATACGCTTTTTTTAAACCTTCAAAGTTAGAATCTCCTTCCAAAGGCATATTTCTGTTCGCATCGTGCAAAAATCTTACGCCCGTAAACAAGTGTGCAAAAACCAATTCTGCCACAGATTCTGACGATGAAGCCGGCGTATTAATCACGTGAATTCCTTTTTCACGCGCATAATCCACATCAATATTATCCATTCCCACGCCACCGCGACCGATCACTTTCAAAGTCGGGCAATTGTCAATAATATCTTGTCTTACTTTCGTCGCACTTCTCACCAAAAGCACTGAAACAGCGTTTGCGTTAATGTAATTTGCAACTTGTTCTTGCGCCACTTTTGTAGTAATTACTTCAAATCCGCCTTTTTCTAAAGCCTTGATTCCGCTTTTTGAAATCCCGTCATTGGCTAATACTTTCATGTTTTTTTATTTTAAAATTTAAAGATTGAAATATTTAAAAATTCCAACCTATACTTGATTATTTTACCATCTGCAAACTTGTGATTTAGATAACGATTAGAAATCTAAAATCTAAAATCTGCAATCTTAAATTTTTTAAGAAGCTATTCCCGCTTTCCGGTACAAGCTTTTTTGAAAACCGCTTTTTTTGCTAAAATAAAAAAGAGCTTCCGCTGGTCGCTTTTTTTCTTTTGCAAAAAATAGCGCTTTTTCAAAAAAGGCTTTCCCCTGCAATCGGGGCTATGACTTTGATTATGTATTGTTTTGCAGATAAATCTGCAAACTATTGATTTAGATTGTTTTCCAATATTTTACAAACAGTTGCTCCACCAGAACTGAAATATATTGTCTAAAATCTAAAAAATCCAACAATCTAATAATCGAAAAATCCAATTATCCAACCATCGTTTTCTCCAATTCCTGCATCACATCTACCAAAACCTGAACGCTTTCCAAAGGCAACGCATTGTACATCGAAGCTCTGTAACCGCCCACAGAACGGTGTCCTGGCAATCCAGAAATTCCCGCATCTTTCCACATTTTGTCAAAAGTTACAGCGTGAGATTCATCGTTTAACAAAAATGTAGCATTCATATTGGAACGATCTTCCACAACAGAAGCACCTTTGAACAATGGATTTCTATCAATTTCTGCATATAGTAATTTGGCTTTTGCCTCATTAATCTTTTCAATTGCGGGAATTCCGCCAAGATTTTTCAACCATTGCATTGTTAAAAGCGACGTGTAAACTGCAAAAACCGCAGGAGTGTTGTACATGCTTTCGGCTTTGATATGTTTTTCATAATCTAAAATACTTGGAATCACTCTTCCTGTTTTTCCTAAAAGTTCTTCTTTCACAATCACCAAAGTAACTCCAGCCGGACCCATATTTTTCTGAGCTCCAGCATAAATTAAATCAAATTTTGAGAAGTCTAATTGTCTTGAAAAAATATCAGAACTCATATCGCAAACCACAGGAATATTTGTTGTTGGAAACGATTTCATCTGGGTTCCAAAAATAGTGTTGTTTGAAGTACAGTGAAAATAATCAGCATCACTCGGAATCTCAAAGTTTTTCGGAATATGATTATAATTTTCTTCTTTTGAAGAAGCCACGACCACAGTTTCTCCAAAAGCTTTTGCTTCCTTGATTGCTGCAGAAGCCCAAGTTCCAGTATCTAAATACGAAGCTTTTCCACCTTCTTTCAATAAGTTATACGGAACTCTCAAAAATTCCATGCTTGCGCCACCTTGTAAAAATAGTGCTTGGTAGCCTTTATTTTCAAGGCCTAAAAGTTCCAATGCCAATGCTCTTGCTTCGTCCATTACGGCTACGAAATCTTTGCTTCTGTGCGAAATTTCTAAAATCGATAAGCCAGAATCGTTGAAATTTAAAACCGCTTGCGCCGCTTTTTCGAATACTTCCTGAGGCAAAATGCAAGGACCAGCACTGTAATTGTGTTTTTTCATTGTGTGTGTTTAGAATGTGTTGTCTAAAATTTTGAAACGCAAATTTCAGAAATTAGATAAAAACATTCCTTTACGTTTTGGTAATAATTTCATAAGGTTATTAACGAAAACGTTGTAGTAAAAAATAGTTTGGCTTATTATTTTTTGAAAATTTTGAAATTTTCAATGATTTCGTCAGTATAATGTAATTTTAAAAAGTACATTCCAGAAGCAAGATTTGCTGTAGAGATCTGCTCTAAATTTGAACTTTGAGTTGAAATCAGGCTTCCGTTAAGACTATAAATTTCAGCTTTTTCAAGAATATTTTGAGAATTGGTTTTTATAAAAACTAGGTCTGAAGTCGGATTTGGATAAACTAGACTCAATTTTTTTTCGAATTTTTCAGTGCTTAAAGTGGTATCGAAATAATAAGCTTTTCCAGTTATTATATTTCCTTCGAGTGGCGCTCCAACAACTGCGAAATTTCCATCCATGGCAATAGATGATCCGAAAGAATCATCTTGTGTAACCGATCCGGTTCCATAAATTGCTGTTTGATATATCCAATTATTATTTATTTTTTTAAACATCAACAAAGGAAACTTTCTTTGAATTTGAAGTACATAACCTGTACTTCCCAAAAGCATTGTATCTCCAGAAACTTTTATTCTAGTATAAATCTGACCTGAAAATGCTGATGGTGTTTGTATATTTGACAGTGAATATAACCAAGAGTTACTTCCTTCATTAAAAATACCAATTCTGTGATACATGTTCATGCCTGCATAAATCACAAATAGTTGATTGTTAGAAAGGCTAAAGTCAGCTACTCTTTCTTCTAATGTCTCTAATGGATTTGTAGAATTTTTAAAAACCCAACTAGAATTTTCTAGCTTAAAAGTGTGGAAGAAGGTGGAATTTAAAGTGCTAGTGACAACAATGGTATTATTTTCCGCTTCAATTTTTGTGCCTAAGTTTCTTACGTTTGGGACTGTTAATTTTTGCGAAAATGTCCATAAATTTCCGTTGAATGTATATACATATACGGCACCTTGAGCAACATTGTATTCTCCGAGCGCAGTAATAAATAAATGATTGTTATGTATTTTTACAACGCTTCCAAATCGGTCATTTATTACGCCATCCGGAGCAGAAATTTTTTGAAGAGAAGACCAAACGCCATTAGTTTTTTTATAAATATAGACAGCACCAGCATTTTCAAAATTTGTATCATGGTCATATGACCCGATTGCGATGAAATCATTTTTTATAGAAAAAGAAGATCCGAAATTATCTGAAATTAAAGCATCGTTTGGGTAAAAAACATTTGTTTGTTCTAGACCACCAACTCCTACTTTAAATAGATAAACTTTTCCCGGCTGTTCGCCACCAGGCATTTGAGAATTATTTGTGCGCACTAAGATTTCGCCATTTGAAGTTTGTACATGTGCGCCGAAAGATCCCCCGCTAAAATCAGAAGTAGGTGAAAACCCAACTGGAGTCTGAGCGGACATAAAATGAGTCGCCAAACATACTAAAGCAAAAGTAATTTTTTTCATATCTGTATGTATTTCATACAAATATAAATTAAAATACTATAAGTTCTGTAAGAATTTTATTGTGTCAATATTATCTGCATAATCCCAGAGTTCTGGTTTTTGCGTTTTCCCAAATGGGATGCTGTTTTCTACAATCCCATTGGAAACAATACATTGTATTTGCTCGTTTTCAATTTCTAGTCTTGTTTTTATTTCGTCTAAATTATCATAGAATTCATAGAAAACACTTGAAATAGGCGACGAATAGCTTGTGTCTTCTTTGATTGTAAGAAATCCATTGTCTAATAATTTAAAGTTGCTCATTAAAAAGACAGCCTTGTTATAGTCATAATTATTAGCGTATTTTTCATAATGGATTACGTCTTGAAATTCAAAAATTCCTTCAAAGAAAGTATCGAATTTGTAACCCTTTGGAACAAATAATTTAGAAACATTTCGGCAACCTAGTCCAAAATACCTAAAAATATCTTCGCCTAAGCCAATTAAATCTTCCTTCGTTTCTTCTCCGTTTAAGACGGCAACAGAATTTCTGTTTTTACGAATAATCGATGGCCTGTCTTTAAAATAATATTCAAAATACCTAGCAGTATTATTGCTTCCGGTGGCAATTACGGCATCAAAATTTTCTAATTTTCCTTCCACAAAAGTGATATATTCTGAAAGTTTTGGTTCTATAGCAATTATGTATTTTGCCAAAAAAGGCAATAAATGCTGGTCATTGGAAGAAGTCTTTACCAAAACTTTATGTCCAGAAATCAATACCGATAAAAAGTCATGAAATCCTACTAATGGAATGTTTCCGGCTAAAATCAATCCGACACTTTTATGTTCGATGTTTTCCAAATCATATTTAGAAAGCCATTGGCCTAAATTTTCTTTAGTCAGCGCTTCCGCCCAAGAATTTATTGCAAAAAACACTTGTTCAGGCGTGTACCATCCGTTGTGTGACTGCGATAATTTGATCAAATCTAAGAATTCATTGAAAAACAAATCGTTGTTTAAAACGTTTTCGTTTCTAGTGCTTTCATTTTCAGAAAATTGGTTCAGGAATTTCCCAAGTTCAACGAAAATATTTTTTTTATGTTCTAAAGTCATATTGATTTGCTTATGAATTGTTTTGGACGTAATTTTGCAACAAAAATAAACCTTTTCTAGGCAGTAGGCAAACGTAAAGCGTATTGCCTAAAGCTTAAAGCTAAAAAAGAAAAAATGGCAATCATAATAACAGACGAATGCATCAATTGTGGTGCGTGCGAGCCAGAATGTCCGAATACTGCGATTTATGAAGGTGCGGATGACTGGAGATATAAAGACGGAACAAAATTAAGCGGTAAAATCATATTGCCGAGCGGAGAAGAAGTGGATGCTAACGACGCTCAAACGCCAATTTCTGACGATATTTATTATATTGTTCCAGGAAAATGTACCGAATGCAAAGGTTTTCATGAAGAACCGCAATGTGCGGCAGTTTGCCCAGTGGATTGCTGTGTTCCTGATGACGATCATGTGGAAAGTGAAGAAACTTTATTGAATCGTCAGGCATTCTTGCATGGCGAATAATTTCGTCCTTATTATATTGAACAAAAAAAATCCTGAACGCAAATTCAGGATTTCTTATTTGGAGCAAAACCGATTATTGTTTTGAACGAGTGTAGGTTTCAGTACTTACTTTGTCAGATTTATCATCATACGTTTCAACTACCAAGTTTCCATTTGTATCAAAATATCCGATTGAAGTTGCGTTTTTTCCTCTATAAATATAGCTATTTGTAGAAGTTGCTCTCAAAACTCCAATTTTTTTATTGTCAGGAGAAATAATTGCATATCCAGCTGGATCCAATTTCAGTTGATAATTTTTTCCTTTATAATCATAATAGGCAGAACGGTCAACGTCAACAGTTCTTGTAGATCCGTCCGGATTTGTTACCGTAGTTCTAGAAGTCACTTGAACAGGAGTCTGCTTCATGTCTTTGTTTAAGGCTTTAGAATCAGCATCTTGCAATTCAATGTTTTGAACTTCTTGAACCTCTTGTGTTTTCATCATTTTTTTCTCGCCATCAGAATCTTTTACAGTTGTTAACGTTGTTTTCTGAATATCTGTGACGTTTTTGTTTTGCGCTTGCATGCCCATTGTGGCTAATAATGCAAGACCGCTTAATACGATAGTTTTCATAATTGTAATTTTTGAGTGGTTACTTTATCAAATTTAGCCTTTCTATGTTAAATTAAATACTAAAAAAGCATAAAGTATTTATAAATAATGGTTTGCATTGCAGATTATTTATTTTTTTAAGGATTATAAAATGAAAAATAATAAGTCTTTATTTCAAAACCAAAAGCTTATATTTGCACCCTTAAAATTATCAATATCATACTTATACCATAATGAAAGCAGGAATTGTAGGATTGCCAAATGTTGGAAAATCAACATTATTCAATTGTTTATCAAATGCAAAAGCACAAAGCGCGAACTTTCCGTTTTGTACAATTGAGCCAAATATTGGAGTTGTAAACGTGCCAGATCCAAGAATCAATAAATTGGAAGAATTGGTAAAACCAGAGCGCGTTCAGATGGCAACAGTTGATATTGTTGATATTGCTGGATTGGTAAAAGGAGCGAGCAAAGGCGAAGGTTTAGGAAATCAATTCCTTGGAAACATTCGCGAATGTAACGCGATTATCCACGTTTTGCGTTGTTTTGACAATGACAATATTGTTCACGTTGACGGAAATGTAAATCCAATTCGTGATAAAGAAACCATTGATATCGAGTTGCAGTTAAAAGATTTAGAAACCGTTGAAAAACGTCTTGAAAAAGTAAATCGCGCTGCAAAAACAGGAAATAAGGAAGCACAAGCAGAGAAAGCGCTTCTAGACAAAATTCGTGAAGCTTTATTACAGGCGAAATCGGCTCGTACAATTACACCTCAAGGTAATGACGAAGAAGTTTTGATGGAGTCGTTTCAATTAATTACTGCAAAACCAGTTCTTTATGTTTGCAATGTTGACGAAAATTCAGCAGTAAACGGAAATTCTTATGTGGATCAAGTTCGTGAATTGGTAAAAGACGAAGACGCTGAAGTAATCATTCTTTCTGTTGGTGCTGAAGCAGATATCACAGAATTGGAAAGCTACGAAGAACGCCAAGTTTTTTTGGAAGACATGGGATTAACTGAGCCAGGAGCTTCCGTTTTAATTCGTGCAGCTTACAAATTATTGAAACAGCAGACTTATTTCACTGCCGGAGTTAAAGAAGTTCGCGCTTGGACAATCAATATCGGATCTACTGCGCCACAAGCTGCCGGAGTTATCCACACTGATTTTGAAAAAGGATTTATTCGTGCGGAAGTTATTTCTTACGACGATTATGTCCACTACGGTTCTGAAGCTAAAGCCAAAGAAGCTGGGAAATTCAAAGTGGAAGGTAAAGAATATATCGTAAAAGATGGCGACGTGATGCATTTCAGATTCAACGTTTAATATTTTTGAAATACAATTTAAAGCGGCATTTTGTGCCGCTTTTTTTATTGGAAAAAAGTAATATCTTTCGTGAAAATAAAATGTTTTGAAGAAGTTGTTTTTTCTGCTGTTCGTATGCTGTTTTTTTTCTTGCAAAGAAGAAGCAATTCCTTTGGACAGTTTGTATTTCGAAAATCCGCAACCTTTCGGAGATGCTGAATTGAAAACGTTTCCGTCAGATTATTTAGGAATATATAAGGATGCGGATTCTGTATTCATTCAAATTGACAAATATAGAATTACCAAATTTAAATTTGCAAAGTCTAAAATTCATAAAACAGAATTAGATTCTTTGGAAAAAGAATTTGAGATGGTAAATGGAAAGTTAATTAACAAGAAAGATAATCTTGTCTTCGACGTAAGGAAAGTTGGAGATTCTTTAGAGTTGTCATCTAAAAATAGTGATACAATTTTCAAATTTTCTGAAAGCCAGAAACTAAAAAGGATAAAAGGTAATTTGGTTTTGAATCAAAAAGTGGAAGATTATTGGTATATAAAAGTTGTCTCCTTAAATAGAAATCAATTGAAATTCAGGTATTTTTCTATGGATGATTTGCCCGCGATAGATTCGATTATTTCAAAAAAACCGACCGTGATTGATTCTGTTTCAAGTCTTATTAATCCGAGTAGGGGAGAGTTTAAAAAGATTTTGAGAAAAAAGCTTTCGACTGAAATTATTTACAATAAAATATAGCAAATGAAAAAGCTATTTTTTCTGTTTTTAACGCTTTCGGTTTTTTCTTCGGGATATTCCCAAAAGAAATATGCTTTTGATTATATGCTGGTTTATGATTTTAAAATGAATGATACTTCAAAAGTCAAGGAGGTGTTTTTTTATACCAATTCAAAAGACAACAGTTATTTCTTGAGAGTTTATGAAAAAGATTCGCTGAATTTTTCTGTTTATTTCAAAGACCAAAATGAAATCTATTCAGATTTTCAATCTTCCAAAAGTGAATTTATCAAACTTTCACAAATTGTTTTAGGTTGCGATTTTTTCAGGACTTGGCATAATCCTTTTAAATACCAGACCAATAATTATGAATTCATTAATAAGGAGTATGCTTTAATGGACGGCGAATATCACCCTTTTTATGTTTTTAAATCGAATAATCCAAAAAAGGAAAAAAAGAAAAAACTGGCAACTTTTTACTATTACTTAGAAAATAATACAGAATTCCATCTTCCTTTGCTGGAGCATGAAACGGCTTACGAAGAATGGAAATTAGAAAGAAATATCCCAAACGGAATTCCGAAGGAAATGTATTATCTGGGTTTTGGTAAGGAGGAGATTTTTATGCTTTATAAGTTAAAAGGAATAGTGAAGATTGATAAAATGTTAGTAATTCCTAAAGAATGCGAATATATAATTTCAAGAGTTTCTGAAAAAAAACGTTAATAAAATTGAAGCCAGATAAATATTTTTTGCCTATGAGCAAGATGTAAGAAAATTCAATTTTTTACGTTTACAGATTAAGTTATCTAAATGATTTTCAGCAAACTTAATAATCTTGATTATGAAAAAAATTCCCCTTATTCTAGTTTTTGTATTGTTTTTTAGCGTTTCTGGTTTTTCTCAAGAACAGCATAATTCTCAATTTTACGTCAAGTCCGTTTCAGCAGGAATTGGTGTTACCGGCGGTGAAGAAACTTCTGGCGGTATCGGTTTTAATGCAGATGTGACTACAGCTTTAAATAAAAATTTGTTCACGCTTGGGCTTGCCACAGGAAGTGAACTAGATCTTTTTGAAGCACACAGAAATTTTTTCTCCGCAGATCTGCTTTATGGACGTGAATTTTCAGTTACGAGAATTTTTAAAATTGAAGCACATGCCGGCATTGGAATTTTTTCTGAAAATTATAAAAACGGCGACACTAATTTTAGAGAAGTAAAAGAATCTGCTGTCGGAATTCCATTACGAGCAAAATTCCTTTTTTATATAACTCCAAAGTTTGCGATGGGTTTCAATCCAAATGTGAATTTTAATTCCATTGAAACCATGTACTCCGGAAATCTTATTTTTCAGTATAATTTCGGCCAAAGATAAATCCAGACAATTAAGAAAAACTTGTATTTCTTGTCGCAAAAAACCTTTGTATCTTTACATCTAAAAATTTAGCGCGTTATAATGAAAGCAACAATAGTTACCATCGGCGACGAAATCTTGATCGGCCAAATAATCGACACAAATTCTGCTTTTATAGCGAAATCTTTAGATAAAATAGGCATTGACATTCACGAAGTACTTTCAATAAGTGACAGTCGCCAGCATATTCTAGAAACTTTAAATCACCTTCAAAATAAAGTCGAATTGGTCATCATCACTGGTGGTTTGGGTCCGACGAAAGATGATATCACCAAAAAAACATTATGCGATTATTTCGAAGATGAATTGGTTGTAAACGATGCTGTTTTGGCACATGTGACTGAACTGATTGAAGGATTTTACAAGCGTCCGATTACGCAGATGAACAAAGACCAAGCGTTAGTTCCGTCAAAAGCGACCGTTTTAAATAACAAGATGGGAACCGCACCAGGAATGTGGATGAAGAAAGAGAATACCGTTTTTGTTTCCCTTCCCGGAGTTCCCTACGAGATGAAATACCTGATTGAAAACGAAGTTGTTCCAAAGGTTATCAAAGAATACAAGCGTCCGTTTATTCTCCATAAAACCATTTTGACTTATGGACAAGGCGAAAGCATGGTTGCAGAACGAATTGAAGCTTGGGAAAACAATCTTCCTGAATTTATAAAACTGGCGTACCTTCCAAATCCGGGAAGAGTGCGATTGCGACTTTCGGCAAGAGGAACCGACGAAGAATTGCTGAAAAATGCTATTGAAGAAAACGTGGTTTCGCTGGCAAAAATCATCGGAGATATAATCGTTGGTTATGATGAAAATGAAACTTTAGAAGTAATTTTAGGAAGATTACTTACTAAAAATAAGAAGACAATTTCCACTGCAGAAAGCTGTACGGGCGGAAAGATAGCGCAGATGCTGACCGCAATTCCGGGTTCTTCAAATTATTTCAAAGGAAGCATCGTGAGTTACGCCACAGAAATCAAAACCCAAATTTTAAAAGTCCCGCAAGAACTTATTGATGCCTATTCTGTTGTAAGCAGGGAAGTGGCAATCGAAATGGCGCTCGGCGTAAAAAAACTTCTCAAGACTGACTATGCACTCGCCACGACAGGAAATGCGGGTCCGGAAAAAGGAGATTCTCCAGCTGAAGTCGGAACGGTTTTTATTGCCTTGGCGACTGAAAACGAAGTTATCTGTGAAGAATTTAACTTCGGACAGCCGAGAGAAAAAGTCATTGATCGTGCTGTAAACACAGCGTTTGAAATGTTGCAAAAAGAGATATTAAAAAATAATTAGAAGTTTTTTCCCAAAATGGCATTGTTTTTGGTTTTTATTAAGAAATATTTATATTTTCGTCGCGGTTTTTTAATTTAAACTATTTCAATCTTTCAAAAAACAATCTATTTATGAAAAAAATCTACTTTACTATTGCGGCAACACTAGTTGCAACATTTTCATTTGCCCAAGTACAGACCGGAAATCTTACTATCTTTTCAGAAGACGGCGATAAGTTTTTTCTTGTCTTGAACGGAGAAATGCAAAATGACATTCCCCAAACCAATATTCGAATTGAAGATTTGAACCAACCTTATTATAATACAAAAATCATCTTTGAGGACAAATCGCTAATTGAGATCACAAAAAATAATCTGGAAATTGCCGATATGGATGGCGAATACCAAGATGTAACTTACAAAATCAAGAGAGATAAAAACAATAAGAACAAACTGAAGCTTAATTTTTTCTCAGAAAGTCCGGTTGACAGACGTTATGTCGCTCCAAAAAATGTACACGTTATTCATTATGGAGTTCCAGAACCGACCAGAATTGAGCCTATCAGAACTGTTTCTCAAACTACAACCACAACGACTGTTGGGAACGGAGTTGGTGTAGGGATGAATGTTGGAGGAATCAGTATGAATGTGCATATCAATGAGCCAAGCGGCGTTTATTCTGAAACAACGACGACTACAATTCAGTCGAACCAGGAAAACGTCATCAGCCACAATCCGCCACCGCCAGCAGTAAAAGGTTGCAACAATAAATACCCGATGGGTTCAAGCGATTTCAATGCGGCGCTGGCATCGGTAAAAAAGCAAAGTTTTGACGATACGAAGTTGAAAGTTGCCAAGCAGATCGTTGGCGCAAATTGTTTAGATGTGAACCAAATAAAGCAAATTGCAAACACGATCAGTTTTGAAGGAACTAAATTAGAATTCGTTAAGTTTGCCTATGATTATTGCACTGAAAAAAACAAGTACTTTACAATAAACGATATATTTTCTTTTAGTTCAAACGTAGATGATTTGACAGAATATATCCAAAATAAATAGGAAATCTTAGTTTAAAAGAGTAAGATTTTAGCCATTTGTGCAAAATAAATCGAAGCTGAAAATATTTTACAAAAAAAGAGGAATAATGTTTTGTAAATACAGTTTATTTTTTGTTTCTTTGCACCCTGATTTTGAATAACGATAAAAGATAAGCATAATGTCAAGAGTTTGTGACCTTACGGGTAAAAGAGCGATGGTTGGAAACAATGTTTCCCACGCGATGAACAAGACTAAGAGAAAATTTTCTGTAAACTTAGTTAAAAAACGTTTTTATCTTCCTGAAGAAGACAGATGGATTACTCTTAGAGTAGCTGCATCTACAATAAAAACTATCAACAAAAATGGAATCGCTGCAGTTTTGAAAGAAGCTAAAGCTAACGGATTTATTAAATAATCCTTCCTAAAAACTATATAGCAAGATGGCAAAGAAAGGTAATAGAATCCAGGTAATTTTAGAATGTACAGAGCACAAAACTAGTGGTCAACCAGGTACATCAAGATACATAACAACAAAGAACAAAAAAAATACTCCAGACAGATTAGAGATTAAAAAATTTAATCCAATCTTGAAAAGAGTTACTGTTCATAAAGAAATTAAATAATAATTAGTCATGGCAAAGAAAACCGTAGCAACCTTACAGACAGCTTCAAAGAGATTGACAAAAGCTATCAAAATGGTAAAATCTCCAAAAACTGGTGCATACACTTTCGTTGAAAGCGTTATGGCTCCTGAATTAGTTGATGAGTTCTTGAAAAAGAAATAATTCAACCAAACAGCATATAGAAAAGCTACTTTCATTCGGAAGTAGCTTTTTTATTTTTATATTTGTCATAAGTTTTAGCAGAAGCCAAACACAAGGCATTTTTTAAATGTAGTTCCCGCTTTCTGCAGTAGTTTTTCTCCGATGAAAAATCGAAGAAAAAGCTACTGCCGCTAATCGGGGCTAGTTAAAAACGCTTTCGCCTCCTTTAAACTTCAGGACCAAGATTGTCGAAAAATCTTGCGGTCTAAAAATCTAACAATCTATAAAAATGAGCTTTTTTAAGAAAATATTTTCATCAGAAAAAAAAGAAAACCTTAGCCCAGAAGTTAAAAAAAGCTTGGACAAAGGTTTAGAAAAAACAAAAACGTCTTTTTTCTCAAAGCTGACCAAAGCCGTTGCAGGAAAATCAAAAGTCGATGACGAAGTTTTAGACAACCTCGAAGAAATTCTAGTTTCTTCAGACGTCGGCGTAAACACCACCTTAAAAATCATCACCAGAATCGAAGAACGCGTTGCCAACGATAAATACTTGGGAACCGACGAACTAAATCAAATTCTGCGTGAAGAAATCGCCGGACTTTTATCAGAAACCCATTCGGGCGAAGCCACAGAATTCGAAATTCCAAAAGATAAAAAACCATACGTTTTAATGGTTGTCGGCGTAAACGGTGTTGGAAAAACCACCACCATTGGAAAACTGGCTTACCAATTCAATAAGGCGGGTTACAAAGTCGTTCTTGGCGCCGCTGATACTTTTCGTGCTGCAGCAATCGACCAATTGCAGATCTGGGCTGACCGAGTTGGCGTTCCAATCGTGAAACAGCAAATGGGCAGTGATCCCGCTTCTGTAGCTTTTGATACCTTGCAATCTGCAGTTTCTCAAAATGCAGATATCGTAATTATCGATACCGCAGGCCGCTTGCACAACAAAGTAAATTTGATGAACGAGCTAACAAAAGTAAAACGCGTGATGCAAAAAGTCGTTGAAGACGCGCCTCACGATGTTTTATTAGTTCTTGACGGATCGACTGGACAAAATGCTTTCGAACAGGCAAAACAGTTTACCGCGGCGACAGAAGTCACTTCGTTAGCAGTAACAAAATTAGACGGAACTGCAAAAGGCGGTGTCGTAATCGGAATCTCTGACCAGTTCCAAATTCCAGTAAAATATATCGGAGTAGGCGAAGGAATAGAAGATTTGCAGGTTTTCAATAAAATAGAATTCGTAGATTCTTTCTTTAAATAAAATAAGATGGCATTCTCAATAAAAAATGTAAAACCGTTGCATCTCTACATTCTTTTTGTGGTTTTGATTTTAATCGCAAGATTCTTTGAAGGAAGCATAAAACCGCTTTATTATTTGTTTGCTCTTTTGGGATGGTTTTCTTTTTTTATGGCTGCAAAGAATTTTTTGAGGCAAAGAAAAAAGCTAAATTCTCAAAAGAAAACGCCTGCAAGAAAAACAAAATAAAGAATAAATGCGCTAATTAGTTAGCGCATTTATTTTTTTCCATAAAATTTCGTCAAAATCTGACAATGCGAGATTAACGTTATCAGCAGCGTCTCCCATTCGAATGACCACCATCTTTTTGCTCGGAATTATGTAAATTTTCTGGTCATTTTTTCCCAATGCCATGAACATGTCATTTGGCGCGTCTGGAATTATACTTCCTGAAAATTGCAATTGTGATTGAGGCAGGTGATAGCTTGCTTTTCCATTCAGCCACCACAAATAACCATATCCTAAGTTTATATTTTGGGAAGTATTTGTTGCTTCGTTGAAATAATTTTCGTTTAAAATTGCATCATTATTCCACTTTCCCTTGTTTAGCATAAGCAATCCAAAACGGGCCATGCTTCGTGTCGTGCTCCAATAAACGCTGTTGTTTCCTGATTGAATCCAAGCGCCGTTCATGCCAATTTTGTTTCTCAATTTCGAATTGAAATAATCAGCATAAGTCTGAGAAGTCGCATTTGCAACTACATCTTGAAGTTTTACGTAAGAATTATGATAAGCCCAGCGCGTTCCCGCATCCGCTTTGTAAACCAAACATTCTGGCGTAACACAATCTTCATTGATAACATCATCTAATCCAGAAGTCATGGTCAAAAGATGTTTATTAGTAATCAGGTTTTCCTTTGCCAAAGGCGCGCTTGTCCAGCCCGTTCCCAAATAATCAGAAACCTTGTTGTTGATATTCAAGAAGTTTTCTTGTTCGGCAATTCCCACCATTGTTGAAGTCAGCGTTTTTCCGGCACTTGCCCAATACCAATTTGTGTTGGCAGAATGTCCATTGAAATAATTTTCAAGCACAATTTTTCCATCAACTAAAATGATAAAACCTTTGGAATGCTTTTCTTCAAGATAAAATAGCAGCGGCGTCACAGCGCTTTGATTCCAGCCTAAATCAGCAACAGATTTCGTTTCCCAAACTGCATTATCTTCTATTGGAGGAAAATATAAAGTTTCAGACGGCAATGGATTTTGAGCAATCGCATCGCTTTCAGAACTGCAGGAAGAAAGGGCGAAAATAAATAAAATTAAAAGTGCTATTTTTTTCATAATTAGTCAGTTTTTAATTTGACTTTAAAAATAACAAATAGTTTAATTGAGAAACTTTTTTATACTGGTAATAAGTGGTAATTTTATTTTTTTAAATATTCAGATGAAAAAGACAGCATTATTATTGTTTGTAGCCTTAGTTATAACGGCTTGCGGCGGAAAAGTTTCAAAGGAAGATACACAGAAACTGAACGGATATTGGGAAATTGAAAAGGTATTGATGGCAGATGGTTCTGAAAAAGACTACAAAGTAAACATGATGTATGATTTTTTTCAAATTGGTAAGGATTACAAAGGTTTCCGAAAAAAAGTAACGCCACAATTAGATGGAAAATTTCTTGCTGATGATTCTGCAGAAGCTGTTGAAATTACTGAAAAAGACGATAAGATATTTCTTAGTTACAAAACAGATTATGCTACTTGGAAAGAAGAATTAAAATCGATTTCTGAAGATAAAATGGTCATTTTAAACCAGCAAAATATTGAATACCACTATAAAAAAGCAACTCCAATCAACTTATTAAATGGCGAAGAGACTAAATAACGAAAATTCTGTAGGCGATGTTTTAAAGCATATTATCGAAGCCAATAAACTGCAAACCGGAATCGATCAAATCACGGTTAAAGAAGCGTGGATTTCATTGATGGGAAATGGCGTAAACAGTTATACCAAAGAAGTTTCGCTGCGCAAAAATACGCTTTATGTCGAGCTGACTTCGGCGGTTTTGCGACAAGAATTAAGTTATGGAAAAGAAAAAATTATCAGAATGATCAACGAAGAATTTCGTCGTGATGTCGTGAAAGAAATCGTTTTCCGATAAAATTTCACAGAGAATAAACTACCACAATTTATATAATGAAACAAAAACAAATCAGAGGCCTGCACCGAGATTTAGGCTATTTTTATATCGGATTAATCATCGCATTTGCCTTTTCAGGAATTTTAATGAACCACAGGGAAGTTTGGAAACCAGAAAAATATACGATTGAAACCAGACAAATTCAAGTACAGCTTCCAGCGGAAGAACTAATTTCTGAAAAATACATCGATAAGCTGAAAGAAGAGATAAAAGTAGATGACAAACTGCGCCGTTTCAATATCAAAGAAGGAAAATTGAAAGTCTCTTTTGAAAAAAATGATGTTGAAATCGACATGAAATCTGGAGCTGGAGAAGTGGTTTCTTTTATCAAAACCCCTTTCATCAGCCAAACGATGAAGCTCCACAAAAACACTTCAAACTGGTGGATTTATTATGGAGATATCTTCGGGATTTCTTTAATCGTAATTGCGATTACGGGCGCAATCATGATTCCCGCTGGAAAATTTACTTTCAAAAAAAGAGGCTGGAAATTAGCATTAGCCGGATTAATATTTCCGCTAATTTTCCTTTTCTTACTAGCATAAAACAAAAAATCCCGTTTCATCGAAACGGGATTTTTTTATTTTAAAGTTGCAGTCTCAATACTCAATTCTACA
>Ga0247817_10000774_pt1 | contig 17066 bp, 9 predicted proteins | sample UWRJL212509R1_FD_178010 | JGI IMG/M metagenome (GOLD analysis project Ga0247817, IMG submission 178010) | Plant litter microbial communities from Arlington Agricultural Research Station in Wisconsin, United States - UWRJ-L212-509R-1 | ecosystem: Environmental > Terrestrial > Plant litter >...
ATCGTTTAAATGCTTCGATCGCGGAGTAATCTGCTAATCCCAAAGCATGGTATTTTTCTGCTGTTAATCTATTTCTATCTTCTACTCTAACCCAGAATTCTCTGCTGTCATCTCCCTGAAACATTACGCCGTCTTTTTGAGACTGGTGATAGAAAATAGCATGGCGCTTTTTAAGCACCTGATCCGGGCTCATAGGTACTGCCATTTCAATTTGGTAGGATTCCCATTCGTGCCAGGCTCCTCTGTAAAGCCAAACCCAGCAATCATCCATATAACTTTCTTTCTTTAATCTTTTTAAAGCTTCAAATAAACTATCCAGACAAACTTTGTGCGTTCCGTGTGGATCTGCTAAGTCTCCTGCAGCATAAATCTGATGTGGTTTTATTCTTTCGATAATATCACACATAATCTGTATATCAGCTTCTCCCAGATTATTTTTCTTAACTGTACCTGTTTCATAAAATGGTAAATCTAAAAAGTTAACATTAGAATCCGCTACGCCCAAATAACGGGTTGCAGCCAAAGATTCGCTTCTTCTGATTAATCCTTTTAATTTCCTAACTTCCAGTGAATCGATATCATTTCCTTTCTTACTCTTCAAAAAATTGATGATATTCTCTGATTCACCAGAACTAGAATTCAGTGCTTTTGAAATTTCAGCAAATTTTAGTGCTTCTTCATTAGAAACTGCAATATTTCCTGAGGTCTGATACGCAATATGTACATCATGACCCTGTTCTACAAGTCTGTCAAAAGTTCCGCCCATCGAAATTACATCATCATCAGGATGCGGACTAAAAATGATAATTCTTTTTCTTTCCGGAGTTGCACGTTCCGGTCTGTACGTATCATCCGCATTTGGTTTCCCTCCCGGCCATCCGGTAATCGTTTGCTGCATCTTGTTAAACATTTTAATGTTTAAGTCATACGCAGTTCCTTCCTCCGTCAAAAGACTGGACATACCGTGATCGTTATAATCTTTATCTGTCAATTTAAGGAACGGCTTTTTGGTCAACTCACTCAACCAGGCCACCGCTTTCAATTTCAACTCTTCTGTCCATACAACTGATTTTACTAACCAAGGTGTTTTTACCCTTGTTAATTCTGTCGAAGCTTCTGTATCTAAAACAAACGTTGTGTTGCTGTGCTGTTGTAAATACGTTGCCGGCACTTGCGAAGAAACTGCTCCTTCAATTGTTTTTTTAATTATTTCAGCTTTGCTGATTCCCCATCCAAGAAGCACAATTCTTTTGGCATTTTTTACAGTACCAATTCCCATTGTAATGGCTTTTCTTGGTACGTTATCAATTCCTAAGAACGATGATGCTGCATCGGTACGGGTTACATGATCTAATGTAATGCTTCTTGTTCCTGAATTTACGTGAGATCCCGGTTCATTAAAACCAATATGTCCTGTTCTTCCAATTCCTAAAAGTTGAAAATCTAATCCGCCATAGGCTTTGATTTTCATTTCATAATCAATACAATATTGTTGTAAATCTTCATTACTTATGCTTCCATCCGGAATGTTTATATTTCCCGGAATAATATTAACATGATTAAAAAGATGCTCATGCATAAAATGATGGTAACTCTGAATGTTGTTTCTATCCATCGGATAATATTCATCCAAGTTGAACGTCACTACATTTGCAAAACTCAAACCTTCCTCTTTGTGCAAGCGAACAAGTTCTTCGTAAACTTTTATAGGAGAAGATCCAGTTGCTAATCCTAAAATGCAAGGCTCATTTAATTCTTCTTTTCGTTGAATGATATTTGCTATTTCCTGAGCAACTAATATCGAAGCTTCCTGTGAGGACTCAAAAATCACGTTGTGAATCTTTTCAAAACGCGTTTCTTCGAACTTTCCAGCTTCTTTAAAATTTATATCTTCTTTAATCATTTGATTATAATTCATTTATTAATATGTTAAAATTAGATATTTACTATTACAAAAAATTAAATATTCGACTAATAACGCAATACGTTCGGCAAAAGACATAATTGGAAACTTTAATAAAAATTACCCTTGTTTAATTCGCTTCATTTATGCTAATTTCTGCGATAGAAACCGTTTGTGATTTTCCTATTCCTGCCAACGCAACGAATCTTAAGTATCTAGCTTTTAACGGTGTAAAACTTTTTATTTGTGCAATTGGATTGTGTTTGATGTTCGAGAATTCACCTTCAGATTGTTTCGTCCAGGTAACATTATCGGTACTGCTATAGAACTCATAGTTAGAAATCAGATTCAGGTTATTGCCTACTTGCTGCGGAACATACGTGAATCCGTTTATTTTTAACGCTCCACCCATATCAATTGTAATTTCCTGAGGTAATTTGTTCGCATCTCCACCAAAACCCCAATCGGTTTCGAGATTACCATCGATAATGCGGGTTGCCGTTTTTATGTCGCCACTGGAAACAGCAAGAATTGTCCATTTTTCTTTAGAAGCACCATATTTTGCCGTTTTTACAGCGCTGCTTCTATTTTCTTCTTTATTAATGGCGATTGCATTTATGGTAACTGCTTTTTTAAATTGGAACACGCCTTTATATAAAGTACTTTTTGCTGTCGGTTTGCTGCCATCAACTGTATAATAAATCGAATTTCCTTCCTCTGATTTTAGCGTAACGTCTCCGTTTTTATCACGCTGCACGTCAGGAGCGCGCACAAAAAGAGGTGCATTGTAAGCCTGGATATTCGAAATAACAATATTTGATTTTGAATCTGTAATTTTTATACGCAATGCCGAAGCCACAACAGTTTTTATTCTCAGGATTCTTTTATACCCAATTGTTGTTTCAGTGGCAACCGTTTGCCAGTTTCCATCTACTTTAGCTTCGACTGTAAAGGCTTTTACACGTTGCCCTAACGGAATGTATTCCTGAAGCAAAATACGGTTTACAGCGGTTGGTTTATCAAAAGTAAATTCTAAATCTGCCGTTTTTACATCATCGGCTGTTGCCCAATAGGTATTTTTGTTTCCATCTACAACATTTTGAACTGCGTATGTATTTGTATTTCCTCTTATATTACTGGCTGAAATTTTGCTTGACGTTAAAACCTCTGTTTTAAAATCAGCTTTTATAACTGCTACTAATTCCTTTAGTCTTTGTTCATCATTTTCATGAACCAATCCTCTTCTGTCTACTGGTAAATTCAGTAATAAAGTTGCATTTCGACCAATCGATTCATAATAAATATCTACCATTTCATCTAAAGAACGCACTTTATCATCTTCAACTGAATGGTAAAACCATCCCGGACGAATAGAAACATCTGCTTCTCCCGGAACCCATCTTTCACCATCTTCATGTCCGGATACAAATTCTGAGTAATGCACTTTTCCAGCCAGTTCCTCTTTCTGACGCAGTAAACTCCAATTGGTGCGTCCTGCACGACCTTCCTCATTACCAATCCATCTGGCTTCTGATGGTCCCACTCCCCAAACTAAAGTATTTGGAGCTGTTTTGTAGATTAATTTATACGTTTCATCCCAATTGTAATATTCAAGCGTATTTATTTTGCGCATTTCGTTAGCGCCTCCATAATAACCATCACCACCGTTTGCACCGTCAAACCACATTTCGAAAACATCTCCGTAATTAGTCAGTAATTCTTTTAGCTGATTTCTAAAATAAGTAATGTAACCCGGTTTTCCGTATTCAGCGTGATTTCTATCCCAAGGCGAAAGGTATAATCCTAGTTTTAAGTCGTATTCTTTGCATGCAGCAGCCAATTCTTTTACTAAATCTCCTTTACCATTTTTCCAAGGAGAATTCTTTACAGAACGCTCTGTATAAGCAGATGGCCACAAGCAAAAACCATCATGATGTTTGGCTACTAAAATAATACCTTTCATTCCGGCTTCTTTTGCGATACGTGCCCATTGGCGTACATCAAGATTCGTCGGATTAAATAGTGCCGGCGATTCATCACCATAACCCCATTCTTTATTGGTGAAAGTGTTTAAAGAAAAATGCACAAAAGCATAGAATTCCATTTCGTGCCAGACCAATTGTTTTTGAGTTGGTAAGGGGCCAAACGGCTGTGGTGCTTTTACTAATTCCTGAGAAGAAACTGTTGCTGTAAAAGAAAATAAGCTAAGTAATAGAAAAATATATTTCATCACGATTGTACAAGGTAAGGTTAGAAAATAATTTAGCAGCTAAATGTAACGCTATTCACTGTTTTGATTACTACTATTTCGACCAACAACGTTTTTAAAAGAGCATTGGGGTAATTTCACAACATTACGCAACAAAAAAGCGCTAAACCTGTCGATTTAGCGCCTTTTTTATAATTTAAGCTAATTATTTACTACCTACCAGCCTTTTACAGCCCCGCCTTTAAATTCGCGAGCGGCTGCCTGCTCTACTTCTGCAGATTGGAAAGCTTGTAAAAACTGTTTTACTTTTTCTTCGTTTTTATTGTCTTCACGGCTCACTACAAGATTTACATAAGGAGAATCTTTGTCTTCCACAAACAAAGCATCGCGAGAAGGAACTAATCCTGACTGCGAAGCAAACGTATTGTTGATGATAGCAATCGTTACATTTTCATCGTCTAAAGCACGTGGCAATTGCGGTGCTTCTAATTCTAATATTTTAAGATTCTTTTTGTTCTCTGTGATATCTGTTACTTTTGGTAATAAGCCAACCTTCTCACGAAGTTTTAGCAATCCATTTTTTTCTAAAAGCAAAAGTGATCTTCCTCCGTTTGTTGGATCATTTGGTATAATAATCGTGCTTCCGTCTTTCAATTCTGCTAAAGTTTTGATCTTTTTTGAATATCCTGCAATTGGATAAATAAACGTTTTACCAATAATGGCTAATTTGTATCCGCGCTGTTTAGATTGCTCGTCAAGATAGGGTTTGTGCTGAAAAGCATTGACATCGATATCTCCTTGGCTTAAAGCTTCATTTGGAATAACATAATCATTAAAGGAAACCAATTCTACTTCTAGTCCGTATTTTTCTTTCGCTACTTTTTTAGCCGCTTCAGCAACAGCATGTTCAGGTCCAGTTGCAACTCCAACTTTTATAAAATGAGGATCATTGTTTTTACTTTTTCCGCAATTAACCAGCGAAAGTGACAAAGCTAAAACTCCGGCTGCTGTCAAAAATTTTATTTTAGTATTCATTCTCTTTATGTTTTATTTTGTATTAATTATTATCTGTGATCAAATCGTTTTGATAAAGTATCGCCTGCAAACTGAATCAGGAATACTAAAAGAACAAGCAATGCCAATACAGCATTCATCGTTACGGCATCATAACCAATATAACCGTATTGATAGCCAACCTGACCTAATCCTCCGGCACCTACAGCACCACCCATAGCAGAATATCCCACAAGTGTAATCAAAGTAATCGAAGCTGCATTGATAATCGAAGGCAAAGCTTCCGGAAGTAAAACTTTATAGACAATCTGAAATGGTGTTGCTCCTAATGCTCTCGCTGCTTCTATAAGTCCTGAAGGCAAACCTAAAAGACTATTTTCTACTAATCTGGCAATAAAGGGCGCTGCACCAATACTTAACGGTACTAAAGCTGCACTAACACCAATTGATGTTCCAACTAATGCACGTGTAAACGGAATCATCCATACAATTAAGATAATGAATGGAATAGAGCGGAAAATATTAACCAAAACCGATAATGAGCGGTTTAAAAGCCTTTGTTCTAAAATTTGATTTTTTCTGGTAAGAAAAAGCAAAACACCTGTTGGAAGCCCTAAGACGAAACCAAAAAAACCAGAGACAAATGTCATCACTATGGTTTCCCAGGTACCTTTTAAAAGTAATTCAATAATGGATTCAGACATAACCTATGATTTCTGTTTTAATATGTTTTGAAATAAAATACTGGATTGCCGCTTCGTAATTTTCGCGCTTGCCTGATAACTCAATTAGCATAACACCAAAATTAACATCACCCGCCTGATCCATTTGTGCGCTAATAATTTTAAAATCAGTTTCGAATATTCTGGAAACTTCTGAAATCACTGGCTCATTAACTGATTTCCCTGTCATTTCCAATCGTAATAACGGATTCAGTCCTTCTGCATCTTCTTTTTGCAATTTCTCCTGATAAACCGAAGGAATGTCAAGATGTAATGCCGAAGAAATAAATTCTTTTGTAAGTTCGTGTTTCGGGTCTGCAAAAATTTCTCCAACGCTTCCCTGCTCTATCAGTTTTCCGTGACTGATTACCGCTACTTCATCACAAATTGATTTTACGACTTCCATTTGGTGTGTAATCAATAAAATAGTGATGTTCAAACGACGGTTAATGTCTTTCAATAAATTCAATATCGAACGGGTTGTTGCAGGATCCAGCGCACTTGTAGCTTCGTCACACAACAATACTTTTGGATTATTGGCTAAGGTTCTCGCTATTGCAACTCTCTGTTTCTGTCCTCCTGAAAGGCTTGCCGGATAATCATTTGCTTTTTCTCCCAAACCAACCAATTGTAACAACTCCTGAACACGCGTTTGTATTTCTCCTTTTGAAACGCCTGCTAATTCCAGAGGAAAAGCAACATTATCAAAAACAGTTCGCGATGAAAGTAAATTGAAATGCTGAAAAATCATTCCGATTTGTCTTCTTTCAATAGCAAGCTGTGCGTTAGACAATTGCATTAACGACTTTCCGTCTACAATAATTTCTCCGGAAGTGGGTCTTTCCAGTAAATTGACACAACGTATCAAAGTACTTTTTCCTGCTCCGGAAGTTCCTATTACACCAAAGATTTTTCCTGGTGGAACTCTAAGAGAAACATCAGACAAAGCCGAAACGATTCGGTTCTTCTGATGAAAATTCTTAGTAACATTTTTTATTTCAATCATTTCTTTAATTCTATTTAAATCTGATCATTTACCAGATATAATTTTTAGGGTATTGAAAATTGCTAAACAATTAAAATCAAAAAGCCTTTCAACTAACTATGAAAGGCTTTAGAAACAAATAATTGTATTTTTTATATATAAGCCAGTTCACAAAATTGCATAGTAATCATACAGCACATTGCCATGTAGCTATTGCAATAATTAGTATTCTGGATTTTTTTCTTCATTGATGCGGCAAATTTAAAGAGTTATTTTCAATTTCTATACAAAAAACTAATCTTTTTTAACCCTATGGAAATAATAGACTAATTAAAAAAATATAACGCCTCAGTAGAGGCGTTATATTTGTCATGATTTTTTTTAATTGCAGGCAATCGTCGTTGGAATCGACAATCTTATTTCCAGCCTCCTCCAAGCGCACGATACAAATTGACCATCGCCTGCAGTTTTTGTAAATTATCGTTTACACCACTTAATTGTGCTGATAAAAGATTTTGCTCAGAAGTCAGTACATCTGTGTAATTTGTTGCTGAACTATATTCTAAAAGCTGTTGTGTAAAATCAACTGATTTTTCAAGTGACTCTATTTGTTTTGCTCTTGAATCTTCTTTTTCAACTGCCATTTGGTACGAATACAAAGCATTTGACACTTCTTGTCCCGCAACTAATAAACTTTGCTGAAAACTATTGTAAGCCTGTACTTGTTTCGATTGTGCTGTTGTTAATCTGGTTTTGTTTACACCCTGATTAAAAAGTGGCTGTGTTAAACCTCCGATAAGCGAATAAAAGATCGAGTTAGTAAAAAAGTCCTGCAATTTTAAACTCGAAAAACCACCACTTGCTGTCAATGTCAGACTTGGATAAAAATAAGTACGAGCCAGATTTGTACTTTCAAATGCAACTCTGAAATTAAATTCTGCCTGACGAACATCCGGACGATTTTGAAGCAACTGAGCGGGTACACCTACTGCAGTGCTGGCAAGCGCTTGTTGGTCTTCTAATTTTCCTCTGTCGATTTCACCTGGACCTTGTCCCATTAAAATATTCAAAGCATTTTCGGTTTCACGAATACTTTGTTTTAAATCCGGAATCAAAACTTCAGCTGCATATTTATTTGCTTCACTCTGCACCACCGCTGCTCCGGTAACAATTGCACCTTCTTTTAGCGATTTAATAGTTTCTACGTTTTTAATACGGCTTTCTAATGTTTCTTTGGTAATTTCCAATTGTTTATCAAAAGAAAGTAACAAGAAATAATTGGTAGCAATATCCGAAATCAATTGTGTCTGAACGGCTTGTTTTGCAGCATCTGTTGCCAAGTAAGAAGCAAATGCTGAACGTTTAGAACTGCTTAATTTACCCCAAATATCTGCTTCCCACGACGAACTTAAACCTAATTTGTAGGTCGTTGTCAGGGTATTGATGTTGATTCCCGGAGGAAAGTTAAGTCCAGCCTGTGATTGTTTATTGTGCGCTACACTTGCATCTAAGTTTAATGTTGGATAATATCCTAATTTGCTCTGACGTAATGTGGCACGTGCCTGTACGATATTTTCAATAGCATTTTTCAGATTAAGATTCTGATCAAGTCCTTTTTGAATCAAGGCGATTAGTTTTGCATCTTTAAAAACACTCTGCCAGGGCATATCTGCTATTGTAGTAGAGTCTGCAGCAGCTTCATCACGAAACAGCTTTTCTGTAGAAAGTGTTGCTGGGCGTTCGTATTTTTTGGTAACGCAGGCACTCAAAAGTGTTGCTGCGATTACCATTAAAATATATTTAGTTGAACTATGAGTCATCTTTTTTCTTAATTAAATTATTACGCTTGAGGAGCTTCTAATAGTTGTGTTTCTTCCTCATCATCTTCCTCATCATCACCATCTTTTGCAGGACCACTAATTTTTTCCTGTAAAGTCTGGAAAATGATAAACAATACCGGAATAACAAATACTCCTAAAATAGTTCCGATAAGCATTCCACCTACAGCTCCTGTACCAATTGATTTATTACCAACCGCACCTGCACCTGTTGCGAACATCAAAGGAACAAGTCCTAAAATAAACGCAAACGAAGTCATTAAAATTGGTCGCAAACGCGATACAGCTCCTTCAAGTGCTGCCTGTACTATTGGTAATCCTTTACGTCGCCTTTCTAAGGCAAATTCGACAATCAAAATACCGTTCTTCGCCAGTAATCCAATCAGCATGATTAAGGAAATCTGTAAATAAATATTACTATTCAGTTTAAAAATAATCGAGAATAAATACGCTCCTGCCAATCCAAACGGAATAGAAAATAAAACTGCAAATGGTAAAATATAACTCTCATATTGTGCACTCAACAAGAAGTATACAAACACAAGACACAGAATAAAAATGAAAGCTGTTTCACTTCCTGAAGCTAATTCTTCACGTGTTAATCCTGAAAATTCATATCCATAACCTGCCGGAAGATTCTCTGCTGCTACTTCCTGAATCGCTTTAATAGCATCTCCTGAACTATAGCCCGGATTTGGTGCTCCTGTAATTGCAATAGACGTAAATAAGTTAAACCTCGAAATAGATTCCGGTCCAAATACTCTTGTCATGGTTACAAACTCGGTTATTGGAGCCATTGTTCCTGAGCTGTTTCGAACAAATATTTTATTCAATCCTTCTTTATTGGTTCTAAACTCCGGAGAAGCCTGAATCATAACACGGTATTGTTTTCCAAATTTATTGAAATTCGAAGCATACAATCCTCCGTAATATCCTTGCATCGTAGACAAAATCGAATTGATTGAAACTCCTGCATCTTTTGCTTTTGCCAAATTGATGTCCATCATATATTGAGGGAAACCTGGGTTAAAAGGTGTTGTTGCATATTGTATTTCAGGACGTTTCGAAAGTTTCTCTAAGAAATCAGTATTTACTTTAAAGAATTCTGATGTCGTGTGACCTCCTTTATCCTGAAGCTGAAATTCGAATCCACCACTTTGCCCAAATCCCTGAATGGTTGGAGGCGAAATAAAGAATATATTAGCTTCACGAATTCCGCTTGTTTTTGCAAAAAGCTGACCAATTACATCATTAACACTTAAGTCACGTTTGTCCCATGTTTCTAACTTTACAATAACCATACTGTAAGCACTACCTGCCCCAGCGGTAAAGTTTTGCCCCACAATACGCAATGTATTTTTAACACCTGGAATGGTTTTAGCAATACTGTCTACTTTTTTTGCTATAACATCTGATCGCTCCATAGAAGCTGATGGCGGTAAACTAATATTAGCAAAAACAGTTCCCTGATCCTCTGAAGGAACGAATGCTGATGGCGTAGTTTTCATCATGTAATACAACGCTCCACTGGCAATTAGTATAGAAGCCAAAACGATCCATTTTTTAACAGAAAGAAAACTTACGGAACGTTTGTATCGGTTGGTTACATTATCAAACGCAACGTTAAACGAGGTATAAAATCGTTGCAGGTAACTTTTATGTTTATGATCATCTGCATGAGGTTTTAGTAACAATGCACACAAAGCCGGACTTAGCGTTAATGCATTTACGGCAGACAATAAAATCGCTACTGCTAATGTAATACCAAATTGCTTGTAGAAAACTCCTGTTGAACCTGTAATAAAGGTTACAGGAATAAATACCGCCGCCATTACCAGTGTTATAGAAATAATCGCTCCTGAAATTTCGTCCATCGCATCGATGGTTGCTTTTTTAGACGATTTATATCCAGCATCTAGTTTAGCATGGACTGCCTCGACGACAACAATGGCATCATCGACCACAATACCAATCGCCAGAACCATTGCAAAAAGCGTTAGTAAATTGATCGTAAATCCAAATAAATTCAGGAAGAAAAATGTACCTACGATCGCAACCGGAACAGCTATCGCCGGAATTAATGTTGATCTAAAATCCTGAAGGAATATAAATACTACTATAAAAACCAAAATAAAAGCTTCGATCAGCGTATGAATTACTTTTTCGATAGAAGCATCTAAGTTTTCATTGACATCAACTAAAACAGTGTATTTTACTCCTTTTGGAAAACTTTTCGCCGCTTCTTCAATCAGTTTTTTAGAATTGATAATTACGTCACGGGCATTCGATCCCGGTGTCTGGCTAATCGCCATAGCCGCAGATTCTACACCGTTTGTTTTAATCGTTGAAGCATAACTAAGTGATCCTAACTCTACTTTAGCAACGTCTTTTAAACGTAATACTTGTCCGTTTCCGACCGATTTAATTACGATATCTTCAAATTCCTTAGCCGTTGTTAAACGTCCTTTGTATTTGATTACATATTGAAATGCCTGATCTCCATTCTCACCAAATTTACCTGGTGCAGCTTCTATATTTTGTTCTGCCATTGCAGCCGAAATATCACTTGGAATAAGTTTGTATTGTTGCATGATGTCCGGTTTCAGCCAGATTCTCATCGAGTAATCTTTAGCTCCAAAAACGGTTACATCTCCTACTCCAACAACACGCTGAATTTGAGGCACCAAGTTAATCTTAGCATAATTTTGAAGGAAAGTCTGATCGTACGCTTTATCATCACTGTATAAAGAGAAAATCAACAAGTTACTACTCTGACTTTTTGTAACAGTTACACCCGCCTGAGTTACTTCAACAGGTAATAAACTTGTAGCTCTTGAAACCCTGTTTTGTACGTTTACCGCAGCTAAATCAGGATTTGTACCTACTTTAAAGAAAATTTTGATGGACGCATTTCCGTCATTGGTTGCTGTAGAAGTCATGTATGTCATGTTCTCTACACCATTAATTTGTTCTTCCAGCGGAATTACAATACTTTTAAGTACAACATCGGCATTTGCACCGGTATAACTCGCTGAAACGTTTACTGTTGGCGGAGCAATATCCGGATATTGCGATATTGGAAGCGCCGTAAGTCCCAGAACACCTAAAATAACGACAATAACAGATATTACCGTTGAAAGGACTGGTCTTTGTATAAATATTTTAAACATGTGTTTTTATTTTAAGTCTGCGTAAACAGTTTCTGCACTTTGATTATGAGCTTTGATCTGGCTTCCGTCTTTTAATGACGCAACACCTTCTAAAACAATTTGATCTCCGGCTTTCAAACCACTTGATACTACGTAATAGTTTCCGGCATTATTTTCCATAACAGTAATGTTTACATTTTTTGTCACGCCGTCTTTTCCAACAGTAACTGCAAACATTTTATCCTGAAGTTCGAATGTTGCGCTTTGCGGCACTAATATTCCATCTTTTACTTCTGTCGGGATACGAACTGTTGTGCTGCTTCCGCTTCTGATAATTCCTTTTGGATTCGGAAAACGAGCTCTGATGTTTACAGATCCTGTTTCGGTATTGATTAATCCGTTTACAGTTTCGATATGACCTTTTTCACCATAAGCGGAACCATCTGAAAGTAATAATGAAACTGCCGGTAATTTTTTAATTTTTTGTGCTAATGTACCTGAGCTTTGCGTAAAGTTTAAAAGTACTTTTTCGTTCATGGCAAAATACGCATACACATTTCCTATGCTCGAAACGGTTGTCATTGGTTCAGCATTGTTTGAACCTACTAAACTTCCTAAACGAAACGGAATAGAACCCACAACTCCATTGACTGGGCTTGTTACTGTCGTATAACCTAAATTTGTTTTAGCATTTACTAAACTCGCATTTGCCTGTGCTAATGTTGCCATAGCCGATTCGTAATTGTACTCCGCAGATTCCAATTCGTATTTACTGATGATTTCTTTTTCAACAAGCGGTTTTACTTTGTTTACGGCTAATTTTGCTGAACTTACTGCTGCCTGCGCACTTTTGATACTTGCTGTAGCGGTACGAACCTGCTGCTCATATTCAGGAGCATTAATTTTAAACAATGGTTGCCCTGCTTTTACTACAGCACCTTCATCTACATATATTTTTTCAATATACCCTTCTACTCTTGGACGAATTTCTATATTTTGCTGTCCTTGAATGCTTGCCGGATAATCTGTATTTAAAGTAGCCGATTGCGTTTCTAAGGTTATTGTTTTATATTCTTTAACTTGCGGAGCACCTCCAGCCTGAGCCGACTTATCATTTTTATTACCACATGAAGCGATAAAAACAGATACTGCGAGAATGCTTAAAAGAGATTGTTTATTCATTTGGCGTATTGTATATTATATTTTTTTATGTTTTGCGCAAGCAAAAGAACTAAAAGAATACATACAAAAAACTTCTAATAGACGTAGCACGATAAAGAATCGACAAAAATAAGATAGCAGTCGATTAAAGCTAAACTGACTAATTTGGCTTTCTGTGAAACAATTTCATCGGCTGTAATCCTGCTTTTAAGGATTCTGATTCCGGGTTTAGCGATTGTTTTTTTAGCGTATTTAAATAAAATGTAATATTGTCAAAAAACCTATATTACTGTAATGTTAAAAAACTTCTTTAAACCGTATCTTTTTACCGGCTTGCATATACTTGTGTGGGTATTATTGGGATACATACTGTTATTTTACATACCGCTTACCTGGAATATTCTAATTCCGACATTCTTCTGGTTATGGCAATCTATTGTATTGTTTTTTATGATTGTTATTTTCTATTTTAATGCAAAAATAATTGTCCCGAAAACGATCATTAAAGACAGAACAACAGCGTTTTTATTATGCGCATTTGGCATCATAGTCGTGATGCAGTTTATTGCGTATTTCTATACTTCTCAAACTGATCTTCATAATAAAATTGCAGCGTTATTAGGCTTTAAAAAATATAGAAGCCGTTTTTTCGACAATTATGTTTTTACCATTACTTTACTGGTTTTAGGAATCAGCACGAGTTGGGCAATGTTACAGCATTGGCAAAGAGCTGCCCAGCACAAACAAAAGATAGAACAAGACAAAACAATGGCAGAATTGTCGATGTTGCGGGCACAAATTAATCCGCATTTTTTCTTCAATTCACTAAACAGTATTTACTCTTTAACGTATTCTGATATAGAGGATTCCCGAAATGCTTTGCATACTTTAAGCAGGATGATGCGCTATTTATTGTATAGCACAGAGGGCGAAAGAACTACTTTGTTCAAAGAAGTAGATTTCCTAAAAGATTACATTGCTTTAATGCGACTGCGTGCCAATAGTAAATTAACTATCATAACGGATATTCCTGAAAAACTGCACGATTACCCAATAGTTCCGATGTTATTATTACCTTTAGTTGAAAATGCGTTTAAACATGGCGTACATGCCACTGATAAAAGTGCTATAAGCATCGTAATAAAACAACATGAAACCAATCTTGAACTCGAAGTGGAAAATACTTTTTTTGAAAAAAGTATCACTTCCAACGAAGAAGGCGGAATTGGTTTAGCCAACACAAAGCGCAGATTACAATTGGTATATCCGCAAAAGCATGCCATGATTGCCGGTATTAACCAGGAAGGAAAATACAAAGTAAACCTGCAAATAACTTTAGAAAAATGACCTTAAAATGTATAGCAGTAGATGATGAACCCTTAGCCTTAAAGCTAGTGGAAAAGTTTATCGAGCAAACTCCATTTTTGGAATTAATCCATAGTTGTGATAATGGTATTGATGCCATGACTGTAATTAGGGAAAAACAGCCCGATCTGGTTTTTCTGGATATCAACATGCCTAATTTATCGGGAATGGAACTGGCGCGACTTTTACAGCAGCAGCCTCCTCCTATACCCAAAATCATTTTTACTACGGCATACAATCATTACGCTATCGAAGGATATAAAGTAAATGCAATGGATTATCTTTTAAAACCTTTTAATTACGAAGAGTTTTTAAGAGCTTCTAACAAAGTATACGAGTTGTTTGAAGAATCTTCGAATCAGCCCACCGTTGTCGATGATGAATTTATTTTTATAAAAGTAGAATACCAATGGGTTCGGGTGAGTCTAAAAGATATTCTTTACATCGAAGGTTTAAAAGATTATGTAAAAATACATTTGACTGCGCCACAAAAATCTCTGCTTTCTCTGATATCACTAAAAGCACTGGAAGAAAAACTATCTTCTTCAAAATTCATGAGAATTCATCGTTCTTATATTGTTTCCTTAGACAAAATAAGTGCGATCAGCAAAAACTCTATATTTATTGACAAGGCAGAAGTAACTGTTGGGGAACAATACAAAGAAACCTTTAAGGCAATAGTCGATAAGTGGATTCGATAGGAATTGTAAATTATGAATTTTAAATTATGAGTTATAAATGATGAATTATAAATGATGAATTATAAATGATGAATTATAAGTTATGAATTAATAAGTTATGAATTGTATTGGTAATTAATAATTTATACGATCGACAACTAGCAACTTATAATTCATAACTCATAATTTAAAATTCATAATTAAAAATTTAGAATTTATAAGTAACACCTAATCTAACATTTCTAGGCTGTTCTGATTGCCAGTAGTAAGCCGTAACATTTGTAGAAGAATAATAAGAACCACTGTAAAGGTATTCGTTTAGAATATTGAATACATTGGCTGTAAACTTCATTTTTCCAATTTCATAAGACAAACCTCCATCTAATTTAAAGTAAGTAGGAAGTCTTTCTAATCCAGGGCTCCAGGTATCTGTTTCGCGTCCTGCTAAAAAAGTTCCTCCAATAGAAGCACCTAATCCTTTTAGTTTTCCGTTTACCAGATTGTAATTCAGCCACGCATTGGCAACATGTTTAGAATATCCCGGTACAATATCTCCTTTTTCAATTCCTGTGGCTAATGAAACTGCAGGATTAACTTCTGTTACAACAGATTCTGTAAAGGCATAATTGGCAATTAAATTAAGTCCGTCCAGAATTTTACCTCTTACATCAAATTCAAAACCACGCGCTCTTTTTTCGCCCAACGTAATCATATATTGTTGTGCATTTGGAATATTAGAAGGATCTGAAGTAAGCTCGTTTTTCTTTAAAATGCTGTAAGCTGCAACTGTAGTACTCCATGAACCGTCAAACCAGTCTTTTTTGATTCCGAATTCAACATTATTACCGGTAAGCGGTTTTACATCTGCACCCGATTTAATAACACCTCCTTGCGGTGTAAATGCCTGATCATACAAACCATAAATCGCTGTGTTAGCAGTTATGGAGTAACTTGCTCCTATACGAGGTGTAATATGGTTATCAGCAATTGCCGGAGCTCCCCAACTTGACTGACTTATCCATGTATATCTTGCGGCAAGTGTAAGTCTGAATTTGTTTTCGAAAAAACCAAGCTCATCCTGAATATAACCTGCTGCATATTTACTGTTAATAATTCCACCTGCGATAGCAGCTCTGTCTTTTAGCGGTGTCTCTCTGTCAAAACTTGGCATTCCGTTTACTGGCGCACCATAATTTGGCGCAGTAACATTAAACGGATTATCAAAAGTATCGAGATTATGTGACTGAAGCCAATCTGCTAAATAATCCTTACTTCCCATATCGATTCCTCCCAATGTTTTATGGGTAACGGCTCCGGTATTGAATTTCCCGTTTACAAAAATCTGTCCTAAGAACATATTGCTTTCGGCATCCCAAATCGCTACATTTCGTATGATCTCGCCTACCCCAAGCGTTCCTTCAGGTGTTCCGTCGTAATTTAAGTCAATGTCTGCCGGTCCAACTCCTGCTGGCCACGAACTATATCCTTTCTGAATGTATTTGAAATAAGAAGTTTGCGCTGTAAGTTTCCAGTTGTCATCAAATTTATGTTCGAACTGAAAGTAACCACTATGGTCGTTTATTTTAGTATCAGGAACTCCTGGCTGTGTCATTGTAAAATCTACAGGAAGCGATGCATAACCACCGCCATTAGCACCAAAAACATAATAAGAACCTATTTCGCTCATATTCGCATGTTGGTAATTGTACTCTAATGTGATTTTGGTTTTATCATCAAACTGATAAGAAAGTACCGGAGCAATTACGTAACGATCATTGTGCTCAAACGGTCTGTGTGATCCTTTTTTTTGCACCGCTCCGTTAAATCTGTACAAAAGTTTACCACTTTTGTCTAACTTTCCATCCAGATCAACACTGGCTCTGTAAAAATCATAACTTCCTGCCATTACTGAAACTTCACCTTTTGTAATTCCGGTTGGTTTCTTAGTCACCACATTGTAAAGTCCGCTTGGATCACCGCTGGAAAGCATAAATCCTGCAGGACCTTTTACAAATTCAATATGATCTACAAAACTCATGT
>Ga0247817_10000777_pt1 | contig 17029 bp, 27 predicted proteins | sample UWRJL212509R1_FD_178010 | JGI IMG/M metagenome (GOLD analysis project Ga0247817, IMG submission 178010) | Plant litter microbial communities from Arlington Agricultural Research Station in Wisconsin, United States - UWRJ-L212-509R-1 | ecosystem: Environmental > Terrestrial > Plant litter >...
ACATTGTACTACGACCACCGGAATAATGCATTTCAGATGACATCATTTGAGCCGATGACTGAAGACACTCTTGTGTGTAAGGAGCTAACCTTTTAGAAACTAATGATTCAGGAGTTTTATGTGCTGTGTGCATATTGATCATCTCCTTTTCGTCCATTGGTAGTATGTATTGTGTTATACCTGAAACCAGTGCGCTTGTAGCATCTGTACCAAACATAATTTTTACCTTCCCAATTTCAATAGTTCCATCCTCTAATCTTAAATTTGGAACCGAGTCTCTATACGATACAGAAATCTGATTCGGCCACTCTGTTTCTTTTGAGAAAAAACCAGAATAAAAAACTCCTGGTGCATATTGAACAAACATTTTACCACCACCCTGCTCAACTACTGTCCTGTTACCGGAGTCATTCCAACTAAATGGATTTACGATCATAAATAAAATTAAAAGTACAACTGCTGTTATACCAATTGCGATTGCTTTAAACTGTTTCATTGTTTTTCTGTTGTTTTTGTTTCACTTTCTTTTTCCTTATTTTTTTGAGTCAAAAGGATGACTATTGAATATGCAACCACTCCAAATACGGATAGGAAACCTATTGCCAATGCTAATCTGATCATCTTTCTATTTGTTTGGTTTTAATTCGTAATACACGTTATTTTTACCTTTTATTGTCACAGGATCTTTAATCAACTCATAAACACCTTCCGCAACCTTGTTCGTTTCTACAATCCATTTGGTGTAAATTCCAAACCTTCCGTTGATCTTAGAAACCTTATACCCAATCTCCGGAGTTGATATATACAACTTATCATTATGAATGAATAAGTGAACATTTCCTCCTTTCAACAATCCTAAGAACTCTGCCGTTTCATCGGTCATCGTCCCTCGGGTTTTTCTTATTGTTAAATAAAGCTTGCCCGCCTCTCCGGAATAATTGCCAGGCCTTCCTCTTCTCCTTGTTTTTATTAATTCCATCTTTACTTTGTAAATTCTTCTACTACTTCATATTGTCCTGAACCTATTGCCTTGGATAATCTAAATCTTACCTGCCCGTGTCTGCTTGCCCATTCTGTCCGTGCTGCCGATTTCATCTCTTCAAGATTTGATCCAACCTCCTCGTACCAATAAACAACGTCTCCTCCTATCCAATGAGTAAAGTTCACCTTAAACATGCGTAAATATAATTCTTTAAAAGTTAATAACAAAATTAAATATTAAAAAGGTGTTGGTTCATCATCGTCTTTTGTGCCAGAATAATCACCAACAACGCCTGGCAGCTTATATTGATTATGTATATTCTGATCAAGGATTGTGTTTGTTGCTATTTTGCAATAGTTATAAATTTCCCCGGTTGACCCTCCTCTGTTTTTAGCTACAATACTTATTAGCAAATCCATAGCAGAGCTTCCGTCTTCTAATGAAGTAATTCCATAGTATTCTGGTCTATATGGGAATATTACAATATCCGCATCTTGTTCAATCGCACCCGATTCACGTAAATCAGATAGCTGTGGACGCTTATCTCCTCCTCGTGATTCAACCGCACGACTTAACTGTGCTAATGCTATTACTGGTATATCTAGTTCTTTGGATAGATTTTTCAACATGCCTGTGATATTTGCTATTTCCTGCTCCCTGTTTCCTCCTTTTGATTTAACTAACTGGAGATAATCAACTATAATTAAATTCAAACCTGTTACAGATTTCTTTATCATTGCCTTCGATCTTATCTCCGATATCGATATAGCTGCGGTGTCATCTATTTCAATATCGTCAGTAATTAATCTTCCAACACTATTGCTAATTATTACAAGCTCTTCTTCAGACAATCTTCCATTGTCCATCTTGGAATATGAAATGCCGCATTCACTAGATATTAATCTATTCATTAATGATACCGGACCCATTTCCAATGAAAAGAAAAGGCACTTTCCTCCAGAAAATATAACGTTCTTCATTGCTGCGAGAGCAAGAGCAGTTTTACCCATTCCAGGACGCCCTGCAATGATGATTAAGTTATTCCCTTTCCATCCACCTAATTTTTGATTCCACTCTTTCCATCCAGTATCTAAGCCACGTAAGCCACCAGACCTCATAGCCTCTTCAATATCTCTTAAACTATCCTTAACTAACTCCTTTCCTGTGGTTGACCTCTTGACACTCAACTCTGTAGATATCTTTACTAACTGCTGTTGAACCTTCTCGATCATATCAAAAACGTCAGTCGTTTCATCGTAACCGGATGTTATGTTCCCAGAAGAAAAAGAAATAATATTCCTTCTAATCCATAGTTCTTGAATTATTTTTATGTATTTGTCGATCGAAAAACCTGCGGTACCCTCATTGACAATTTCTGTGATATACTGAACACCTCCACACAAATCTAGTTTGCCGGCCTTTTTAAGTTCTGAAAATAAATACTTTGTGCTTATTGGTTTGTCGTTCTCAAATATATTCCTAAGCTCTTCAAACATAAATTTATGTGCCTCCTTGAAGAATATATCGGATGTTTTTATCAGGGAGAATGCCGCATTCTGGCAATACTTTTCATTAAGGATGGAAGATATGATTAATCTTTCTACTGCAACATCCTGTGGTGGAACTTTACCGTTTCCTAAAAGGAATATGTTACTCTTGTTTAAATCCATTTAATTTTACTGTTAATGGTTGTGTTTGATTTTGATTATTTGATTGTGGTTTTTTTGCCCAATCTATTTCATTTTGTTTCCATTTTGCTAACCTAAGTGAAATATCAAAAGTTTTTTGCATTTCAAACTTCATCTTTTTCCCTTTTGGACTAGACTCAGACCAGTTGTCGTAGAAAGCCCTAACTGTAACTTTTGAATATTTTTCTACAAAAGGGATAAGAGAATCTCTGAAAATAATTTTTCTTTCTTCTAGAGTTTTTGGAGTGGGCTTTACGCCCTCTATATTATTTATATCATTAACATTAACATTATCATTTACATTAACAGCGATGTTTGCGACAATATTATCGGTTATGCGATCTTTTTCTTCGGTTTGCGACGTTATTTGTCGCTGTGCGATAGACTCACACTGTTCTATTGTTAACTCTTTTAACAGGTACTTTTGATATAACCCTGGATGCCACCTTTTAAGATTACCTATTCGTCCGGACATACTTTTACCTTCAATCGTATGCTCCCATTTTTTTAGGTCCCTTTTAAGTGTCAATTCGATATCTATAAATGATAGTTCTGTAATCCTATCTGGAGCAGTTGGATTAAGGTCGTTTATATATCTAAATAAGTGTTTTGCAAGACGTCCAGCCTCTTCGTCTGATAATGATTCAAACTTCTTCATCCAGTCTGAATAAACGAGTACCCCTTTCTTCCCTTCTGCCATTTTAAATATTTTTTACTTTTTCTTTTTTTATTGAATTTTCTAACCAATTAGCATAGCTTTTTATTTCTGCAATATCAAACTCTATAAAATCTTTATCTATTTCTTCTGTGCAATATTCTCCTTCATCATTAATAAATCTACTTCCAGACGATATTGAATCATGCAGATCTTTACCCCACTTAACGTTTCGTACAAGTATGCCTTCTGAATTATATAGAAATATTTTTATTGAAAACCCTTCAATCTGAGTTTTTAAGAACATAATATTGGGGAAATAAAATAGCCACTGCCGGGTCTGAGGGAGCAGAACACCAACAATGGCATTGATAATATTGTTAAAACCTTGCCCCTCCCTTGACAAAATTCGATATACAAACCTAATTATTTATATCGGAATAATCAAACTTCTAAAGGTTTTTAATTTGCTCCTCGATGTAAGTTATAATCTTGTTTTTAAGTTGATTTGTATTTATCACAACTGATCTCCCCTTTTCTGTCTTCATGGTTGGAGGTGTGGATAATATTTTCTTAAACTCGTTGGCGATATTGTTTAACACCTCAACATCCGGTGCCATTTCAATTCGGCGCTTTTCCTCTGCGGCTGCAGCTTCTTCCGCTTCAATAGTTAGGCGTTCTTGTTCTTCATTAAACGCTATTTTGCAACCATGAAGAAATAGTGTCCAATCCTCTTCATTTAAGACGTACATTGGATGATTAATGTTGTCTACAAAATCTTTCTGAACTAAGTTGGGAGTGTTCATTAGTTGCGTTCTACGAGACTCAAATAGATTCACCTTCGCGTCGTATTCTAATTGCTTGGCGCGTTTCTCGTCGGCCTCCTTCTGTTTTTGAACGGCTGCTAGTTGATCATCCAGCTCTTTTTGTTTCCGGTCCAGTTCTGCTTGTTTAAGTTCCTGTGCTTTCCGAATGTCTGCCAGGCGATCTTGCTCTGCTTTGAGGGCTTCGTCAGCGATACGTTTTGATTCAGCCTTTTCTTTTTCCTCTTTACGATAAGTAAGAAGATTGTCCATTTCTCTCTTAAAGATATTTAGGTCATCCTCAGTTTCGAGATCACGAATAGTTGTAAATCTATGATTAAACTCCGAATTATAAAAAGAATTTGTTTCGAAAACGTATCCCAATGATTGAATATGAAGCATTGCTGCCTCCTTGTTGTTCGTAAGACTAGTCTGCCGATCAATCTCGGCCTGTAATTTTAACTGCTCAAAGTTCTCGTAATACTCCTTGAAAAAGGTTGCTGCGCGATCAAACTCAGTATTGGTGAATAATTTAACCTCTCCGACAAGAATGGTGTGATCACCTAATTGGTATTGTACCCCATTGAAAGATGCGCCGTAGCTGAACAACAACTCGGTCCTTGCGGTGATCTTTTCCTGCTCTTCCCGGTTGCGTTGCTCAATAATAGCCTGTTCCTGCTTTTCAATATCATCCTCCATCGCTTCGAGACGATTTTCCTGCGGCTCAATGATGTTTACCAGTTCGTCTACACGAACAATAATAGCCTTTGAAACTTTATTAAAGTTCTCTCGAAGAAGCTTTCCATCCCGGGTGATGCTGGTTCTTTTTGATTTAAGAAACTTTCTTGCCTCACTTACAGCCTTGCGGCCTTGCTTATCATTGATATCAATAATTGTAAGTTGAGAGTATTGCTTTGCTAGTTCTTCTAGTTCCTCTGGCTTAACCTCTAGTTGAGATAGCTGGATTGCTATCATTTTTTCTACCGGATCGGTTACTTTTACTTCTTCTTTCATGTTTTTATTTTCTTCGCGTTCTTTCATTGCCAATTCCATTCTTTGCTGAAACCTACTTGTTTTTATTATATTGTTCATTATAAAGGCTTTGGTATTCCTGATTCTGGAAGATCTAGTCGTTTAACAGATTTACCTTTACGCATAATATTCCAAGCAGCAATAACTAATCCAACCTTTTGTTCACTAGTATATCTTACTTTCTTGATTGCATCCTGCATTAATTTGTTTCGTAGCATTAAAACTACGTCTTCGCTATCTAAGCCTACTCCCGAGTAATATTTGTCGAAAAACTTTTCAGCATCATTGTGATGTAGTTTAGAAAAAGTATAATATAGTGCCGCAATGGCTTCAGTAGATAAATTTTTGAATTTTTTGTTTTCCTTGTGACATATAGAAACAATCTCACTCAATTCAGGATTTTCTTTAACATATTCTAGATTTCTGGAATTTGTAGATTTATCTCGAAGCCTTCCTCCATTTTTTATTATCATTAAAAATGATATTGCTGAAGAAAGTTCTCCTGGATTTTTATGTCCATGGATAGATAATATATCTGCGGTTGTTCTCGATTTCCCTGTATCAATTACATCAAATATTTCTTCATCTAAGCCAGAACAAAAGTTTAATTCTATAGAAACATTAGACTTAATAATAGCCAAAAATCGGCGTTGCCCATCTAAAAGATTGCGGTTTTTTGATATCTGGATAGTTTGTCCTGTTCTCTTGAAGTTACCTTCCAACATTTGCTTTGCTAAAAAATTAACATTGTTTTCTGAAGCCTTTCTATTAACCTTGTTGTTTTCGAGTAAAGCCATTGCCTTATCTGGTGTTACCAATTCTGTGTAAAATTTCATCTTTCTATAATTTAGGTTTATTGTTTCTTATATATTCTTTAATAATTCTGTTTTTATTTGACTTGTAAATATGGATCAGTATATAATCGCATCCGTTAAATATCCTAGCCTCCATAGTCAATAATTTATATTGCAAATATATTCTTTTTATACTTGCATAACAAATGTTTTTATAATATATTTGTATAAATAATTTTAAGTGTTGAAAAAAGATGATGAACGAAAGTGATGTTGAAATAAAAAATATATTCTTAGATGTTATTCATTTTTGTGGAGATCTGCAAGGCGCTTTTAATAGGGTTGTTGATAGGTATTCTACTGTAGTTAAATTTACATATTCGGAGAATGTACCCTGTGGAGATAGGTTATATTCAAACCTGTTAATAGCAACTATTCGCATAAATGAGGAGCCTATAATCCAAGAAAAAATGCTTATTCATGACATTATGATACTTGATCAGGCAAGGGCTGATTTGAAGCATCGGTTAATGTCATCTATATTTATCCTTGGGGTTGTTTCGGCAAAAGAAAAATTAGATTCTGTTAAAAATAATAAACCAAATGAAAGCAATTAAAGACTACATACTGATTCACATCGAAAAAAAGAGTGATGACACCTTTCAAATTGGAGAGCACACGTTGTATTTGTATAATGGGCTCTTGAATTTTGAGGACGGATCATACAACCCAAATGACAGAACCAGGATATTCGGGACTGTTGCGGCTGTGCCGGATAATCTATCTCATGATTATATGAACTATTCTGAGTTTCAATTGAAAGACGTTCAAATGGATGTACAGGTAGGTGATAAAGCGTACTTCTACTACATTGTTCTTAATGATGACAACGTAGTGTTTATGGATGGGAAAATGTACCTGCGAGTGAGATACGATTCTGTTATTTGTGTAGTTCGTGATTCGTTAGTTATTCCAATTGCCGGCCACGTTTTAACAACTCCAAAAAAGAAAGTTGAAACTGTGTTGCTGCATTCTGTTGAAAAGGATCAGGAATTAACAGCAGTTGTTATGCATATTCCTTCTCCATACATCGATCAGGAACTAGGTTTTGATGTTGGAAACACTATTTGTTATAAACGCAATTCAGACTTTGTAAATACAATTGAAGGTGTGAAGTATTTTACAATGAAAATAGAAGATATTCTAGCTGTTATTGTATGAAACACAAACCTAAACGCTCCTTCCTCTCCCGTCTTTGGATTCAAATAAGATGGATGTATTCAAGATACGGAGCTAACGAAAATTATTGGGGAGAGATAGCAGAACAACATTATTTAAACAATCAATTTTAAAAATTATGAGCCTAGATGTTTATTTAAATAGAAAAGTTTACCTGAGTTATGATGAAGGTAAAACATATACAGAAAGCACAGAACAAGTCTATGAGGCGAATATAACTCACAATCTTAACAAGATGGCACAGGAGGCTTTAATTTATGAAGCACTTTGGAGGCCAGAAGAAATTGGAGCTGTGAAGGCAAAAGATCTTATAGATAAGCTTGGATTAGGATTAGATGCAATGAAAAATGATCCTGAGCACTTTAAGAAGTTTAACTCTTCAAATGGTTGGGGGTTATATGAACACTTCGTTCCGTTTGTAGAAGAATATTTAAAAGCCTGTCAAGAATACCCAGAAGCTTTAATTGAAGTTTCCCGTTAACCAACAATATAAACAGTAAACACAAACAGAATGCAAGACGAGTGGATTGATAAAGAATCGGCAGAACAAGAGAAAGAAGAAGTATTTGCAGAAAAGCTAATTGACAAAGTAACTATCGAGTACCTTGACTTAGTACTACGTATGTGTAATATTCAACTTCACAGAGATTTAATTGATAAAATTATCGATTGCGTGGAATTGATTGAGGATAAAGGCGAAGAAGTTACGCTAATGGATGTTTGTAAAATGCAGGCAGAATGGAAAGTTTCGAAGTAATAAAGGAGGCATAGACAATGAAAGCAAAAACACTTAATCAACTTCATTATACCGAATTCATCAAGCATCTTAAATCAAAAAGGCTTGATTATATGGAGGAAACCGCAATTGATACAGAACATTGGATGTGTTGGTTCATAGAGGTTACGCCACTTGAATGTAAGTTAAAGCCTAGATATTTTAGAAGAGATGGAGGAGACCAATTAATATGAAAAATTATATAAAAGAAAACCTAATACCTGTTTTGGTAGGGTTGTGTATTGCTCTAATATTCAATATGATTTTGGAGGCAACGGAAAGTATAATTATTAAACTGGCTTTAATCCACTCGAAATGATTACTTCTTTTGGATTAAACTAACCTGTAGTGTATCTCCATAATTAGTCCAGGCTTTCAATATTGGTTTCTTACAATACTTTATGAACAGGAACTTCTTTGTCGGTTGGTTGATCACAAATCCGGTTGCCTTAAAGTCTCGATCATCTTGATACACTCCATTACACCCACTTATCGACCATCCACGGTAGTTATAGTCTACACAAACAGAAGTGTCTGTTATCTTTACTACGGATGTGTCTTTAACTACTATAGTCTTGTGGTAATGGATGTTGGTTACAGCTTCAACGTTCTTTGGCTTATATCCATTCGCATCAAGAATAGAATCATTCCAGTGATCCTTCAGCTGCCGCTTTAATAACTCCTTGCTGATTGCATAGTTTGATTCTTTAAATCCGGCAATAGTTTCTGCGTTTTCTCGATCCTTCTTTTCGGTTTGCCATAGGTGAAATAAATAGAATATGATTCCACAAATAATGAATGGGAATGCCTTTTTAATTATTTCAAGTAAAGGTCCGATGAAACTAAACATTTTCTGTTGGAGTTGGTTCTGTCTTGGTATCCTTGATAGTAATTTCCTGCTTAGTAACAGTTGTGTTTCCCGTTCGGAGACTTACAAGGTCAGCTACATTAATGATAGCCAAGCAAAGGAACGCAGCAATCACATCAATGCATAGAAATTCAACCGCATTTTCTTTATGCAAATGTTGGTAATGAACATAGGTAGCAAGTATAACAAACCATAAAGCGGTAAGCTTTCTTGCTGAAAACGAAGGCGTTTCAGTATTGGTATCTAGCGAACCTAAAAGCTTTTTTATTAAAGTCATTTTATTGATATATAGAATATAAGTATTCCTAAAGATAATAATAGTAATGCCAGCCTGATCCCCCAAGTCATTTCCAACCTGGCTGTTGATGTTTTTGAGTTTGACCAGAATCTATACTCAGATCTGTTTATTTGCCTAGCCGTTTCGTAATAGAAACCATTATGAAAGAACGAGAATGAACACGCGAAAGTTGCGAACAGTACAATTGCGTCAAGTAGAGACGAATGCTTATATAACGTTGAATAAAGCGCAATACTTAAAACTAGCACTCTTTCAAATACAAATAACATGTGCTCGTTCCAATCGAATGTGTCTGCACCTTTTCTGCCATAAAGTATAGCATCCTTACACCCGGAAGATGATGCATATAAGCAAAGAAGAATAAACAGTACTACCATGTAAACATTATTGATAAGATAAGAAACGCTCCACCAATCAGGTACATAATATAATCCACAGGTTGCCATGATCCAATTGTCTTGTAAGATTTAACTATATCCTTTACACCTATAAGGATATAGACGATAAAGATTACTTCAAGAATTAATGTTATCTGCTGCATAGTTATCTACCGTTAGGATATTTTCTTTGTAATTCACTTAGTGACATTGGCGGTTTTTCGAAGTGTGGATAATCTTTAAATGACGACCAACTACCGCCCCAAGTCCACCCATACTTTTTAAATATAGCAACTACTTCCATCCAATCAGCTTTCCCATCACCATCAAAGTCTACATCAGTTTCCCACGAAGCAGTTTCGAAGGTCCCATTTTTATCTGTATCCTTTAATAACACAATGTCAACTGCGTACCGATAATTATGTATAGACTGTCCTGGTTTAGCATTAGTAACAACCTTGCCTGGACGGGTTCTTCCTTGGGCGTATATTGTAGCTTGTTCAGCAAACGATCTGAACACATAAGCGAAACGAAGTATTGCTCGGCCAGTTAAGGCCAAGCAACACTCGTTATATATCTTTGAAAGCTCTTCACGCAATTCTGGACTTATTTCCTGAATACGGTTTATTGTTATTTTATCTGTCATGGACTTGTCTTTTTAAACACATCTCCAAAATATTTAGCACAAAACTTACGTGTGAGATAAGTTATAATACCACCTACAATACCACAAAATGCAGTCATTATAACCGCGTCTAAATATTTGTAAATTGTCTCTGTAGCCCCGTGATTGTAATTTATCCATGCGACAAATATTCCAACTACCCATCCCCAGAATTTCTCGTACCATGTTGCGTGATCGTGCATTATTCTACGACCTCCGCTTCGGTTAATTTTAATCCTTCAGGGAATACGTATTCACCTTTGATGATATCTAACAACTCCGAAAGGAACTCTATATTTGAAATTGCCCATCCTGGCAACTTACTTTCAGATATCACAATGTTATCAATAAAGGCAGCATCTACTGGTTCAAATTCCAATTCTACTGGAGTAACTAATATTTCATTAGACTCATCGATAAATTTCTTGAAGTTATCACTTAACTGGTCACTGAAAGATTCTTGTGTGATGCCATTCCTAACTTTTACTGCTTCCAGGGAAACCTGCACTGGTCCATTCATCTTTGCTGCCTGAGCCTTTATTTTAGACAACTTTGTTAATGTTCCAGTTGTCAACGAAGGTTCTAATATCAACCCGTGCGTAAGGTTATCAATTTGATACGAAGAGATCAATAAAACCAAAGGGTTTAAGTGATCTTGTTTTACTGTAATTTTCATCTGTTTGTATATTTGTTTATGCGAATATATATAAATTATTGAACTACCATATAATAGAATTTATAAACTAGTGTTGCTGTTAATCCTGCGCTTCCTGCTGTTAAATCAAACTTAGCTGCTGTAATTCCTGCCTGATCAACAAATGAACTTGTTGTTCCAGCCAATGCTGCTGCATTAGCATTTGCAGCAGTAACAATAACTGTTTTAGGAGTACTTGTATAAGAATTATTAAATGTTACCGTAGCTACAACTGCTGATACTGTTGGTAATGTTCCTGTTGTTATTGTAATATAACCAGCTAAATCAGTTCCAGATATCGCAACCGTTGGTCCAGTTCCTGCGCCTGCTCCTGCGGATATTGTTGGAGCAGAACCTGATCCAATCAGGTGTGTAATCATTGTGTTATCACCTTGGAAAGCGACCTTTTTCCTTGTTGAATTAATTGTAAATAATAAATCTACATTATCGTATTCAAATGTTCCATTACGAGGAGTTGGAAGTAGTGTTCCACTGCTAACGGTTCCACCACTAACAAATGATGCTGTTGTTATATTTTGATACTGAACACTGGTAGTATTACAGGTCACAACCTGAACTTTTGTTGCATTGTATCCAGAAGGTGTCATGCCTGCAATGGTTATAATTTGTCCAACATTAAATGGAGCAAACGGCTGTGCCGTAAAAGTTAATGTTACAACACTACCCGTACCTGTTGCTCCTGTTACTGCTAACGTTATTGTTGGATCAATCTGAACAGATCCATATGTTCCATCTGAGGCAGAAGCATGTACTTTTGCTGTAACCTCCATAACCCCAACTCCAAGATTGCCTCTACGAGACAATCTCATACCCTCAGTAAGTATTGCTGAAGCTGGTTTGTAAAAGAACCCTACACCGCTTGAATCATCTCCATTGAACGTGTTTACGTGTTTCATTGCCCAGACAGCTATTTGTCTGGTTCCATCGCCTTTTAATCCTATAAAACCATCGTTATCTGTGTATCCAATGCCTGCGCCTGTTGCCACGCTATTTGTTGAATTCAATAGAAACTTAGCTAGAAAGTCTCCTCCGCTAGATATTTGTCGAAAAGTTAAATTCTTGCTTCCAACGCTTAGCCCATTACCAGTACCTATATGGGCGCGTCTTTCAAATCTGTTGTTTGTTGTTGAAAAAATGAGGTAGTCAAAATCTCCTGTTGAACCACCACCAAATCCATAGTAAAGGCATCCAGGAGCTTTAATATCGTAAATACCAGCTCCCAGGTTAAAGCCTGTTGTTGTCAAATCTGCCAGAACGTTACCCGACATGTCTCTAAAACGATGCGCCAAAGAATCGTATAGTAATCGTGGTGTTGTAGATATGGTAGTATCTGGTAGGATATTACCAACGTTTGCAAACAAATTGCCAATTAGAGAATTATTCCAAAAAGAAAGCTGCGTTCCTATTTGAACAAAATTACACTTCACCTCTCTTGTTGATGGTAATGAAAATAACTTATCAAATCCAAGATCAAAATATAATGATGCGGCAAGGTGGTTGCTTAAATCAGTACTTACATGAACTCCATCTCCGTTTAATCCTAAAGACAGCATGGTTGCATAATCTTTCATTTGCGTGTACCCATCCCAATACACGAGATTTTTTGCATTTGCTAGTTCTTTCTGTGCGGTGTTTTGTGCAACGTTAGAAGCGTCATCAAAGAATTGAGGAGTTGTACCAATTAATACCCAGTCTGATCCTGAGTATTGCGCATTCAATCTATCAACGAAATCGTACATATAATCGTTGATATTATCAGCCCCTTCTTTCCCTTCGAAAAAAATAAGGTCTGCTTTAATATCCGCAAAAATAGGATTCGTTATCGCATCTGGACACAATGAACTTTGCTGAAAACCAAGACCTCCTTTATTCCAATTAAAGATAGACATACTTGATTGGGTCGTTGATGTTAATTGAAAATTAACTCCAACAAATACTGTTACACCATCCGTTCCAAGTATCTTGCATTGATAAGTTGTATTTTCTCCAGACTTTGTAATAGTAGCTACTGCGCCTTGTAATGTAGGTGCATAGCAATCTATTTCTGTACCTTCATCAACTACAGTACCCAACGGTACTGATATTGTTTGCAGTTTAAATTTACCAAATGAAGGCCCTTTTAGATAATACACCCTAATATCATTGCTTGGTGCTGCAACACTTGTTGTTATTGTACCAGTGTTGTCATTGATCTGAAGCCACTGCCCGTTAAACCAATAGGAGGTGTCGCTGTTATCATCATGCGAAGTAACGTTTCCGGTTGTCGGTGCTGATAAGAAATTCACCATTAAACCATTCACATATTTAAATTTCCTCCCTAGAAATTTCAATAAATATTGAGGTTTAAAATACCCAATTGAATCTATGAAGCTCATTACGTTCAATCGAGGAAATGATACTACATTCGGACTAAAGTCTGATCCAGTTATTGCAACATTTTGGCATAATTTTTTATACGTATTTTTTAATCTCTGCTCCATCAGAGCATAGTTGTAATTACCTTTATCTGTTATTTGTCCCTGTAATGCTTCTGCTAATTGTTGTTGTCTCATTCCCGCACTAACAGGAATGTTTATAGGCATAGGCGTACTTAATACAGGCATATCATTTAATGATAAAGCACCGAATGCAGGAATGCCCCCCGAATCTCCAGACCTATAAACTAGATTGGCTGACTGTGAAGTGAATGCTGCTTGTTTACCATTTAATTGAGTTTGTACATCAGAAGTTATTCCAGTTAAATAGCCTAATTGGGTCGGCGTTACTCCATTTAAATTACCAGTAAGTGTTCCTCCCGATAACTGCAGGTATCTAGCATCAGACTGTGTTTTTGTGTATGCATCAGTAATACCGTATCCCGAAAGAGTGGTTGGTGTGCCTGTAATTTTTGCCCATGCAATAGCTGTAAGGTAAGCATCCGCAATAGGCGTTCCTTGCCATACACCAGTACCAATAGTTCCAAGTGTGGTAATAGAAGATTGCCCAACATAGTTAGGAGAAATATCTATTACTGGATCTGCCCCACCAGAAGATGTTGTTCTATTTAATGTTCCGGAAACAGAGTTAACTGATCCGCCACCACCGCCTCCACTAGTACTTTGTGGCAATGCTAAAGTAAAACTTTTTAGTGTCATGTTATATTAAATAGGTTACATCAAATGTAATTGATCCGCTATAAGTAAATGGCGCTACACATGCCTCACTATTAAAAGACAAGAACTGCCCTGTTGCAATAGCAACCCCATCCTTAGTTGCCGCACCTGTAGCAATACAAGCAACAGATAAGAATCTAGGTCTAGAAATTAATAGAGCAGCAGCAGCCAATTGTGTTGTGAACGGAGACTCAATTCTCAATAAACCACTATCATAAATTCCAACAATTCTCCTTACTGAATTGTCAGTTGTGTTATATATATAATCACCTACAACAAGTTCTTTATCAAACTGAGTACCTGTACCCGTGACAACAGTCCCAAGTGTTGTAACTGTTCCTGTTTTTGTTGTTGAAAATGGAAGGGGTCCAGATGCGGGAGAACCAGCACCGGCTATATAGCGCTCTGTTTTTAGGGGCATAATTGTATTATTTAGTGCCATAAAAATATAAATTTTTGTACCTAAAATAAGCCTAACTAAGCTATTTTGACTAGTTTATTGCTATATTTGCTACATGGGATTTAACTGCACTTCATGCGGCTTGTGCTGCAAAAACATACAGAACGTTTACGACAACTCAGTTAGGATTGCTGAGGAGTCTGGAATTGAAAATATTGTATTTCCGTACAGACATACAGATGGAGTATGCGAAAAGCTTGTTAATAATAACTGTTCCGTCTACGAAAACCGTCCAATGATCTGTAATGTTGAAACTATGGCCGAAGTTCTTAAATTCAACAAATCAACATTTTACAAACTCAACTCAAAGGTGTGCAACGACTTAATAAAAGAACACAACCTGCCAGAAGAATATTTAGTAAAAAATTGAATTTTATTTTGACAATTACTTTTAATGTAAATTGTTTTATTGTATTTTTGGGTAAGATAAAATTCTATAAGTATGAATGTAAAAGGAACAGTTGTTAGTATTCTCCCGGTCCAATCCGGAGAAGGAAAAAATGGTGCGTGGGTTAAGAACACCTACATTGTTGAAACCGGTGGTCAGTATCCAAAGAAGGTTGCCGTGTGTGTTTGGGGAGACAAATTGCCAATATTAAAAGAAGGTCAAGAAGTTGATTGTTCTATTGATCTTGAATCTAAAGAATTTAACGGGAAGTGGTTTACCGAGGTTAGATGCTTTAAGGTTGACTTTGTTGGCACTGGAACCAAGGTGGATAATGCAAAATACGATGCCGGAAAAGAAGATCCTGCATTTGAACCTACGAGCGGAACTGCAGGCGACCTTCCTTTTTGATAACTAAATAATATACAGAATGTTAGAAAAAATAAAAGGTGATATTACCAAAGACACAAAGATCGAATTGTCTTCCTTCTTTTCTTCTCCGGTTCTGAACAATGAGGTTAATGCTTTAGAGCAGGATATTAAACTAAAGACTTTCGAGGATGCCATCACGGATGCGAGAAAGAAGATCAAGGATAAGGTTATTGAAGAGTCTATTGGCCGGAAGGCGTGTATGGGTGTTGGGTTTACTGTCACAAAAGGTAGCCAGACGCTTTCATATGATGATGACCTTGAGTATCGTCGCATAAACGAACTCTTAGAATCAAGAAAGAAGTTGTTAAAACAATCTTGGGAGTTGAATCAGTCAAATCCGGATTCACAATTAGTAATAGAGGGAGAGTTAATTCCCATAGTTTCGGTAAAATCATATACAGCGGAATCAATAAGGTATAAATTCGAATAGTTATGTTAGGTAAAATTAAAAAAATCGTTAGTGAAAAGGCATGGAATGATTCATTCTTCGTCAAAGTAGAAATGGATAATGGTGATTCGGGAGATATTTATTCAAAGTCTGCTGGTGCCTATAAGGAAGGTCAAGAAATTGACTACGATGTAGACAAGTCAAAAGGTGATGGCAAACACGCTATCAAAATTAAGCAATCAGGAAGCTTTGGCGGCGCTAAAAAACCATGGGTTGGAGAAGATCCTGATGTGAAATTAGCAGGTATGTCTATGTCATACGCAAAAGACTTGGTAATAGCAGGTAAAATTGATATGAAGGCTATTGCTGATACGGCTGAACTAATTGCAATTAGAATAAAGTCTATTGCAGAAAAGTTAAAAGCATCTAAAAAACCTGAGTAATGACTCCGGAACAAATAGAAACCAACCAAACAGAAATTCGTAAAGTCATGGATCGGAAAACATTTTCGGTCCATGAACATTGCGAAAAGCTAGAGCAGCTTGAGTCTATGCTTGGATTAGCCGCCGAAACGTGTGCTAAGTCGTTTAGGTTATGTTCATCTCGTGAACGCCTGGCAATAGAAGAAAAGAAATTAACAGGTCAATCTGTTAATCAAATGGTTGTCAGGTATACCGCATATGAGAACATGCTTTACAAGTATTCTGACCTACTGTTTAAATCTCTTATTGAACAGATTGGTGCATTACGCACATTAATTTCACAACACAAAAAAGAAATACTTCAATGACGTTCACTACAGAAAATTTAGTTTCTTTTGGTAACTACCTGCTTTCAGACGAAAGAATTGATTTGTTTGCCTCGCATCCGGAATATAAATCCCTTGGTGCTTTAAAGCAAAGGCTTTCTCAGGTTCACCATTCAGATATAGAAAACCGGAAGGTAAAAGAATTTCAGAATACAGTAAATGATATGAACGGTGCAAAGTGAAGCTAATATATGCAGGAGTTTATTTAATGGTGTTGTGTCTGGACTTTTTAGTTATATACACCTTAATAAAAGACCTGACCTAGATTATGTGAAGCTTGTATTTGGAAAAGAATATTGTTGGATACTTATAACTGAAATAGTATTGGATAAAGATTTTAGATATAAGTGTTCGTTTATTAAACAGTCCCCAATTGAAAATATCAACCATGGATTCACCATGGCCGTAAAGTATAAAGATCAATGAAACTAAAAATTGAAACTACAAGGACTGTTGGAAACTCCAAGGTAGATGTGTGTTCCGGATGTATATCTGGTGTTAATTTCGAAACAGC
>Ga0247817_10000779_pt1 | contig 17014 bp, 12 predicted proteins | sample UWRJL212509R1_FD_178010 | JGI IMG/M metagenome (GOLD analysis project Ga0247817, IMG submission 178010) | Plant litter microbial communities from Arlington Agricultural Research Station in Wisconsin, United States - UWRJ-L212-509R-1 | ecosystem: Environmental > Terrestrial > Plant litter >...
GGTCTGTGGGACTCGGTCATGATCAACGACCTGAAGTACTACGATGGTTCGGTGCAGCAGATCGAGCGTATCCCGCAAGAACTCAAAGAGCTCTATGCAACGGCGTTCGAAGTGGACACCAAGTGGATCGTTGACGCGGCAAGCCGTCGTCAGAAGTGGATCGACCAGGCTCAGTCGCTGAACCTGTATATCGCTGGCGCTTCGGGCAAAAAACTGGACGTCACCTACCGCATGGCTTGGTACCGTGGTCTGAAAACCACTTACTACCTCCGTGCCCTGGCCGCGACCAGCACCGAGAAGTCGACCATCAACACTGGCAAGCTGAACGCTGTTTCCAGCGGCGGCAACCACGGTGAAGATTCGGTTCTGGCAGCTCCAGCCGGTCCAGCTCCAGTGCCGAAGGCTTGCGCCATCGACGAGCCGGATTGCGAAGCTTGCCAATGACGCCGATAAGCTAATAGCGTATACATTGCTAGAAAGGCCGCCGTTTGGCGGCCTTTTGCTGTGCATTCCTTATTTCTCAACTACGCTTAGGTCAGGTCCACACGATAGAAAGAGAGCGTATACATTGCTCAGCTACCATGTCCGCACCTTTGAGGCCTCTGACGGCGCGCTCCTATCGGTGCTCGTGGACAATCAGGGCATGCCTCTTTTCTGGCCGAATGCGTACGCCACAACCAAGTATCGCGATACTGGGCGTTCAATTTTCACCATCAAGAAGATCCTTCGCACGCTCGGCATGGCTCACCAGTGGGCGGCTTCGAGAGGTCAAGACTTGGACATCTGGCTAAGCAATGGAGCCTTCCTTAACGCTGAGGAGGCTACCGACCTAGCGCTTTTTCTGCGACTAGATAGTAACTCCCAACGTCTTGAAGTTGAGTTTTCATCATCACCGTCAAGCCGCACGATTTATCGTTCTGAGCAGCTAAGGGGTGGATTCAAGAGCACCAACGCAGTCAGACAGCAAAACGTGATTTCAAATGGAGAAGCATCCAGCCGAATTAGGTGTATTGCTAGATATTTGACCTTTCACAAAAACAGAAGGATTGGTGCAATTGAACGATCCTCAAATGATGCTGATAAGTTCAGAGAGAATGCTGAAGTGGCCATTTGGACGCTGAATGAATTAGCTCCAGTCATTTACAGTGACGAAGACGAAGAATGCTTAATGGGACTGCCAGAAGATCAGCAGTTCACTGCTGAGGAAACATTTAAACCGAACACCTCTAGCAACCCATTCTCCACCCCTTTCTTACAACATCGAAATTACCTGATATGGATGTTCCTCAAAGATACTGGTATGCGCCGATCTGAGTGCAGACATATACGTGTTGACGATGTTGACTACTCCTCCGATCGAGTAAGAATCAGAGTATCTAAAACCAGAGCTAGAACAGTTCCAATTTCTAAAAAGTGCTCTCAACATTTCCACAACTTCATCATGAACTACTGGAGTAATATTCCAGCTCAATCACGTGTCCACGCGTATATTTTTACGACTAAAAATGGAAGTCATCTAGCACTCGACAGCATCAACTTGATTTTTCGCTGGATTAGAAAAAAAAATCCGAACCTGCCCCAGTTTATATCTCCCCACACAATGAGAAGGACTTGGAACGATAGATTTAGTGAAAAAATTGATGCACAACCACCAGAGAAACGCATGTCGATTGAGAAGGAAATACAGATTCGAAATCGGCTAATGGGCTGGAGTGCAAAATCGAACATGAGCGTAAGATATTCTAGACGCCATACGAGGAAAAAATCTGATGATATAGCGGAAGAACTAGCCAACCAAATGTCACCGGTAGGCCATGATGATTAGGCTCGTCGCTGGAAATCTTGTAGTAGTAGGCAAGGAAAATCAAAGCCTCCGGATCCAACTGCAAGACGGAAATCAAATTGACCTTACGATTGGTGCCGTCACTCGCATTACCGACAGCGACGGTCAAAAAAGAACGATAGACACGCGCCTATTAGATCTAAGTAATCCGCTGCATAACAGCCTTCACTCAATTTTATTGCATCACCTCCGCATACACAGCTTAGGAAATTGCGAGACGTATAACACGGCGATCAATAGCCTTCTAAAGAGATTTACTCTTGAACAACCGAGTCAGTTAGAGGAACATCATTTAAATGAGCTGATGAAAATACCTGCTAGTTATACGGCAACTATACTAGCCGCACTACGTAGAATTAAAGAAAAAAAATATCCTGGATTATCAGAAAACGTAAAGTCTTTTTTGAGCGAAGGACATAAATGGGAAGAAAAAGGTAACGGGCTCTATTATGCACTTATTACAAACGACCGAGAACGTGGCGCGCTGACCGAACAAGAACTACACAGTATCCACTCAAGCATTAACAAAGCTTACGTAGAGCAGATCATCACATTACATACTTACACCCTATGTTGGTTTTTTATTGCCACAGGGCTAAGACCAATACAAGTAGCACGAATGAGAAGAGGTGATGTACAAATTACCCCCGGCCCCGAAGGAAAAGAGATTACTTTGAAAGTATCCCTGGCAAAAGGGATGGCAAAAACGAAATCTGAGTATTGGCTCAGGAGAGCCCCCAGCGCATTAGCAGAAGTATTAATTGAATACTTAGAATCACCTATCAACAAAGATATGGGACCGGACAGCCCATTATTTGGAGGAACCAGTGCAACTTTATCAGAGATTGTGATTTCTAGTTTCCGGAAGATGAACACTTGGTCTGCGCGCCTAGGTTCTAAAATCCCTGTGACTCCGTATCGGTTTAGGTACACATTGGCTACGCGGGCGATATTGCATGGCGCATCAGACATTGAGGTCGCTAGGCTTTTAACTCATCGAAGCACTACCTGTATTCGCTTCTACCGCGCATCGACGCCCGACCTACAGATACCCATTAAGAGCGCGTTGGGTTACGAACTAGGATTGCTAGCTGGCACATTTATGGGCCGAACCATCAATAATTTTTCAGAAGCAACGCGTACCAATGATGGCGACGCGTTAATTCGTGACTTTGCTCGCATGGCAGGTGAAACGTTAGGAGCTTGCGCAACAAAAGCAGACTGCTATCAAGAAGCCCCTATTGCTTGCTTGACCTGCTATTTTTTTGAACCTTTCATAGAAGCTCCCTGGGAAAATCTATATGATGAAATAGAAAGCGAGCAAGATAAAGAATCAGAACTACGCATAAAAAAAATTACTGACAATGCACTCACTAGCATTATCGAAATTATGAAAATTCGTGACGCGCTGCGGTCAAAAAAGGCTGATTAAAACATGACTTCCGCCGACCTCCTGAGTATAGCCGAACACACTGCGAAAAAAAATCTCGTCACCTTCATAGATAAGGCGAAAGGAAACTTTCCATTTGAAGGCGTGTCTTGGAGTGAAAATTCTTGGGATATTACTTCGTTCAACCCAAAGCGGGGTTTAGGAAAACGTAAAACCTTGATCCACTTTTTCAGTCGCTCTGCTGACAATAGATACCCATCAAATACCCCCATGCACATTCAGTTCATAGATTTCGCTAAAGCCATATTCAGCGAAACGATACGTATCAAGAGACCCAAAGACCCATTTAGAGTTTTATATGGGCTCAGGTATATAGAGAAGGCATTAATTGATCAGTCCTTAGAGCCATGCATTACAAACCTAACAAATGACGTACTGGACAGACTCGTAACATTAGTGGAACAAGACTCTGGCAGGCCATGGTACGTAGTAAACAACGTAGAAAGACTCGTTGGCATTATCGAAAATAAACGGCTGTCAACCGAATCCCTGAGTTGGGTAAATCCTGTACCTTTTGGCAACCCTCCGCGCAATGACCGCACGTCGCGAAATGAAGACAATACTATAAGACTACCCAGCATCCGAGCAATTTGCGAACTGGGCTGTATTCACAATGAATCTATAGCCGTAAATGACAAAGTCATCACCTCATTTGTGGCATTAGCGATGTTTGCACCTAGCCGCTCCTGTGAGATTCTAACATTACCTGTCAGATGCATAACATCTGGACAGAGTCTTGAAGGCTCTATTATGGGTATTGCTTGGCATCCAGCAAAGTATGGGCCACCTCTTACCAAATATGCGGTATCAGATGAGTCAGAAGAGCTAGCTATAGACGTTGTATGCTATTTAACTACCCTAGGTGAAAACGCACGAACCGCTGCCAAGTGGTATCGAGAAAATCCAGGAAAGCTATATCTTCCTGCGGCATTCGAGCACCTGCGCAACCTACCGATCACGCTAAGAGAGGCAAGCTTGATATTAGGTAGGGAGTGCTATATTAAACCCAATAATGCGCACCGTTATGGACTAATTGGGACTAAAACCTCCACCAAGGATGCTGCCCGCACTTTGGAAAAAAAACGCAAGCATGCTTCACTTTACTATTTCGAAGGTTTGGAACAATGGGTAACCAACAATTTCCCCACGAATTTTCCTATTCTGGACCACGAGACAAAACTTTATTGGGACGAAGCTTTGTTTGTATTACCAAGAAACATCCTTCGAACAGACGCAGCAATCTGTTACAACGTGCCTGACATCTTCGACGCAACCGCAATTAACAACCAACTTGGAGGTTTCACTAAAAAAAGCATTTTTACAAGAAATCAGAAATTTGATCAAATGAACGCTCCTTACAAAGTAACCACGCATCAATTTCGCCACCTATTGAACACATTGGCAGAGTCTAAATATTTAAGCCAAGAGTTGATCGCTTTCTGGTCAGGAAGAAAAAGCCCTGGGCAGAATGAGTGGTATAATCACCTTCCTCAGGAGGCGTATATTGAGGCTTACGTTAAGCTTGGAGAAGAAGGGCCAAACCTAGAGGTACACGGACCTCTTGTCGATAAGGCAAACTCAATGGCCCTCAATAACGCGATCTCCTACGAAGACGCAATGAAAATTGAGCTAGGTTCTATCCAAGTGACTGAGTATGGCTTATGCCGGCATCAGTTTGCTCTGACCCCGTGCCTCAAGGATAAAAACTGTTCTGGTTGCGGTGAATTCGCCTTCGTAAAAGGGGATGAAACAAGCCGAAAGTCTGCGAGCGTACAACTGTCAATTTTCAAAAAAGCAGTTACTTTATGTCTGAAGGGTGTCGCAGACAACTTACCAGGTGCTACTCGCTGGCTGGCGTTTAATCAGGACAAACTCGATAGATGGCAATTTGTTATGGATATTCACAACGATGACAACATTCCCGAAAAAACATTGATTTCTCTGCCCCCGCCAAAAAATGGTCAATCGAAAACAGCGCTCGCAATGCAAGCCGAGAAACTCAATACCTTGCACCCCCCAATCGAAGTTGAACATAATAGCGATGGAAAGCTCTTAGATGATTTGGACTTCTTCTGATGGGCGCACCGAAGATGACAGACGCCACTATTGAGACAGCGGTAAGGATTCTCGATGAATGGCAAGAAAAACTTTACTGGGACTCGTATCTTGCAGAGCTTGAGTCTCAAATAAACCATCGATATACCAAAGCAGCAATGCTTCGACAGCCGAGAATAAAATCAGCCTGGAACGATGCGAAGGCAAGAGCGTTTGTCACTGGAGAATCAGTTCACAAGGGAACAGCACTAGAGCAATCAAACAACAAAATATTAAAGCTGGAAAACACAGTAGAACGCTTGACTAAAGAAAATAATCAGTTGCTAGAGCAGTTCGTGCGATGGGCACACAATGCCGCGCGTCGCGGGCTGACACCATTCGATTTGGATAAGCCACTTCCGACTCTCAATCGTAAAACTGATAAATAAATATTTCGTCAAAGCAATACCCAGGTGCTGAAGGCGTCCAAGGGGCGCTTTGTAAAAGAGTTCTTTGCTGGCGAAAGTTACCACTACTGTATAGCAATCCCTGATCTGAGAGAAACAACATGCCCTGCGGATTGCCAAGTTGCTCGCAAGTCTGGTCCTGCACCCCTATTTCATTCTGTGCTTGGATGGCAGCAATCAAGAATTCGTACATAGTCTCAGCAGTAAGCTTTCCTAGGGAAACGGTCTCAGCAAAAGCCGTGTTAGCATCCTCCTCATGTAATGCTCTCATTCCAATAACAGCGACTCTGTCTTGAGGTATTATTTCCATGAAAGCCACTGCGTCTTCAACCGCGCTCGGGAGTATTTCGAATTAAAAGATCCGATTATTCTGTATTTTTGGGCAACAAACTCCCAGAATGAAATCAGCCCGGTATGCCTCGAAAAATTGCGTTCTACTGTCATGCTTGTCTGCCTGGATTAAAACGGATTCAACTGGGTGTTTGACGACAGAAGCAATAAACGCCGCTGTCAGTAAGTGGTTTGCACCCAGGTCGCAGCCCAAAAACATGTCCGTGTCGTAATAGCCATTGAGAAACTTTTTAGTCTCGCAAGGCATGGCCAGCTGGTACTTACCATCAAGATATGTGGGTTCTAGGTCGGATAGGTGGTTCTTTATAGAGTTCAAGATGTGTTGAGCGACTAATGTGCTTGCAAAGGCTATCGCACATCCGCCTTCGTATCGACATCCCAAATAACCATTGAACCAATCATCGAGGAAATTTAGGCCGGCGACTCGAACAGGAGTTTCCTGAAGAGGTGGAGATGCCTAGTTTTTCAACTTTGTGCAGGATGTCCATGCACTAGGCCCATGCCGTGCCAGCCCGCTTTCGAGGGCCGCTTGCGCACGCGCTTGCAGGGCAAACGGACTGATCTCGCTGAAAGCGCCGGGGCATGTGTCGCCAGCAAGGGTCCAGTGGGCGGCAAGCAGTTCAATACTTTTATTTGGTATGACGATCACTTATGAGTGAGTGATTTCAGGAAGGTCGCTAACGGTTTTGCCTTGTTCAGGCCCGGGTCAGGACAAAGTCCCAATTCACCGCCAGGAACGGCAGCTGCAAGTCATAGCGCTGGGCAACTTGCGGGTCGGTTTGGGCGGTGAACGAAGCGATCAGTTCTTTCTTCACGCCAAAAACCGTGTCCTCGTGCAGGTACGGACACACTCAGCAATACCGGGAACACGAAGGCGACGATGGCGTTGAAAATCAGAGCACGCTCACGGAAAAGCCTTTCATCAACCCACGTGCATGGGGCGGGAACAGTTCCGACATCAACAGCCAATAGACCGGGTCGATGCACATCTGCATGATGAATAGGAGCACCAGCACACCGGACAACGCCAAATAGCTTTGCAGCAGCGAGAGCGGAGGGGCGCTTGATACCGGTGCTGGACGACTGGGACCTGCCTCGCCTGACGATCAACATAGCGTTCCAGAGCCGGCGCTACATGCGCGCTGCTGTTCGCTCATCAGGGCGCGAAGGTGGTAGTGGCGGACATGAGTGACGCGGCGGGCCACGAAGTGGGCCGGACAACTCGCGAGGACCACCAACGGTGGCAATTCGGTGGAAGGTGCCGTGCGCTGGGTATGCCCAAGTCGACCTTGAGTCGCCGGGTTAATCAGCTGGAGGGTCGGTTGGGCGTACGCTTGATTCAGCGTTCGACACGGCAGTTTCAGGTCACTGACATTGGCCAAGCCTACTACCGGCATTGCGTGGCGATGATGGCGGAGGCGGAATCGGCAGAAGATGTGATTGAGCAGAACCGCTCGGAACCACGAGGGGTGATTCGCTTGAGTTGTACAACACCCTTACTCAACTTCCGGCTCGCCCCGGTGCTGGGTCGGTTCATAGCACAGTGCCCGTCGATCGAGTTGTACGTGAAAAGTTACAATCGTCGAGTCGATGTCATCAGCGAAGGCTACGACCTGACCTTAAGTCTGTGTTTTCCACCGCTGGAAGACAGCGAGTTGGTCATGAAAGTGCTGGCGAGAAGCCGACAGTTACTCGTTGCCAGTCCCGCGCCTGGGCCAGCCTTCCGAGCAGGCTGAAATGGCGCTCTGGCTGGCCTGTCAGCAAAGGCATAAATCGACCCATAGCCGCCGGTCGCAATAGGCTTAAATTGACCAAAGCTGGCATTCCGTATCGCGATTCAATTGATTTTGAGATGCGGCTATTGCCGACTATTCAAAAAAGACAGGTCAACATCATTTGGACTTTTTACTGGATGTCGTTCTCGTAGTTTTAATGCTAGCTCAGCTAGTTTTTCAAATGTTTCTGGTATTGGGTTGCAAGATTCGGCCATGCGCTCGGCTAGTCTGACTTTATTTACTGAGCCAACCTTCATATTCATGCTGTTCAAAAAATTTGCCAGTTGGGCGAACCATGGTTTTTTCGCTTCAAATATGGCAAAAAAATCTGACTTCATATTTGTGGTAGAGTTTAAAATCACATCGCTTTTAAAGCATGACTCTATAAATAGTTCCGGAGGAAATGCTTCTTCGAGTGACCCACCTTCACTACCATCTGAATATCTTACAACCGGGGCTTGAGGAATCTTGAACTTGGTAATTAATTCATCGTTAATGTGTTGGGTTTCTCTTTTTCCTGGCAAGTCATCGTCATAAGTCACAATGATTGGTCTATTGTGGCTCAATGTTTTTCTGATAAGCCGGATTGAATTTTTAAGATTTCCGATGCCATTGTAGTTTGCGATAACTATCCCATGGATTTTAAAGTCCAATCCACAGTCCTCAAGGAGCATTTGAAAGGTAGCTTCTTCGGACTCCCCCTCAACAAAAACGTAAATGCATTGGTCCTCGGCAGCTTTTTTCATGACTTCCTCTGCGCATAGGGAGTCAAGCATCTCGTCGTAAAGAATATCTTCCATTGTGGTAGCCATCGTGGTTTTCCCTTTCTATATAAACGACCAAGAAAAAAAGCGCATTAGCTGCGCTCAGTTCTACGAAAATTCTCACAGCCACAACAGCTTAATTCGCGACACACTTACAATTTACGTCGGCATATTAAAGGCCTTTTAATCCATGGTAGACAAAAGTCATAAATCGACCTGCTGTCTCTCTTTGGTCTTCAACATTATTTTCGGTCCAAAGGTGATGAGCTGGGTTTAAATCTTCTCGCCAAGCATGAAGCTCTTCCTTCACACCAGATGAAATACATCCATTGTCAAACAAGCCGTCGATACGCTCCCCAAGTCCCAGCGCACCGAGTTTGTATTGCGCCATCTGTTTAGCAAACCGGTGATCGATTTCATACTCCAAGAACACCCTCAGATCTCCTGAACCACATCCTGGTGTAACTGCCTCAATGAATCTAAAAACCTCATCACGCTTCTTCTGATGATCACTTTTAATAAAATCATCCATGTCCCCCATGCATATAGACGACACGCTCCCAACATTTTCAATCATGCAAAAACTTAGTGGTTTATTTTTCTTATGCTTAACTAATAAGTCCGCTACCCCCTGCTCATAGTGGCTCAAAATGATGACCTGCCGAACCTCTGTCGCCAAGTTAATAATCCCTCGATGAACCGCCCCTACTCTATTGGAGTCAAATGAGGTAACGGGGTCATCGAACACTACGATAGATCCAGCGAGCTCCGCTTCTGTTTGACCTATTAAAGAAGCCCAAAAAACCGAAAGTGCAAGAGCCCTACGATCTGACTCACTAAAAACCCGATCAATATTAGACTCAGCAATCACATTATTTTTAAACAAGACCTTGAGAAAATAGATAGGTGTATTACCCCTATCATCTATGCCTTTCACCAACTTAAAGTCTCTACCACCAAAATCAACAAAGCATTTGTTTACCCGATCAAAGAAAGAATCAATAAATTCGCTTTGCTCTTTCCTTAGTAGATCAAGGAGCTTGGGAATCTCATCTGCTAAATCATTATTCTGCTTATCAAGTCGTAACCACTCGTCACATTGCACTACCCTTTCCAATCTTTTTATTTTCAAGTTAATGTCATCACCTGACGCTTTTAACTTTGCCAGTTTTTCCGACAACGACTCATGACTCAATCCCTCTTTAAACTGGCGAACAATCTCATGAATCAGCTTCATTGATGAGTTGTATTTTTCAACAGCTGAATCTAAAGATTCAAGAATCTCTTTCCAAGCACCAAAATCAACCATTTCAAATGCTAACTGAGGAGCAGCCTTCTTTTGCTCGATAAGCCTACTAACTACCGAAAAGGTTGTTGTATAATCTTCCATCCAGCGCTCTACTATAGCCCTTAAAGCTTCTTCCTCGTGAGCAACCGATTTTGAATACTGTTGAAATAATGGCTGCTCAGCCAACTCCGGATACAACAGTATTACCTTGGCATTTTGCTCAAGTATCAGCCTTACACCAGAAAGCTCAAATCTTGCGATTTTTTCGCCACTACTATCAAGCGCGCGCGAAACAGACTCTTGGTGCTGCTTGAACCCAGCATCAAAACTAAGTCTATAAAAATCCATTAAACCATTGGCAGAACCACCGAGCGCCTGCCCACAGAACAAACAATCATTACCTTTAACCCGACCTAAGCCCTCCCTTATCCAAGCCTCTGCCCCTCGCTCCTCTTTAAAGCATTTTTCGATGTGATTAGATACAGCTTTTTTTGCCTCCTCATGAATTCCCTCATGGGTTTTAATAAGCGCACTATTTAGCGTATCAAAACTAGTCTCCAACGTATTATCATAACGCAGCGGCTTTAACATTTCCCTACCAAGAATTTGCTCCATCTGCTTCTTTTGTCTTGATATAGCTATCCACTCGTCCCGCAGCTGATCTCTGCTATTCTCAAGTTGCTCTTTATCGTCATTAACCTCCAGGGAAATAAACTTGGAAACATCCGGAACATCACCAAAAGCATCTTTTCCTAGTTTATTTCTAGTTCTAAGCGCCTCAGCTTTTGCTTTGTTTTTTTCAGCTATCAAGTGCGCTTTCTCAACGCCCTCTGCACCGAGAACAAAGGAACTGAATTGCTCCTTGGTCTGACGCGTAAACTCTCTTGCCGCAAACAAATTCTGATGATAGAAGCCGTCATCAAAGACATGCATCCTTAAAGACGCCGGAAGCTCAGTTTGCCAGTTACCATTTTTGTATAAAACGGTAACTTCTTTCTGCCCCTCTTCTTGAAAACTAAGTGCAACCTCTTGATCAGCCTGATCCAAAGGAATCGACAACCGTTTCTTTATTGATTCTGAGCGCCTTGCTTTCAAACTAGAAAATATATCGCTTAAAGTGGATTTTCCGTATGTATTCAGACCAAAAATTATTGCAATTTTATTAAACTCTACTCGACCGGGAGTACAGTTTCGAAAGCGGCCTACATTCTGAATTTTAGATACCCGTTTTAGCACGTCCCTGCTCCGAAAAATTCGACAACATTACTAAAATACTCGTTCTTACAAACGCCAAAACACGACCGCTTCCTGGAATCCCTCAAATCCACTTGTTGCTCTGTCAGGAAAATAGCCTTGGCTTTTCTGACAGGCCATCCTATTTTCGACACCGTAGTCCTACAGGAGAGAATAGCAGATGGCCACTTTTGCATACGGACGCATATCAACCCCACTTCAGGACACAGAGAACCAGCGCTTGAGGGCGCCAGCATCAGCGCCCTTGCGCGAATGTATGCGGTCTCAAAGGCGACGATAGCCGGGGTCAAGGCCGATCCGACACATCCAGGAGACCACCGGCTCGCAGTATGGAGTCATTGACTGTTGATATGTGTTATGCAAAGGGACTCACGGGTCTGAATGAAGAATCATTGACTCCTCGAAACCAGACCGCAGTTCAACGGCCAAGTCTGGGTTTATTCGATACTTTGATACGACTGACGTAAACGGGTATCTAAACAAACACTCATTGGTCCCTTTATGCGCGAGCAAATGAACGACGAATCTGGCCGAATCCTACCGTTCGCCAACGGCAACTATGAGTTGATAGCGGACCTGGCGACCGACCGCATTTGGCCGGCAGCGGACGTTCAGCCGTCGCCTCAATCCGGAGGAATTATGTCTGTCGATGACTCAAAAAAGTCGGCGATCACCTTTTGCTCTAGAAATTAAGTCTATTGATGCTTAATCAAAACGCCCTGCCGAAAGTGGTACCACTACCCAGGCAGGACGCCTATATTTCTTTAGACCACTACAGACGGACAAATACCATTTGATGGAGCTGTGATGAACACTTCAACGACTGCGCGGCGGCAGGCAAGAAAGAAAGCTGAATCGCGTGATGAAGTGATTGCCGCATTTTGGAATTTCATTTCCAGTCGAGGTTTGCTCACGGAATCGGTGCGTCTGCTCCAGATTAAGGAAGGGCTTCCTGCTCACCTTTTCCAAGGTGTTCGCATGACCTTTGACCTTCAGGAGCACAGCTTGCAGACGCTGCTTAGCGCTTCAATTGCCTTCAGGAACAGCAACAGGAACTTCCGCTTGCTCACGACGTAAAAAGTCTGCCCCCAGGTTCGACTGTTTCGAGGCTGGACCTAGGCGAGGCGTAAGGATTGTTGATCATGGGAGGCATCGCATTGGTCAGGGATAAAGTGAAAAGATTAACCCCCTATCAGTCGCCCTCAATCCCATACAAAAAATCAGGACCGTTCCTACCCCCACCTTCTTTCATTCAGCCTTTTCCGCCAATGGATACACCGACTCCCACCCCCCACCCAACGCCTTGTACAACCCAACCATCGCCAAAGAAACCCCGGTCGAACTCTCGACCCAATGCTGCTGAGTAGCCAGCAACTCGCCTTGCACGGTCAGTACGTTGACGAAATCCACCACGCCTTCCACGTATTGCTGTTGCGCAGTGCGCAGGGCGATCTGGTTTTGGCGCACAGCCTCCGCGAGACTGTCGCGGCGCAGTTGGCCGGCGTTGTAGGCGCTCAGTTGATCGTCGATTTCATGCCAGGCACGCAGTACGATTTGTTGATACGCACTCGCAGCTTCCTGTTGTTGCGCTTCACGCAAGTTCAGCACACCACGTAAGCGACCGCCATCGAACAGTGGCAAGCTGAACTGCGGGCCGATGCCGAACGCGCGGGAGCCCCATGAGCCGAAGTCGCTCAGTTGCATGGCTTGCGAACCGATATTACCCGATAGGGTGATGCGTGGATAAAAATCGCCTTTCGCTACGCCGATGCTGGCGGTCGCTGCATGCAATCGGGCTTCGGCCTGGCGGATGTCCGGGCGGCGTTCGGCCAGTTGCGAGGGCAGGCCGATAGGAACCTGGCGCGGGGTTGGCGGCACCGGCGCGTCGGCAGATAACTCGGCGTACAGCGCTTGCGGCGGCTGGCCCATTAACAGGCTGAGGGCGTTGATCAGTTGCGACTGACGTTGCTCCAATACCGGCAAATGGGATTCGAGCGCCGCTACTTGCGCAGCGGCCTCGGCGACATCCAGGTCGGTAGCCACGCCGTCGGCCAGGCGCAGCTGCGACAGTTTCAAACTATGCCGGGCGACGTCGAGGTTCTGCTCGGTGACGGCGCGAGTACTTTGCACGCCACGCAGTTGAATGTAGCTCCTGGTGGTTTCAGCGAGCACCGACAGCAGCACGCCGCGCTGTTCGTTCTCCGCTACTTCAAGGGTGGCATCGGCCGCTTCGGTTTCGCGTCGCACGCGGCCCCAGAAGTCCAGTTCCCAGGAAGCGGAGAAGCCTGCATCCCAAAGGTTGAACGCTGAATTGCCGTTACGCCCCGACGGATCACTCAGGCTTTTGCCGCTGTTGCGCTCGCGTCCGTAACTGCCAGTTGCGGCCGTCGTAGGATAACGCTCGGCAGTGATGACCTGACGCGCGGCGCGGCTTTTCTGCAAACGGCTGCTGGCGAGTTTCAGGTCGAGGTTGTCGGTCAGGACGCGCTGGGTCAGGGCAGTGAGTTTCGGGTCTTGAAAAACTTCCCACCAGCGTTCATCCATGGTCGCGGCGATGGCTTGGCTGCCGCCCGCTTTTTGTGGCTTGGACCATTCCGCGAATTGTTGTGTATGCGGTTTCTGAAAGTCAGGGCCGACAGTGCAGGCAGTGAGGCTCATGACCAGCAAGGCGCACAATGTCGGGCGAGGCAGGCGCACCCTCGCGAACGCGCCAGCCGCATCAGTGAAAGCTTTCATCGATCGGCAACCTCATGCTCACCAACACCCGCCGTATCAATTCGTGCTTCCACCGACATCCCCACCCGCAGCCGCTCGGCCAACGGCTGCTGCGGATCCAGCACGATTCTCACCGGAATCCGCTGCACGACTTTCGTGAAGTTGCCGGTCGCGTTGTCCGGCTTGATCGAAGCAAAAGTCACACCAGTGGCAGGAGCAATACTCTCGACGCGGCCGCGCAAGGATTCACCACCAAAGGTATCCACACGCACCTGTACACGCTGCCCCGCGTGCACGTCCGTCAGTTGGGTTTCTTGAAAATTGGCGACCACATAGGCCTGCCTCAGCGGCACCACCGCCAGTAACTTGCTGCCCGGGACGACGTAGGCGCCGACGCGCACCGCCCGCTCGCCGATCATGCCGTCCTGCGGCGCAACAATGCGCGTATACGACAACTCGAAGTTGGCTATCTCTAGCGCTGCTTGCGCGCGCTTAAAGCCGCCGTCCGCCGCGTCGCGCTGTGCCGCCAGGATCTCGACTTGCTTGCGTTCCGCCGTCAGCAACGCTGTCGCCATGGCCAACCGCGCGCTCGCCTGATCGATCCGCGTGCGTGCTTGCTGAGCGTTCTGCACCGTACCCGCCCCAACACCGGCGAGGTGGTTGTAGCGGTTCAGTTCATGTTCGGCAAAAACCATTTCCGCGTTCGCCGACACGACTGTGGCTTGGGCCTGGGCAATCACCGATGTCTGGCGCTCAAGGGTGGCGAGCGCATTTTGCAGCTGCGCCCGCGCCACCAGCGTTTCGGCATCCGCGGCCTGAGCGGCCGCACGCAGATCACGGTCATCAATCAATGCCAACAATTGCCCTGCCGTCACCTGCTGGTTGTCTTCCACCAGCACTTCCTTAATGAACCCCGCGACACGCGGTACCACCAAAGTGAAGTCGGCGGAGACGAAGGCGTCATTGGTGGTCTGATGCGTTCGCTTGCCAAACAACCCCGGCGCCAGCACCAGCACGCCGATCGCCACAACGGAGGCGGTGATCACGGCCATTTTTAGCTTTGATTGAGTCGTCATAAAAACCTTCGGTTTCAGTGGAGCATTCAAGTCGCCGCACGTGGCGGATAAATCCGCGTCGGCATCCAGAAAATCAGCAGGATCAGCGCCAGCGCAATGCCTGTCATACACAGATAAAGATCGGATGCCGTAAGCACCACGGCCTGCTCATGCAGCCGATGGGCAAGCCCTGCGCTGTCGCTCTCGGCGAGCGGCGAATTGCCGAGGCGGTCGACCAACATGGTCGAATGAAAGTGCAGCCGCGCCGTGGTCAGAGCGTCGATCATTCCTGTGGCGATCACGGCCGCGAGGCCCTTCACCGTGTTAAACCAGGCCGATGCGAACGGTCCTTGCATCGGTGTGATACTGCCGGTGGCGAGCATCAAAAGTGGCAGCACCGCCATCGGTTGGCCGAAAATCTGCAACAGTTGCAGCACGTAGAAATCGTCGCGAATCCACTCGGACGTCAGTTGCGAGCCTCCGAAGCACGACAGCGCCAGCATGCTGAAGCCCAGCCCTAACACCCAACGGCAATCGACCCAGCGCAAGTTGCACAGTGCCGCCACCAGAGGTAGCGCGACTAACTGGGGCAGCGCCGCCAATAGCATGATCGGCGCGGTTTGCACCGGGCGATAACCCTGGACTTGTGCCAGGTAACTGGACGGAATCACCACCACCGCCAGCAGGACCACCAGCACGCCGGCGAGGGTCAGCAACGCAAACGACAGGTTGCGAATGCCGAGCATCTGCATCATGAAAAACGGCGAGGGGTGAGACCATTCATTAATCAGAAACAGCACCAACAACAGCAGCCCACCGCCGAGCAAGCCGCAGACTAAATTCGACTCGAACCAGTCCAGCCGATTGCCTTGCAGGATGCCGATAACTAGCATGCAGATAGCCGGAAAACCCAAGAGCAATCCGCGCCAGTTGAACTCCTTGAAACGCTCCAGGCGCAGCGGGTCTTGGGGCAAACCATAGGCCACGGCGGCCATGGCGATCAGGCACGGCGCGACGATTTGCCAGAACGTCCACTGCCAGCCGACATGCTCGGTCCACAACCCGGCCAACGGCGTGCCAAGGCCCGGGCCGAACGTCGCTGTCAGGGCATAACCGGCCAAGCCGTAGACCTTCACGTGGGCCGGCAAAAAGCGCAGGGCGACAGTCATCAGCATCGGCGGCAACGCACCGCCCGCCAGCCCTTGCAATGCACGCATCACTAGCAGGCTTTCGTAATTCGGGGCGAAGGGGCAAAGCACGCCCAGCAAGGTGAACAGGCAGATCGCGCAAAGAGTGAAGCGCCGAAGCGACAGGGTGACCGCGCACCACGGCGCGAAGGCGGCGGCGGCTACCGCGGTCGCGGCATAGGTTGCGACAAGCCAAGTTCCTTCGTCATAGCCGATAGCCAATGCGCCGCGGATGTCGGCGAGGGCAACCTTGGTCACCATCTCGTTGAGGCCTGCCACTAGCACCGCCAACAGCACCCCCACCAGGCCGATGATAATCCGCGGCCCAAAAGCTACCGCGCTGACCGGCGCGGGCGCGGGCGCGGCCAGAGACACCGATCCAGTCAGAGAGGTCATCGGTTCAAACTCCGAAAAAGTGGGCAGGCAGTCTAAGAAGGCGCTTCACTGACGAAACTGACTTATCAGCAACTTAATAAGTGCGCTTGAAGCATTAATAAAGGGAAGCAAGTTCTCGCGATAAGTAATGCACTTACGCGGCGAACTATGGAAAAAAGTTAACACTTGGGGGGCACACAGACCACCATCCATAGGTGTTAGCGGCTCATACGCCTGTCATGTATTTGCCGCCTGCCAGGGAATGCACCATTACGAAAATCAGGCTGTTCTGCCCAATCCAAACCAAAATAGCGCTAGTGGCAGCAGGGCAATCGCCGGTGACGCGATAGCCGTTTACCGAGGGGGTAATTCCCTATCGCGACAGGTTTATGGTTTGTTAGCTGACCACTAACATCTGTTCGTGAAGAATTTTAACCGTTTTGCAAGCGCTAATCA
>Ga0247817_10000780_pt1 | contig 16992 bp, 18 predicted proteins | sample UWRJL212509R1_FD_178010 | JGI IMG/M metagenome (GOLD analysis project Ga0247817, IMG submission 178010) | Plant litter microbial communities from Arlington Agricultural Research Station in Wisconsin, United States - UWRJ-L212-509R-1 | ecosystem: Environmental > Terrestrial > Plant litter >...
ATAGCGATATAATAATAAACGGGAAAGCGTTGTATAACATGGCAGACATTTTGCTTTATAAGGGAGTATTACCTAATGAAAATGTTATAGCAAAGTATTCTGAAAAAGCTGGCGAAAATGTAGAAAAAACCATGCACCAAATGAAGGAAGGCAAACTAAAAACCGGCAGCGGCAAAAAGGTAACCAGCAAAAAACAAGCGGTAGCTATTGGTTTGTCCGAAGCACGCAAGGAAGGTCCAAAAGTGCCGAAAAAGAAGGATTGAGATATTTGCAGTGGTAGTGTTGTTAGCGTGGCCTATTACTTTTTAACAAGTTCGGTAGTTATCCAGTTCTCTAACTTGCCTTCGCTATCTAATTGCGCCAGCATTTCTATGTCCTTATCCTTTGCGCGCTTTTTTTCCATGTTGTATTTATTAATAACCGCTTTAAAACCAGCCATTTTAGCTTTATTTACATCAAGCGCTATTTTATCAGAACGACACTGCAAGGCGTATTTGGCGTATCCACCCATGTAGGCAAAAAGCAACTCTTTATTTTTCTCCATTATTTTCATAAGGATGGGGTCGTTAATTTCTACAGACACCGAAGGGCTACCCGACATCCACGCCAGAAAGAACGAATTAGCTATCTCTCTTTCTGCGCTTTTTGGGCTCCAGGGCGTTTGTTCTAACCAGTTAATTACTTTAACAATTTCCGGTTCGTATTTATTATAGTCATCGGGAGTTGTAAGCGAATAACTTTTTGGCACCGGCGATAGTTGTGCCATGCCATTTAAGCTGATGGCCAACAGAGATATTGTAAATAAATAGTAGATAACTTTCATAAAAGCTTAAGTGCTATTTTACTAAAGTAGGTATTTTTTTTAAAACCAAATCTCTTTCGTTTTAAGGTGTTTTGGCAAAGGCATCCATAATATCCATCAAAACAATAGCGTCATCTATGCTACAAGGGTTATCGCCTTCGTTATTAAAATAATTAACAACCTTTTCTATCATAGGGTAGCCAATATGTGTGGGCTGAATAAAGTTTTTAGCAACCTCACCTTCGGTGTTTTTCAATGTAACGGTGTATGGCTCGTTAAAAAACGGAAAACTGATGCTACCTTTTGTACCGGCCATTACGCATTCATCGGTAAATTCAGACGGTGCAACGCTAAAACACCAGGATCCGTTAACAACAACATCGTTTTGAAAAATTATACTGCCGCAGGTATGGTCTGTAGCGCTGTATATGCCCGCCTGATTAATTGAAAAGCCGCTGTATTTTTTTGGCGTTCCAAAGTAAAACAACATCAGATCTAACTGATGTGGCGAAAGATCATTAAAATAGCCACCACCTGAAAGCTGAGGCATAACGCGCCAGTTATCGGGCGTAAGGTCTTCGTTATCAGCTTTTACGTTTTTCCATGTTCTTATTTGAACACTCCGTACATCGCCTATGGCGCCGCTTTCTAGCAAATGCTTAATATATAGATACATGGGGAGGGCCCTGCGGTAATGCGCTACAGCAAGCTTGCCATTGCTGTTTTTTAAAGCTTCGGCCATCTGGCGTGCTTCGGCGGCATTCAATGCTATGGGCTTATCAACATATACATTTAAACCACGGTTAAGCCCTGCAACAACATACTCCAAATGCGATGATGGCGGCGTAGCCACATAGATTGAATCAATTTCAGCATCGTTCAAAAGCTGTTCTGCGTCATTATACCATTTTCCAACGCCATGTCTGCGGGCGTAATCTTCGGCTTTGGCAGCATCACGACGCATTACGGCAACCAGGCGGCTATGGGGCACTTTATAAAGCGGCGGCCCGCTTTTTACCTCGGTAACATCGCCACAACCTATTATACCCCAGTTTATCGTTCCCATACTTTTTTTATGGTTTTATAATATCTATTTAAATTACCTCCGCAACCACAAACGTGCTTCCACCCACAAATACCAGGTCATCAGCTGCGGCATTTTTTTGCGCTGTAGCTAATGCTTCAGTTACAGAGGAATAAGCCTCGCCCTGCAGATCAAATTCAAACGCTTTTTCGCGCAAACTATCCGCATCCAGGCCACGTGGAATATCTGGCCGACAAAAGTAATAGGTTGCGTTTTTTGGCAGCAGCGCTAATACTTTCCTGCTGTCTTTATCGCTAACCATGCCTATAACAAAGTGTAGCTGATGATAGGTGATGGCTGCAATATTTTTTAATACTTCCTGTATGCCATCGGGGTTATGCCCGGTGTCGCAAATAGTTAAAGGAGACGTACTCAGTACGTCCCAACGCCCCCGCAACCCGGTTAGTGCTTTTACATTACCTAACGCTGTTTGCACATGCTCATCAGTTATCAAAAAACCTTGCAACCGTAACTCGTCAACAGCAGATAGCACGGCTTTTATATTTTTAAGCTGATACGTTCCTACCAGATCAAGCAATAAGGCGTAGCTATGCTTATTTCGGCCATTAGTTGCAATTACATTTAACAGTTGATTGATTATACCGCCTTTTACGCGCAGGTTCCATTCATCTGATGCAAAGCGGATAGGTGCGCCAACGTTATTAGCTTTTTTTATGAACACATCAGCCACGTCATCCTGACGCTCTCCCACTATCGCCGGAATGCCCGGTTTAATTATACCTGCCTTTTCCGCGGCAATTAGCGGTAACGTATTTCCAAGCAGATCTGTATGATCCCAACCAATGTTAGTAATGACAGATAGTAACGGGGTGATTATATTGGTTGAGTCTAGCCTGCCGCCTAAGCCGGTTTCAATAATGGCTATATCAACGTTTTCCTGAGCGAAAAGATCAAAGGCCAGGCCCACGGTCATTTCAAAAAAAGACACATTTAAACGTTCAATATCTTGTTGATAACGCGCCACAAAATCAATAACAGCTTGCTCGGCCATCATTGCGCCATTAATACGTATGCGCTCCCTAAAATCTTTTAAATGCGGCGATGTGTAAAGCCCGGTTTTATAACCCGCAGTTTGTAATATAGCAGCAAGCATATGCGATGTTGAGCCCTTACCGTTGGTGCCGGCAATATGTACGCTTTTAAATTTTTCTTCGGGATGATTGAGCAAACCGCACAGGGCTATTGTATTGCTCAGATCTTTGGTAATAGCTGATGCACCCGTGCGCGAAAACATGGGCAAGCGTGTATAAAGGTAATTGATGGTTTGCTGATAATCCATAAAGTTGCGGTGGTAAATTTAGCAGAATTATAGCTCTGTTTTTATACTAACACAATTGTGAGCATTGATTTGCCGGAATTTTTAAGAAACCATTTTTTTTGAAAAGTTTAGTCTTTTAAGTATAATTACACTCGTAATGAGAAAGTTTCTATTAGCATTGTTAATTTCTGGGTTCACTGTATCTGCGGGCGCGCAAAGCATTACTTTGTTAAACCTAATGAACCTAACAAGCCTTAATAGCAAGCAGGCTGCCGACGATATTGCCGCACGTAAGGCATTTAAGCTGGAGTATGGCGAGGAAATAGACGGATTTTTAGTAGAGGGTTACATCACTACGGCACCGCCTAATAAATTAGAAACTATTATAGTGGGCCGTGGGTTTAAACTGGCCAGCGGCGGTGTGTTGCATAGCGCCAGCTATGTTAGCGCTAATGCACAAAACGTTGTTAATTTAATGGGCCAGGTAAAGGGAGCCAACCTGAAGCAAACTTTTCACGGAGCTGATAATAAAGATAATATCTATATCTACGATAGCTTTTTGTACCACGTGATAATTCGAATGAGCTTTGATGGTACCCGCTCAACAATTGACGTAAGCCAGAAGCAGGTTTTCGTAGAATAACACCTGCTTGAGAATACCTTCTGTAATAATTGCGTTATGATACCAGCAGGTAATATACTAACCAGCATATTGCTCCACCCAAAACGGCTATAAGTAGCCCATTTACTTTTTTCTTCTTTAAAAATAAAAGCATCACCAAACCACTTAACGATACCAGGATAAGAAATATAGCCGATACATCAATAAGCCAGCTCCAGCCTTTGCCCGTGTCACGCCCTTTGTGAAGATCATTCAGCACAGCTCCCAATCCTGATCTCAGTTCCATAATTTCAAACTTTCCGTCCTTGCGCGCAATGTTAACGTCAGCGCTATAGCCGGGCCCTTTAAATGATATGGAACATTGATCGTCCTGAATCAAAAAATCGCTTACGTAGCCTTTAATGCCGTAATTTTTCCTCAATAGCTCCACTATCTCTAGCTTTTTTATCTGTGCGGTGTCAGCAACATTTACCCATGCAATAGGGATACTGCCGGCGTATTTTTGCTCAACCTCTTTTCCCTCAAACCAGTTGGCGTGGTTAAGCGTAAGGCCCGTTACCGAAAAAAACAGTACCACCACAAAACTTAACATAGAAAGGTAAATATGCAGCCAACGGGAGAACGCTGCTATTTTTTTCTTAGCAGCGCTTTTGGGCTGCGTATTGGCAGTGCCGGTGGTAGGTTTACTGGCCATCTGCTTTTTTACGAAGATCTATTGACGCTGAGCTTACCTCAACATTTCCTTGCAGATCAAAATGCTGCGGCTCGGCTTTGCTAATTTTTATATCCTGTGTCATTAACTGATGCGTGCCATGTTCCCGGGCTGCTTCAATAAATAATGTATAAAGCCCTTGCTTTACCAGGTTTCCCTTATCATCCTTGCCATCCCATTTAAGGCTGTATTTACCTGCGGAACGGGTGGCGCTGGTGGTAGAGGTAACAATTGGGTTATCGTTGATCAGGTCTTTATAATACACAGCATACCATGACCGCAAATCCCATACATATTTTTCCTTATCTGCACGCATCCACAGCGCTATCTGGCGTACGGGTTTTTTATCGGCATCAACTACCCATACAGCAATATAAGGGCGGTTAACCCGCATACCCGGTTGGGTAGCTAGCTCAAAATTTATAGCCAATTCATAGTTCGGGTCCCAGCTTTGTTTTAATACTGTTGCAGGTAACATTTTAACCTCGGTTTTTTCAGACGGAAGTTCCATCTTTTTCCATCCCGGACTTTCCATACGCTTGCCGCTGGTGGTTATCAGCATAAACTCAGCGCCGGGCACTGTTGCTACCAAATTTTCAGCTTCGGAAGGATTAAGTACATTAAGTGCCGTAGCCAATGCACCGGCATCTGTAGCATTAGGAGCCACTACTGTAGCACTTATAACGCCATTTGACGGGTTACCTGTGCGTGGGTCAATAATATGCGAATACCACACGCCATTTATCTCCTCGCCGCGCCTGTAACTGCCGCTGGTGGCCACAGTTTGGCCGGAGACTTTAAGCTGCGCGATTGGCGTGGCGTTCTCATAGTCGGCTTTAGGATCGCTTACGTTTATTTGTTCGGTATGTTGGCCGCGTATCAATATATCGCCACCAATGTTTAACACCATTCCGTTTACACCATTAACTGCCATGGCGCTTTTGGCTGCCTTATCCATAATGTAACTTTTGGTGAATGAGTTTAGCATTAGCGCCGCATCATCAGTGCGCAAGGCAGTATGTTTGGCATTATCTAAAATATAATGCTGCTGATTAACTAATGCCAATGCAGCTTTCAATTCGCCAGAAGAGGGTAAGGTTTTTTTAGCAGCAGCATTCCGCCATAGTTTATTAATGGTTTCTGCGGATACATTGAGTGCGCCGTGCGTTTTTTTGCGCCAGGTATCAAATAAAGCCAACACATCGTATAATTCTGCTGATACCTTTACCGGGGTTTTGGGCGCACGCATCCACCGGCTAAACTCGCTGTTGGCGTCATAACCGCTTAAAATTTTATTTAAACGGTCTATTTCTGACAAGGCGGCCAGCTCGGCTTTTTGAGCGCCGGCATTGGTTAGCGCGTCTATTTTAATTTCAAACGATGTGCCTAATACATTCTCGTGGTTAGCTACGTAAAGTTTGCTTTTTTCGGGTGGTGTTTCGGTGCCGCCGGTGAAAGACATTAGTAAACCTGCAGCCAGCAATATAAACGGTATTCTCATTTTATAATTTAAGTTGCTTAAAAGTATAAAAATTGATAATGCTGGCAAATAAAAGTAGACCAAAGCCCTTATTTGCGAGACGAAATCCGACAGAGAAAGTTAAACCGCACTTATACAGGGGCTAAGCAAAAAAGTTAAATTACTTTTCTTAATATGTTAAATAAAGCTATCTTTGCCACTCATTAAAATCCTAATGCGGAAGTGGCGTAATTGGTAGCCGCACCAGACTTAGGATCTGGCGCTTCACGGCGTGGGGGTTCGAGTCCCTTCTTCCGCACTTAATGAATATAGAAACCCGATCAGTAATGATCGGGTTTTTTGTTTTTGAGTTGTGTTCAACTACTTAACGTTTAGCTTTCTAACTGACCATTATACCATACAGTATTATGTCATATGCAGTTCCACCCCGCTTTATTTGATACTGGCTTGCTATTTGCCTCTATCTTTTCAAATATTATCAAGATACTACTATGAAAAAGCTAATTGTATATTCAGGAATTGTAGCCTCGTTGGTGTTTGCAACAGGCAACGTAGCAAAAGCACAAGTAAGCGACCAGGGTAAAGGCGCAATAATTGGTGGCGCAGCAGGCGCGGTGGTAGGCGGCATTGCCGGTAAAAACGTAGGCGGTGCTTTACTTGGCGGCGCCGTTGGCGCAGGCGGTGGTTATATTATAGGTAACGAAACCCGCAAAGCACGCGAAAAAAGACAACGTGCAGCTTACCGAGAAGCATACTATAAAAAGCACGGACACTATCCAAATAAATACGTTTACGTAAAACCAAAAAATTAACAAGTGATTTTTTAAGGTTACATGCTTATAAAATAAAACCCAGTCAAATATGGCTGGGTTTTTTTATTGCCGAGTTTTTAAGGAGTTTATTTAACGGCATTAATTGTTAACGATAAGTTAATAAGCTACAACTATTCGCTATAATCACTCAGTTTATCGGAGTGCCACCAACTGTTAACAAGTATTATTGCTGGCAAAAAAATATTTATTTACTATTTAAGTAGTGCCCCTGGAGGTAACAAGGGGCAATAATATTGTCAATACTATAAAAATAGGGTGCTTTAATAGTTATTGCAACAAGCTGTGTAAAGGGGGCATTGCATTTGAGTACATATTATATACAATGCACCTCCAAATAAAGAATATGGCATGCCGTAGCTGCCAAATAGTAGTACGGTACGAATTAGAAAAACTTGGTATTAATAATATAGCTATAGGTACGGGGCACGTAGAAATATTAGAGCCTATATCTGTACTACAGATAGAAAACTTCAAAATAGGTTTACTTAAAGCCGAACTGGAACTGGTTGAAGACCCAAAAAGTATTTTGATAGATAAAATAATGCATGTTATATCAGAAATGATCAATAATGACGAGCATGCTTTTAAGATTAACTTCTCCAACTACCTAAGCGAGAAATTGGATATGGACTACACTTATATGTCCAACGTGTTTTCAGAAAACGAAGGAATAACCATAGAGCAATTCATCATTCAACACAAAATTAAAAAGGTCAAGCATCTCATTTGTTCCAATGAACTTAATCTTACCCAAATTTCCTGGAAACTTCATTATAGTAGTGTGGCGCACTTATCTACACAATTTAAAAAGATAGCGGGTGTTACCCCATCCCAATATAAAAACCTTTACTGCAAAGGTGTCTCTCAGGTTGCCGTGTGTGAATTATAGAACTTTCTGATTTAATTATGTAACGTTTAAACCGCATGCCCGGGTTAGGTTTGTAGCGTCGTGAAGTGTGCTTACTCAAAAGCAGCTGAGCGCTCAAATACATCTACTAATAAATTTATCATGAAAAAAAATTCTACTTTGATTATGAGTAGAGCCGGGTTTAAAAGCCGCGGTTTTACTCATTTTTTGTATGCCTTAAGTTTTATCGCTCTCGCTGTGGTGGGTGGCTGTAAAAAAGATACCTATAAAGCAATTGAGGGCCTTTGCCCTGTTGTAGTTGCTACAGATCCGACCGATAAGGCTGTTGATGTAGCCCTTAACAAAATAATTTCTGTAACTTTTAATGCCGCTATGGACTCGTTAAGCATTAACACTTCATCGTTTTTAATTAAACAAGGTAGCAATGTAATTACCGGCAAAGTATCAACAACAACCGATAATAAGGTTTTTACTTTTAAGCCGGATGTGCCATTATCGCCGTTTTTAGTTTACACGGGTACCATCACTACAAAAGCTACGGACGTATTCCATACCGCAATGGTGAATGATTATGTATGGACATTTACTACTATTCCTGTTGTAACAATATCGGCTACCCCGGTTGCGGGTGGCGTAACTACCGGTGGCGGTTCATTTGCGCAAGGCTCGCTGGCAACGGTTACCGCAACCCCAAATGCAGGTTTCTCCTTTGTTAACTGGACGGTTAACGGCACCGCTGTATCTACCAGTTCAAGCTATCAGTTTACCATAGCCGGAAACCGCGCGTTGGTGGCAAATTTCGCACCCATACCTGTGGGTAACTTTGCTGTAGTATTATCGTCAGCCCCGGTTGCAGGCGGGTCAACAACCGGCTCGGGCGCGTATGCATCGGGTTCAACCGTAGCCGTTACAGCCACACCCAACAATGGCTATACATTTAAAAACTGGACAGAGAGCGGCAACATTGTTTCTACAAGCTCAAGTTATCAGTTTACATTAACCGGCAACCGTACGCTTGTTGCTAATTACAATGTTATACCTGCATCGCAACTGGCATTGGTATTATCGTCTAATCCGGCAATAGGCGGTTCAACATCAGGTTCAGGATCTTACCCATCGGGTACGTCTGTAACAGCAATAGCATCGGCAAACAGCGGATATGTATTTACCAACTGGACAGAGAACGGCAACGTTGTTTCAACCAGCGCCAACTATACGTTTGCAATAACAGGTAACAGAACTTTAGTTGCTAATTTTGCTATTATCACTTACTCAATAACTACCAACGGTAATAATGGAAGTGTTGCTGCTACACCTAACCAAGCAGCTTATAATAGCGGTAGTTCTGTGCAATTAACGGCAACCCCTAATACGGGATACGTATTTACAGGCTGGAGTGGTGACGCGTCAGGATCGGCAAATCCCTTAACCGTTGTAATGAACGGTAATAAAAACATAACGGCCAACTTTGCAGCCACAGCATTTACATTAACCGTTACTGCAGTTAATGGTACAGTTGCTAAAAATCCAAATGCAGCTACCTATAACAGCGGGTCTGTTGTTCAATTAACGGCTGCGGCCAACCCTGGTTATTCATTTACAGGCTGGAGCGGTGATGCATCGGGCAGTACCAATCCGCTAAACGTAACCATGAATGCCAATAAGAATATTACGGCATCATTTATTCTTGCACCGGCTATTGGACCGGGTCAGGTAAATCTGGGTTTGGCAGGTAATTATAATATGCTTACCAAAACGGGTATTACAACCACAGGGGTAACTTCAATACAGGGCGATCTGGGTGTAAGTCCGGCAGCAGCCACATCAATAACCGGCTTTGGTTTAATTATGGACGCAACAGGCCAGTTTTCAAAAACACCTATTGTAACGGGTAGGGTTTATGCTGCTGATTATGCAGCACCAACTCCATCTAACTTAACCACTGCGGTAAGTAACATGGAAACCGCTTATACAACGGCTAATAACCTGGTAACACCGGCACCAATAGTTGATCTGTATGCAGGTAATATAAGCGGCCGCATTTTGCCTCCGGGTTTATATAAGTATAACACGGGTGTATTAATAACCAACGCAGGTGTTACGCTGGCAGGTGGCCCTAATGATACATGGGTTATCCAAATAGCCCAGGATCTGACCATAAATAACAGCGCAATTATCACACTTATAGGTGGCGCACAGGCTAAGAACATTGTTTGGGTTGTAGCCGGGCAGGCTACCCTGGGCACCAGCGTTGATTTTAGCGGCATACTTTTAAGTAAAACGCTCATATCACTACAACCTGGTGCAAAAGTAACAGGCAGGTTGCTGGCACAAACGGCAGTTACGTTAAACAACAACATTGTAGTCCTTCCATAATATTCAATCGGGTAAGCTCGTGATTAAATCGGGAGCTTGCCAAATTGAAGAGCATTCAAATAATTTAAAACATACAAAACATGTTACAAACATATAAAGCAACAAATAAGATCATCCTGTTGGCGATGATGTTATTTTTAATCAATACCGGTGTTAAAGCGCAGGTTACGCCACCCACATGGTGGTTCGGCTTATCGGGGGCAGCAAATTTTAATTGGTACGATGGCACCACCCAGCGGCTGAATAACTCGTTAATAGTACCAACGGCTTTTCATAAAGGATTTGGAGTGGGCCCTTACGCGTCGATTTTAACCGAGTTTCGTCCGGCAGGCAATTGGGGTGTAATGTTAAACGTAGCCTATGACGGGCGCGGCGCAAAATTTGACCAGGTAGTTGCACCGTGCGACTGCCCTGCTAATCTTACCGTAAATACGGGCTACGTTGCTGTTGAGCCTAGTCTGCGTTTGGCAGTTCCTAAAAGCGGTCTTTATTTTTTTGCCGGGCCAAGAGTATCGTTTAACATAACCAACAGCTTTGCATACACACAGCTTAAACAGCCTAACACAAATGGCGATCTGAGCGAGATGAAAAAAACATTGTTTTCCGGACAGGTGGGGATGGGTTACGAAATTCCTTTATCGTCTGCTAACAGCACCACTAAATTTAACCTTTCGCCATTTGTTTCGTTTCTGCCATATTTTGGCCACGAGCCACGCGGCATAGAGAGTTGGTCTGTAACAACAGTCAGAGCAGGCATTGCTTTGAAATTTGGAGCAGGTAAAAAAGCGCCGGTTAAAGAGATTGTACCGGTTGCAGTAATTGCGCCGCCTGTGCTTGATGTTGTATTTACAGTGCGCGCGCCTAAAACAGTTTCTTTAAAACGCAATGTAAGCGAGACCTTACCTTTGCGTAACTCTGTGTTTTTTAACGAAGGTTCGGCTGCTATTCCAGCCAGATATGCCATTTTAAGCCCGGCGCAAGCCACAACTTTTAAAGAGGATCAATTGCAAAACGCTGCATCGGCTAATACGGTTGGCCGCTCATCAAGACAATTAAACGTCTATTATAATATCCTGAATATCCTGGGTGATCGATTGCGGTCAAACGCGGGTACAAGTATAACGTTAACGGGAGCGTCCTTTACAGGTCCGGCTGATGGTAAAGCCCTTGCTGAATCTGTAAAACAGTATTTGCTGGCGGATTATGGAATTGAAAGCTCACGTATTGCTACCGTGGGCCGTACAAAACCGGTAATACCTTCAGAACAACCAGGCGGTACCAAAGAGCTTGAAATGCTACGTGCCGGCGACCGAAGGGTTGATATTACCAGCAACTCGCCTGAGTTACTAATGGAAGTTGGTGGCGGAATGATCAAGCCAATTCAAATTGCAGTTGTACAGGTTGATCCGCTTGATAGTCACGTTGTGATCAATGTAAGCAATGCGCAAAATGTATTTAACTCATGGGGGGTTGATTTGACCGACAGCAGAGGGGGTGTTCAGCATTACGGGCCTTACACTCAAAGTCAGGCAAGTATACCGGGAGCTGCTATACTGGGCAGTAATCCTGAAGGGAATTACAAAGTGGTAATGACCGGACAAACAAAGTCAGGCTCGACCTTAACAAAGGAAAGTAGCGTTCGCCTGGTACGCCAGGATGAAGCATCAGAAAAAGGCCTGCGTTATAGTATTTTGTACGATTTTGACAAATCAAACTCTACTGCCGCTTACGATCAATTTTTAAGTAAAACCGTGGCAGGCGTTATAACCGATGGCGCTACAGTAATAATACACGGCCATACTGACGCTATAGGTCGGGATGAATATAACCTGAAGTTATCTCAGGAGCGGGCTAAGGATGTACAAACCATATTAGAACGCGCTTTGCTTAAAGAAGGAAAAAATAACGTCAAATTTGAAACTTTAGGTTTTGGCGAAGACGTAAGTCGTCAGCCTTTTGACAATGATCTGCCCGAACAGCGCTTTTATAACCGTACTGTTATTATTGATATAGTACCAGTTAAATAGAGATAGTTTGCGGCTAATTATTCCGCAATAACAAAAAAGAAGCCGCCTCGTAATTGACTTATGAGACGGCTTCTTTTTGTTTAATCAATACAATTATTTCACTCGCTCAGTATATTCTCCCGTGCGTGTATCAACCCTTACTTTATCGCCTTGGTTTACAAAAAGCGGCACCCTTAACTCAATACCATTCTCTGTTGTTGCCACTTTAAGAGCGCCTGATGAGGTGTCGCCCTTAACTGCCGGCTCGGCATAGGTAATTTCAAGTTCTACAAAGTTGGGAGCCTGCGCCATAATAGGTTCTTCGCTTTCAAAAGAAACGATCACGCTCATTCCTTCCTTGAGAAATTTCACGGCCGGGCCGAAAAGTGTTTTTGGAATGGTATGCTGCTCAAAGCTTACATTGTCCATTATAACCATAAAATCGCCATCCTCATATAAATATTGAAAATCGTTTGTGTCAACGCGGCAAATCTCAACTTGCTCATCGGTAGCCAAACGTGCCTCTACAATTTTACCGGTTTTAATATTGCGAAATTTGTCTAAATAAAATGCCCCGCCTTTTCCTGGTGTACGGTGCATTACTTCGGTAACTGTTACCAGTTCGCCGTTGAAGCGTAGTATATTGCCTACTTTAATTTCGGATGCTTTTGCCATGAAGATATAGTTTTCAAATTGTGCCCAAAGATAAACTAACTTATGATATAGAAAAGCACGTCGGAATATTTGGATTCTTAATAGTAAATCTAAAGTGATGTACCTTGTGAAAACTCCTGCTTTTTAAAATATCGCGGTTTAAAATTCGCAACAAGTAGTCAAATTGTTCACTCAAAATCCCACCAAACCGTATGCTTAGGCGGGTCGCCTAAAGTGTAGGGTTCGCCAATACGTGGTACGTTTAATGGTACACCCGCCTTTTCAGCGGCGGGTAGCAGCTTTTCTATCGGCTCGTTCCAGGGATGGTCGGCAGCTACAAATTTACCCCAGTGAATGGGTTGAAGCAATCGGGCCTGCAGATCAACAGCAGCTTTGGCTGTTTCGCCAAATGTAAGGTGTGTCCAGGGCCAATTGGGGCTGTACTGGCCGCATTCCAGCAGCGCCAAATCAAATGGACCGTATTGTTTACCTATTTGCTTAAAATGGGCGCCATAACCACCATCGCCGCCGTAATACAGCTTGTACTTGTCCGCCTGTATAACAAACGACGCCCAAAGCGTTTTATTAGCCGTATTATAAGTAGTGCGATTACTTTTATGCTGTGCCGGGGCAGCCGTTATTATCAGGCCACCCGGTAGCGTTGCAGATTGGTTCCAATTGAGTTCAATCACTTTTTTTCGGTCGAAACCCCAGTAACGCAGATCCGCGCCTACACCAACCGGCACTACCGCCATTTTAATCCTGCTTTTTAATTTTTTTAGCGTGCGGAAATCCAAATGGTCATAATGATCATGCGAAATAATAAGCACATCAATGGGCGGCATGTCCTCGGCATTATAATTCATGGTTCCTTTAAAGGCCGTTACTAACCCGGGTACCGGCCCGGCATGTTTACTGAAAATAGGATCGATAAGAATGTTGCCCTGCCCGGTTTTTATTAATAAGGAAGAATGCCCAAACCAAACCACGGTGGGAGCAGGAGCAGCAAGTTTATTCAGATCTGTTTTAACCCATGGCAGCGGTTTGGATGGCCTTATTGTAGCGGGACGCTTATGCAGAAAAAGCCATTTTTTGTACATAACAGCCGAGTCAAGACGTTGGCCTATATTTTGAAAACTGCCTTTTTTATAATTAGCAAGAGTGTCCCAGCCGCTCATTGCATTATTTCTTGGGTTTCTGCCTACAGAGCGTATAGGTCCGCAGCTATTAACAGTTACCGCCATAAAAAAGCCTATCGCAAGTACCTGATGTTTACTTATCATACCCTTAAAATGCAAATTACGAGCCAATTGTTAGCTGTTAGACTAGCGGTAAAGGGATAAGTTTATAAAGAATATCTTTAATTATATTAGTGTCCAAATTAAATCAACCTATTCTATGGAAATAAAACGCAGCGGTTCGCAACCTTCATCTTATGCCCCGGTAGAATACTTTACCGGTGTGGTGCGTATTGATCCGCTTTTTGAACCACCGGCTCCGGCCAGGTCTTTTTCACTGTTGGTTACTTTTGAGCCCGGTGCGCGTACCTGCTGGCATACACATCCGCTTGGTCAAACTTTAATAGTTACAGCAGGAGCGGGGTGGGTACAAAAGGAGGGTGAAGGCAGAAAAAATATTTTTCCGGGCGATGTGGTTTATATTTTCCCCGGCGAAAAACATTGGCATGGCGCTACCGGCACCACCGCCATGAGCCACATTGCTGTAAACGAAAAATTAGACGGAGCAGCTGTTGACTGGATGGAGCCGGTTGCAGCAGCGCAGTATAACGGCGCATAGTTAAAAGATTTTGCGGTGTTATTATTTATTGTTGATGAAATTGAGTACAAAATCAGCAGAATAAGCCTTTATCATATTACGCACTTTTCTAAACTCATTTAAAATGTCTTCGGGGGTACCTGTAGCTTTTGCGGGATCAGGAAAGTTATAATGAAAGCGTACCACTTTGCCGGGAAAGTAGGGGCAGGCCTCGTTCGCATTATCACATACGGTTATCACAGCATCAAAATTAATGTCCGTGTATTCGTTAACATTATTAGATGTATGGGCCGATATATCAATATGATCTTCTGCCATTACACTGATGGCTTTTGGATTAACGCCATGTGTTTCAATACCGGCACTGTAAATTTGCGCTGCATCGCCGGCAAAAAATTGTAAATAGCCATGTGCCATCTGGCTGCGGCAACTGTTGCCTGTACATAACACTAAAATTTTCTTCATATTTAAACTAATAACCATATAAGGTTGATGATACAAAATTTGGCATCCCAGCCAAATAGAAGCTGTAATAACACAACGGATGTTGTGATGACAAGCTGCTTTTTATATTTGATGACGGTAGTTAACATTTAGCAACAACCTGATGCCGGCTCGCAACAGCCAGCAGGGATAGCTAAGTTTTTTAATTCGACGGTGCCACAGCTATAGCCCCGCCCTGTAGCCTTGCATTGAACAGTATCGGTGCCAAGTTCAATCACCAGGTTTTCGTTATCTATAACAAAAGCCTGTGGCAGCATCTGCCGGGTGTCAAACTTTGAATTGCCGAATTCTATTTTAATAACGGCATCAGCATTAAGGGGTAGCGCTTTCTCTACCATATTTATAATGGATAATGCTTTGGCAACTTGCATAGCTTTATCATTTGTTTTATTCTCAGGCTCCCAAAGTTGTATAATTATCTCGGTCCAGTTGTTAACTACACCACCACAATCCACAGATGTTATAGGCGCTTGCTTAATTTCTGTAATGTGATAGGAAGCATCTACAAATTTGTCTTTACCATATTTGAACTGCAGGATGCTATCGGCATTGGCTTTTAGTTGATCTTTAAACTCCCGAAATTTTAATGTTTCCATATAATTATAATAAATGTGTTATTGCAATATTACGATTGATTTAGTCAATTTTTTTAACAGCAGTTTTTAGGGCCGGTATAAGATTCAAAAAAGTTATCCAGATGTGCTTTTAGCTGTGCCCAGGCTGTTGGCTCAATACAGTAGCAAATACTTGCGCCTTCAATAGTACCTTGTATAAGCCCCGCATTTTTAAGCTCTTTAAGATGCTGCGATATGGTAGCCTGTGCCAAACCCAACTCATCTACCAAATGGCCGCAGATACACGCGTTGGCCTTTATAATATGCTGCAGTATTGCTATACGTGCAGGATGGGCGATAGCTTTTAACATAACCGATAATTGATTTTGCTCATCAGAAAATATGTCTGTACGTGTTATTCCCATTATTGATCGCAATATTACGATTAATAAAAATATAAATTGCACAACTTTCTAAATTATTATGAGTCTAAATGGTTTACATCCCCATTTTGTACAGAAAAGGCGGTTTTATACTATATAAAATAATGGCAAAAATCTACAAAACTCCAACTCTGTCAGAAAATTGTCATAGCGTTAATTTTATGTAAAAATGGCGTTATTTTAAAAATTAGGCAGCTTTTTGTCATTTTAATGTCTGTGTTAGTGTGTTTGTTACACAACCTGTTTTTAGTAATGTATTTTATACACTAAGTAAATTGAAGATATTGTAATTTATACACTATTGTTGTTGAAAATATCTAAATAAAGCTCCATTTAAATGTCTTCGTTATCAAATTTTCATAAAAATTAAAATTTATTTGCCAAATCGTTAACACTACTGTACTTTTGTTATGGATTTAAAATTTAAGACTATGAAAAAATTATTTATTACAGCAGCAATCGCTACAATGTTTAGTGTAACTGCGTTTGCAGATGGTGGAAAAAAAGTTAAAGCTGAAGGCGAACAAAACGTATCATATACTGCACTTAACAAATTCTCTGCAGAATTTGAAAATGCATCAAATGCAGTTTGGACAGTAACTCCAAACACTCAAAAAGTTGAGTTCGTGTTAGAAGGTGCTAAGTTCACCGCGTTTTATGATCTTGATGGCCAATACCTGGGCCGTACTCAGGAAGTTTCTGTATTGTTAATGCCTGAGGCTAACCGCAAGGAGCTTACAGCTAAATACGCTGACTATGCAGTAAGCCACGTTATTCAATACGAAAATACAACCGCGCAACCATTGGTTTACTTTGTTGACCTTGTTAAAGGAAACAAAGAGATCGTGCTAAAAGCAGTTCCGAACGAAGGCTTGGCTTTCTTCCAAACTATTAAATAAGCCCATTACAGTTTACCCTTTTTAGTTTTTGGATCCGCCCTGGTTTACCGGGGCGGATTTTTTGTGAAAAATGTAAATCAACAAAAAAGCCTTCCGATTT
>Ga0247817_10000781_pt1 | contig 16974 bp, 17 predicted proteins | sample UWRJL212509R1_FD_178010 | JGI IMG/M metagenome (GOLD analysis project Ga0247817, IMG submission 178010) | Plant litter microbial communities from Arlington Agricultural Research Station in Wisconsin, United States - UWRJ-L212-509R-1 | ecosystem: Environmental > Terrestrial > Plant litter >...
AGCTGCGTACGCCATCCTGAGCGACGGAAGCGCCGCAATGATCGACCCGTACACGACCGCGTATCCGATCGCGACGGCGACCGCGGGCAAAAGCTTTACCGCGCTTTCGGCGGGCAGGCATGCGGCCGCTGGCCTCACCACCGACGGCAATGTCGTCACGTGGGGCGACGACTCTTCTGGCAACGTCACCGGGGTCTCCGCTGCCGGAATCGACGGCAATGCCGTTCAGATCGATATGGGCATGCAACACGGGCTCGCGCTCCTCGACGACAACAGTGTTGTCGGATGGGGATACGACAACCAGGGTTCGACGAGCGGCGCTGCGGACGCGATTGACGGAAGTGCAGTCAAGAAGGTTGTCGCTGGAAATGACGTGAGTTTCGCTCTGCTCGGCGACGGTACCGTCGCGGCGTGGGGTAGCCAGGCGGCAACGCTCGCCGATGGCATCGCTGACACTGCCGATGGTCGCTTCATTGTCGACCTTGACGTGTACTCCTACGACATTGTGCTGACATTCGATGACGGCACGATCGCTGTCGTTCCGTCGTCTTCGGCGCAGTCGGCAGATCTCGCCGCGCAGCTTGATGGCCGGCGTACGCTCCAGGTCGAGGTCAGCGAAGGTTTCACTGTCGCTCTTCTCGGCGAGCCGTCGGTGACCTTCTCTGTGCTCGACGGCGAGAACCCGGGCGATGACCCTTCAGATGTCGTTGTCACAACTAGCGACAGCATCCACATCGCAGCCGGTCCCTACGTCGGCGGCACCGAGTTCTCGATCGAGTGGGATGGAGACGAGGTTCAGGAAAGCACGACGGGCACCGACGGCTTCGCCTCCGAGGTCATCGAGATCCCCGACAACGCGCAGCTCGGCGATCACACGGTGACGTTCGTTGCCGATGGCGAAGAGACCTCGACGACTGTTACTGTCGCGGCCGGTCTCGTCAGTGTGACACCGACAATCACGGGCACAGTTCGCGTCAACGAAACCCTGACAGCGGTGAGGGGCAAGTGGACAGCGGGAACCTCGTTCAGCTACTCCTGGCTGCGTGACGGCAAGGCGATCCCGGCGGCGACCTCGTCGGCATACACGCTTGTTCCCGCAGACCTCGGCAAGGCCATTCAGGTTAAAGTAACGGGAACGAAGACCGGCTACGCGCCCACGACGAAGACAAGTGTCAAGACCGCAAAGGTTGCGAAGGGTGTTTTCGAGGGCGGCTGGATCGACATCGAAGGCGACGCGGTCGTCGGTGAGAAACTTGAGATCTCGAGCGAATCGTGGAGCCCCGTTACTCCGAAGCTCACCTACCAGTGGTACGCCAACAGCGTCGCAATCGCAAAGGCAACGAAGTCAACCTTCACGCCCACGGCCGCTCAGGTAGACAAGCGCATTTCGGTCACCGTCACAGCTTCGGCGGCCGGCTACGCGACGACATCGCGCTCCGACCTCGATAGCAACTTCGTGGAACGCGCAGACATTGAGCTGCCCGACTTCTACGTTGCGGGTACGGCTGCCGTTGGCAAGAAGTTCACGCTTTCCACGTTCGTATCGCCCGGCGTGACGAAGAGCGTCAGCTACACCTACCAGTGGATGCGCGATGACGTTGCGATCAAGGGTGCAAAGAAGTCGACGTACACAGCGACGAAGTCTGACGTAGGAAGTTACGTGTGGGTGCGCATCTTTGCGTCGAAGAAGGGGTACAAGCCGGGATATGGCGAGGCTGGTCTGTATAGCGAGATCTATGCGAAGGCCGTGAAGCCGGGTGTGTTGACGATCACCGGTACGGCAAAGGTCGGCAGCACCCTCACTCTGGCGGTCACGAAGGTGCCAGAGGGCGCTCAATACATAACAGCGTGGATCAAGGTCAAGGGTTCGCAGGAGCAGCTGGTCTCGTTCGGCGCGACCACCTATACGGTGCAGCCCGAAGACGTCGGCTGGAAGATTCGGGCGGCAGCGCAGTTCTCGAAATCGGGACTCGCCCCGGCCGAGACCTACTCGAAGGTCACGAAGACAGTTGTCGAGTAGCGGCTAGAGCAGCCCCAGCTCCATCGCCTTGGTTACTGCACGTGTTCGGTCGCTCACATCGAGCTTCTCGAACACGTGCAGTAAGTGCGTCTTGACCGTCGCTTCGCCGAGAAAGAGCTGCTTACCGATCGCCGGGTTACTCAGTCCCTGCGCGACGAGGGCGAGCACCTGGGTCTCTCGCGGCGTGAGGGTCACGGCGGGCTTTGTGAGTCGACCGACAAGCAAAGCGGCGATGGATGGCGCGAGCGCAACTTCTCCGCGAGCAACAGACCGGATGCCGGCAATGATCTCCTCTTGCGGCGCAGCCTTGAGCAGGTAGCCACTCGCGCCCGCTTCAATAGCCGTGAGGATCGACGCGTCAGTCTCGTAGGTCGTGAGCACCACGACTCGAATCGAGGGGTTCGCCGCGAGAATGCGTGCCGTCGCTTCGTCGCCGTCGATGCCGGGCATCCGGAGGTCCATCAGAACGATGTCGGGTGTTGTGGCGAGCGCGAGGTCGACGACCTCGAGCCCCGTCGCGGCTTGCCCCACGACCTGCATGTCGTCGGTGGCGTCGAGCAGGGCGACGATGCCGCCGCGCACGATCGGATGGTCATCGGCGACGAGAATGCGAATCACTGGGGCTCTCCGGGCAGGGTTGCGACGACGCGGGTTCCCGCGGGGCTGCTCGAGAGCTCGAGGTCGCCGCCGACGAGTGCGAGGCGTTCGCGCATACCGGTGAGTCCGTAGCCCTGACCGACCGATGCCGGGTCAAAACCGGAACCGTTGTCTTCGATCGTAAGAGTGGCGCCGTGGGGCGAGGTTGCGAGCGAGAGGTGCGCGGCGTCGGCGCCCGAGTGTTTGCGCACATTGGCGAGGCTCTCTTGGGCACAGCGCAGCAGCACGACCTCGGTGGCGCGATCGAGGGGAGCCGCGACATCCATCGCCGTTGAGATTGTTACCTGCGTCTCGCGGGTGAAACGCTCGGCGAGGCGTTCGATTGCGGGCACAATGCCGCCCTCGTCGAGTGCTGCCGGTGCTGTCGCTGCGACGAGAGAGCGCGTCTCGGTGAGGGCCAGTCGCGCGTTCTCTTCGAGCAGGGCGAGCTGCTGGTCGGCACCTTCTGAGTCACCGGTCGCGAGAAGGCGACGGCTCTGCTGGCTCAGCAGCACGAGCCCGGTGAGGTCTTGAGCGATCGTGTCGTGAATCTCGCGCGCGAGTCGCTCGCGTTCGCTCGTGACCCCGGCGTCGCGGCTCAGGCTCGCGAGCGACGCTTGTGCCGACTGCAGCTGCTCGACAAGCTGCCGGCGCTCTTCGCTGAGGGTGAAGATGCGAGTGATCCACGCGCCCATGGCGAGGCTGAACCCGAGCGAGAGAGCAGCGATTCCGGCCGCTTCGGGAACGCTGCCAATGCTCACGATGAGGCCGAAGAACACGCTCACCGCGGTCGCGACGTTGGTGATGATAGCCGTGCGCACGTTTGCCGCGATCGTCCACAGCAGGGGATAGGTGATCGTCTGCATCGTCGCGAAGTTGGGGTCGAAGGCGGTCAGCACCCCACTGATCACAATGAGGAAGACGGCGTAGATGATCGAACGGGGAGGAGTGTCGAACGACCGGGCGCCCAGTGTGAACCAGACGGCGAGGTAGACGACAAGACCCGCGAGGCCCGCAATGATCCACTCGTCGCGGAAGCCATCAATCGAGGTGAGCGTGCCCACGATTGCGACAACGCCGACAACGGCAAGGTGCCACCAGCGTGTGTTGCTCATCTAGCTATCCTTGCGGATCCAGCGGAAGGTGAGCCTCGACGCCACGAGACCCACAACGAACCAGAGCATCGTCACGAGGGCGACGCCGGGCAGATCCCAGCTTTCGCCGCGCTCGAGAACCTCGAACGTATCGGGCAGGAATACGGAGCGCATGCCCTGCGCCATCCACTTGAGCGGAAACACGCTCGCGATGTTCTGCAGCCACTCCGGCAGCTGAGTGAACGAGAGGTAGACGCCCGAGATGAATTGCAGCACGAGTGTGATCGGAATGATGACGGCCGTAGCGCTTTTGCCGCTGCGGGGGATTGAGCTGAGTGCGATGCCGAGAATGGCGCTCGTCACAACTCCCAGCACAAAGACCCACGCGAAGGTGAGCCACTTCTCTGGCTCGGTGGGCAGCGGCACCTGGAAGACAGTCGCGGCCAGCAGCAAAATGGCCGCGGCCTGCGCGAGTCCGGTCACAAAAACCTGGCCGATCTTGCCCATAAAGTAGCTGAACACCGGCAGGGGAGAGCCGCCGAGGCGTTTGAGAGTTCCGTCGCTCTTCTCCATGGCGATGTCGACGGCCATGTTCTGCAGGCCGCTCAGCAGCACGCCCGCGGCAAGCATCGCGGGAAGGTAGAAGGCCGCAGCGCTCACGTCGTCGCCGTTGGCATCGACGCCGAAGCTCGTTTCGCTGAATGCCGTCGAAAAGATCGTGAGCATCACCAGCGGAAACAGGAACGTGAAGAAGACGGTGTCGCCCTGGCGAAAGTACTGGCGCACCTCGTAGCCGATGCGCTTGCCGCCGAGCGTAAGTGTGTTGCTCATAAGGCGCTCCCGGTGGTCGAGCTTGTCGAGACCAGGTTCCCGTTGGTCGAGCGTGTCGAGACCAGGTTCTCGGTGGTCGAGCTTGTCGAGACCGGGTTCTCGGTGGTCGAGCTTGTCGAGACCGGGTCGAGCGAAGCCGAGACCCCGCGAGACACCAACCCCAGATACACATCCTCGAGCGACGGCCGAATCACCTCGAGCCCCGGTACCTCGGTGCCGAGCCTCGACTGCAGCGAGGCGACAAACGCCCCGGGCTCGGTCGTGCGCTGCTCGCGAGGGGAACCCTCGAACCAGCGCACGACCGGCGTGCGTGCATCGGCACCGCCGATCTCGTCGATCGCGCCAATGTCGATGAGGGTGCCGCCCGCGATGATTCCCGCGCGGTCACTCAGCTGGGCCGCCTCGTCGAGGTAGTGGGTCGTGAGCAAAATCGTTGTGCCCTCCGACTTCAGGGAGCGCACGAGGTGCCAGAACTGGTGCCTCGCCTCTGGATCGAAGCCGGTCGTGGGCTCGTCGAGAAAGAGCAACTCGGGGCGGCCGATGACGCCGAGCGCGACATCCACTCGCCGTCTTTGACCACCGGAGAGATTGCGAATGAGGGTCTTAGCCTTCGACTCGAGTCCGACGGCCGCGATTGTCTCGTCGACCGAGCGCGGGTGCGGGTAGAACGACGCGAAGTGGCTGAGCTGCTCGCGCACCGTGACGGCTCCACTCTCGCCGGAGTTTTGCAGAACGATGCCGAGACGGGCCTTCCACGCGAGGCCGCCCTTGCTCGGGTCGGTGCCGAGCACCCGTGCCTCGCCACCGGAACGGTCACGGTAGCCCTCGAGAATCTCGATTGTTGTGCTCTTGCCGGCGCCATTCGGCCCGAGCAGCGCAAAGGTCTCGCCGCGTTCGATGTCGAAGTTCACGCCGTCGAGGGCCGTGACGCTGCCGTAGCTCTTACGCAGATCGCGCACGCTCACGATGGGGTCGGTTGCTGTCATAACCCCATCGTGGCGTGCGCTGTGCACGGGCGATAGCCGTGCGGCGGTTGAGAGTTGCCTCAACCGATCGGTGGATGCCTCGGCCTATGCCTACCGGTTCGAAACCGAGCGCACTATGGCGCCGATGATTCCAATCGCGACGAGAACGGCGCCCACGATGACGACATTCCAGATCAGGGCGGTCGGGCTGAACTCGTTGATGTTGATTCCGCGGGCGACCCACGCGATGGCGGCTGCGACGAGCAGGATGACTCCCCAGGCGATCGCCGTGCCCCGCATCGGGCGCCTGGCTGTCTCGTTCTCGCTAGCGAGCGGGGTTTCGATCGTCGCCTCGGTCTCGATTGTTTCGGTGTCCATTACTTCGTCTCCTCGGTGGTTGCTGTCGACGGTGCGCGCACAATTGTGACGTTGCCGTCGCCGACCCAGACGTCTACGTAGATGGAGCGTTGTGCATCGCTCCACTCGACGTCGTCGTTGATCGAGTACTGCTCGTAGTAGCTCTGACGGTCGAAGCGGCCGTTGGATTCATAGCCGCCCGTGCCTACCCCGTCGACGTCGGGGAGAGTCACCTGGCTGTCGCCGGAGGTCTCGACCCTGAGCGAGACGTACTCGTCGGCGGGCAGAATGATCGTGACGTCTCCCCAGCCCACGTAGGCGTTGAAATTCTCGCCCTCATAACCCTCGGCGCTGCTGACCGGCGAGGTGTAGACCTTTGTGAGGTCTGCGGTGAGGTCGCCGTCGGCGACCACCCACGGCTGGCCGGTGATCTGGCGGTTCGACGGAGCGAGGTCGACATCGCCACTGACCGTGAAGCGCGGAATCGCTGGAACGAATGAGCTCACGACGAGCACAAGCACGACAAGAACCGCGATCGGGCTGGCTCCGCCGCTGCGCTTGCCGCGAATGCCGTTGATGATGATGCCGGTTGCGAGAACCGCGAGGCCCACGATCAGGCCGGGAATCACGTCAGCGATACTGGGCGATGCGCCACCGATAGCGAGAACGGTGAGGGCGCCGGCGATGAGGGCGACCCCGAGTACCGCGAGAGTGAACAGCGTGCTCGGCTGCGTGGCCGCGCGCCTGGCGAGGTAGTCGGCGCGCGCTGCGGCGTTCGCTGCCCGGGCACGCTCGCGCATCGCGAGGTGTGCCTCGTGAGCCTGATCGTTGCGCCACTTGTTGTGCTCCGCCTTGAACTCGGCCTGCTGGGTGCGCCATGCGGCGAGGTCTTCTGGCAGTGCGTCGGCCGGGGGAGGCGTCGGCTCAGCCGCGGGAAACACCGATTCGGGCGCCCTGGGCGGAACAGCCGCTGCCTCGCCGCGGCGGGCAATCCAGACGATGAACCAGATGACGGAGGCGAGAAGAGCGAGGGTCCAGATCCAGCCGGAGATGGAGCCGCTCCAGTCCCAACCACTTCCCCAGCCGAGCCCCGGAACCCAGATGCCTCGCGACACGGGCAACAGCGCGATGACGAGCATCGCGGCGATGCCCGCGAGCGGCGCCTCGAAGCGGCCCTTCGTTGTCTCTTCGAGGTGAATCTTGCCTGTCGCATCGGGAAGAAGCAGCCACGCGAGGGCGTAGACGAGAATGACCGGCGCTCCGAGTATCGCGGCGACAACAAGAATGCCGCGAACGATGATCGGGTCGATGCGCAACCGAGTCGCGAGACCGGCTGCCACTCCGCCGATCCAGCCTTGCTGTCGGGGAACGTCGAGCTGTCGCATCCATTCAAAAAATTTGTTGGATGTCGCGCTGCTGGCCTGTGGGCCGTCTGATTGGGGGCCGGGGGCCGGAGCCTCGGGCTCTGCTGTGGGAGGTGTGCTTGCCATGATTCGATAGTGGCCTCGTTGGCGAGACGTCTCTATGGGGTACCACCCTGATCTGACCCTGACTCGTGGGGGTCAGGGGAGGTTCGTCTGATTTGATTCATGCATGACCACTTCACGCCCGCCGCTGCTGCGATCGCGCACGGCTGTCATCGCGGGAGTGTGCACGGGGCTCGCAACCCATCTCGGTTGGCGACTGCGCTCCGTGCGCGTCTGGATGATTGGGCTCACCCTTCTGGGCGGAGCCGGCGCGATGCTCTACCTGTGGCTGTGGGCGCTTGTGCCGCTCGAATCAACGACCGATGAGCCGCCGCGCAGAACCGCTCCCGTCGCGGCCCTGCTCGTCGCCGTCGGGGCGGTCGCCGGAATCGTTGCGATCTCGGCGATGTCGTCGTCTGATGATGTTGCGACAAGTGCTCTTGTCGGCATGACGCTCGCTCTCGGAACCGCCGTCGCGTGGAACCTCGTTCTCGACCGCACCGATGCCGGCCGAACGTCGAACTACGGGTGGTGGGTGCGAGGTGTGGCCGCCGGCGTATTTTTGGTCGTGGGTACCGTTGCTCTCGCATCGCGCCCCGCCGCGTTCAACGCCTTCCTCGGTGTTGCGGCCGTTGTGCTGGGGGTCGCTGTGCTCGTGGCGCCCCGGGTGGTCACACTCTGGGCCGACCTGCAGGCGTCGCAGACCGCGCGCGTTCGCGACGAGCAGCGTGCCGAGATCGCGGCGCACCTGCACGACTCTGTGTTGCAGACCCTCGCGCTCATCCAGAACCGGGCGGGTGCCTCGACCGAGGTCGCGCGCATCGCCCGCGCACAGGAACGCGAGCTGCGCGACTGGCTCTTCACCGGCTCGGCACCCGTCGATGCCGACCTCGCCCAAGAGCTACGCGATATCGCCGCGGCCATCGAGCTCGACTACGCGGTGCGTATCGACGTTGTCGCGGCGGGCACGGCGTTCGCTGCAAACCCGGCCCTCGTCGCGGCCGCGCGCGAGGCGATGCTCAACGCCGCTCGGCACGCGGGTGGCGACGTCTCCGTCTACCTCGAGACAACGGCTTCGGCGATCGACGTGTTCGTGCGCGACCGCGGCCCGGGCGTCGCGCTCGCCGACGTGCCCGACGATCGCCTCGGCATCCGCGAATCAATCATCGGACGCATGGCACGCGCAGGCGGCTCGGCTACCGTTGGAGCAGGTGCTTCCGGCACCGGAACCGAAGTGCACCTGCACCTGGAGGTCGTATGACAACCGTCGTAATCGTTGATGACCACTCGATCTTTCGCTCAGGACTGCGATCAGACTTGGATGCCTCGGTCGAGGTTCTGGGCGAGGCCGCAACCGTCGACGAGGCGGTGGCACTCATCGCGTCGCTCACCCCTGAGGTCGTGCTGCTCGACGTGCACCTGCCCGGCGGCGCCGGCGGTGGCGGCGCCGAGGTTCTGCGCAGCTCTGCCGCCCTGCTCGACCGGGTCAAGTTTCTGGCGCTCAGCGTCTCGGACTCGGCAGAAGACGTCGTCGGCGTCATCCGCGCAGGCGCTCGCGGGTACATCACAAAGGGCTCCTCGGGTGCCGAGGTCTCCCGTGCAGTCGCAGCGGTCGCGAGCGGCGACGCCGTATTTTCGCCGCGGCTCGCCGGTTTTGTGCTCGATGCTTTTGGCGCCGTGGCCGGTGAGCAGGCCGCGTCGGACTCCGAGATCGACCGGCTCTCTGCCCGCGAGCAGGAGGTCATGCGGCTCATCGCGCGCGGCTACGCCTACAAAGAGGTGGCCACAGAACTCTTCATCTCGATCAAGACCGTCGAGACTCACGTCTCAGCCGTGCTGCGCAAGCTGCAGCTCTCGTCGCGGCACGAGCTGACGGCGTGGGCGCTCGAGCGCAAGCTGCTCTGAAAGCCTCGCTGGTTGAGTAGGCGCGCTAGCGCCGTATCGAAACCCCCCGCTGGTTGAGTAGGCGCGCTAGCGCCGTATCGAAACCCCATGTTGGTTGAGTGCGCGCTCAGCGCGTGTATCGAAACTGCGCAGCAGGTTGAGTCCGCGCTCAGCGCGTGTATCGAAACCCAGGTTGGGATTTCGATACGGCCGCTGGCGGCCTACTCAACCAGCGACGGCGAACAACTTCTGCAACCGCTGCACACCCTCGAGCAGCGCGTCGTCGCCGAGCGCGTACGCGAGGCGCAGGTATCCCGACGGGCCAAAAGCCTCACCGGGAACAACAGCGACCTCTGCCTTGTCGAGAATCAGGTCGGCGAGCTCGAGCGAGGTCGTCGGCGTGACACCGCCCCATTCGCGACCGAGCAACCCCGTGACATCCGGGTAGACGTAAAAAGCACCTTCGGGAAGCGGGCAGATGACCCCGTCGATCTTGTTGAGCTCGGCGACGATCGTGTTGCGCCGCTTCTCGAATGCCTTGCGCATCTCTTCGACAGCGTCTTGCGAGCCGTTCAGGGCCTCGATTGCCGCACGTTGCGAGATGTTCGACACGTTCGACGAGAGGTGAGACTGAAGGTTGGATGCCGCGGCAATTGCATCGAGCGGACCAACCATCCAGCCAAGACGCCATCCGGTCATCGCATAGGTCTTCGCGACACCGTTGACCAGAATCGTGGTGTCGGCAAGCGCCGGAACTGCTTCGACGATCGAGACTGCCTTGACGCCGTCGTAGACGAGGTTCTGGTAGATCTCGTCGGAGATGACCCAGATGCCGTGCTCAAGCGCCCACTCGCCGATGGCCTTCGTCTGCTCGAACGAGTAGACGGCGCCGGTCGGGTTTGAGGGGGAGACGAACAGCAGCACCTTTGTGCGGTCGGTGCGCGCTGCCTCGAGCTGCTCGACGGTGACGAGGTAGTTCTGGTCGCTGCCCGCGAAGACCTCGACCGGTACGCCGCCCGCGAGCTTTACTGCCTCGGGGTAGGTGGTCCAGTACGGGGCGGGAAGCAGCGCCTCGTCGCCCGGGTCGAGAAGCGTCGCGAACGACTGGTAGACGGCCTGCTTGCCACCGTTTGTGACGATGACCTGCGCGGGCGTGACGGCGAGGCCGCTGTCGCGCAGCGTCTTGTCGGCGATGGCCTGGCGCAGGTCGGGAAGACCAGCGGCCGGCGTGTACCGGTAGTTCTTGGGGTCGAGCACGGCAGCGGAGGCCGCCTCGACGATGTGTGCGGGGGTCGCGAAGTCAGGTTCGCCTGCGGCAAAGCTAATGACGGGTCGGCCCTGGGCCTGAAGGGCCTTGGCCTTGGAGTCGACCTTCAAAGTGGCGGACTCGGCGATGGACGAAATTCGCTGGGAGATTCTGCGTTCGGATGCTGGCACGATTCCAATCTTAAGGCTCATCTTTGGCACAGCGCTTCCATGTCGTACACTTGACGAGGTAGGTGAAATCCTCCAAGCTTTTGCGCGCCTTCCCTAGGCATCCAGCCAGAGAATCTTCGTAGCGAAGCAAGCAGTAAACAACCCCGTGCAGAGTCCTAAAACTTCTTTGCGCAAAGGGCGGTGGCTCAATTGGTAGAGCAGCGGTCTCCAAAACCGCAGGTTGCAGGTTCGAGTCCTGTCCGCCCTGCAGGTTGCCCCACACACTCCTGTGTGAGGCGCCAGGCACCACAACGACACAATGTCGGAAGGTAGTGAAGTGGCTAGAAAAATCATTGACGAGCCCAGCGAGGACATCGTCGAGAACGCCCGCAAGGATCGCGCGGACAAGCGTGGACCCTTCGGTCGCGTCAACCTCTTCATTCGCCAGGTGTTCGCAGAACTCAAGAAGGTCGTAACTCCGACCCGTCGCGAGCTCGTGAACTACACACTCGTCGTTCTCGTATTCGTCGTCATTATGATGGCGCTCGTTGCAGGCCTCGACTGGCTGTTCTCGCTTGCCGTGAACTTCGCATTCGGTGACCCCAATCTGGGCTAGCCACAAGCCCCACAGTTTTACCGAAGTCATCTTCGGATTCGTATCAAGAAATGGAATGAGATCCAGTGTCTGACAACCACCGCGACGATATCGACCTCGCGACGGCAGCAGAGCAGTCTTCGGAAGAGGACGAGTTCCAGGAGGGTAACTCCCTCGCAGCTGACGAGAACTCGGTCGACTCTGCGGAGCACGCCGCCATCCACGTAGAAGACGACGAAGAAGAGGGCGACCTCGCCGGTCTGCTCGAGGCTCTTGACGCCGCGATGGACCCAGAGGCTGACGCAATCGTTGACGACGCTCTTGACATCGACTCGGTCGACGAGGCTGACGCTTCCGTCGCCGCGACCGATGACGAAGCCGACATCGAGGCAGAAGAAGAAGCCAACGAGGTTCCCGAGGTCGCGCCGTATGACGGCCCCGAGCTCGGTGACGACGACGAGGCTGCCGACGAAGAGGCTGACCCTTACGAGGCGTTCCGCGCAGAACTCAAGGGCAAGCTCGGCAAGTGGTACGTCATCCACTCGTACGCCGGCTTCGAGAAGCGCGTCAAGCAGAACATCGAAAACCGCCGCGTATCGATGACCATGGAAGATTTCATCTACCAGGTCGAGGTTCCGATGGAAGACGTCGTCGAGATCAAGAACGGCCAGCGCAAGCTCGTCAACCGCGTGCGTATCCCCGGATACGTTCTCGTTCTTATGGACCTCAACGAAGACTCCTGGTCGGTTGTTCGCCACACCCCCGGTGTCACCGGCTTCGTGGGCAACGCTCACAACCCGACGCCGCTGCGTTTCGAAGAGGCCTTCAACATGTTGAAGAGCCTCGTGCAGATCGTTGAAGCTCCGGCTTCGAAGACCGCCGGCGGCAAGGGCAAGACCCCGACGCGCGCGATTCCCGCAGAGATCGACTTCGAAATCGGCGAGACCATCACGATCAAGGAAGGCTCGTTCGCTGGCCTTCCCGGTTCGATCAGCGAGATCAAGCCCGAGAGCGGCAAGCTCACGGTTCTCGTCTCGCTCTTCGAGCGCGAGACCCCGGTTGAGCTCAGCTTCGACCAGGTCACAAAGCTCTAGAAATAAGCGAATGGATGCCCGTTAGCGCGAAAGCGCTAGCGGGCATTCTTTGTTTTACCGACGGCACAGAAGTCGTGTAGCCTAGACAGGTTGTCTGTGCGTACTCGTGCGCCGACGATGATCACACCGCATCCCAATCGGGGATGACGGGAGCGCCGCCTTCGGGCGGCACGAAAAAAGGAAAAACAATGGCACCCAAGAAGAAGGTCACAGGTCTGATTAAGCTTCAGATCCAGGCCGGCGCCGCTAACCCTGCCCCGCCAATCGGCCCGGCACTCGGTCAGCACGGCGTCAACATCATGGAATTCTGCAAGGCGTACAACGCGGCAACCGAGGCCCAGCGCGGCAACGTTATCCCCGTTGAGATCACCGTGTACGAAGACCGCTCCTTCACCTTCATTCTCAAGACGCCTCCCGCGGCTGAGCTCATCAAGAAGGCCGCTGGCGTCGCAAAGGGCTCCGGCACCCCGCACACCGTCAAGGTTGCGAAGCTCACCAAGGACCAGGTTCGTGCAATCGCCGAGCAGAAGATGGTCGACCTCAACGCCAATGACGTTGAAGGTGCAATGAAGATCATTGCGGGCACCGCTCGCTCGATGGGAATCACGGTGGACGCATAATGGCTAAGAATTCCAAGTCCTACAAGGCAGCTCTCGACAAGATCGAAGAGGGCAAGTTCTACACGCCGAGCGAGGCAGTTTCTGTCGCTCGCCAGACCGGCTCCGCAAAGTTCGACTCCACGGTTGAGGTTGCCCTCAAGCTCGGCGTCGACCCCCGCAAGGCAGACCAGATGGTTCGTGGAACCGTCATCCTGCCCCACGGAACCGGTAAGACCGCACGCGTCATCGTTTTCGCAACGGGCCCCGCGGCTGAGGCAGCAATTGCTGCTGGCGCCGACGAGGTCGGTGGCGCTGAGCTCATCGAGAAGGTTGCCGGCGGTTACACCGCGTTCGACGCAGCCGTATCGACCCCTGAGCTCATGGGCCAGGTTGGTCGTCTCGGTAAGGTACTCGGCCCGCGCGGCCTTATGCCGAACCCGAAGACCGGCACCGTGACCCCCGACACCGCCAAGGCTGTCTCGGAGATCAAGGGCGGAAAGATCGAATTCCGCGTCGACAAGCACTCCAACGTGCACTTCGTCGCTGGCAAGGCATCGTTCACCGAAGAGCAGCTCGCTGACAACATCAAGGCAGCTCTCGACGAGATCGTTCGCTCGAAGCCGTCGAGCTCGAAGGGCCGCTACATCACCAAGGGAACCGTTTCGACGACCTTTGGTCCTGGCATCCCGCTCGACATCAACTCGATGGTCTAGTCAGAACCAGTTTGTGAGAGGGGGTCCGCTTTGGCGGGCCCCTTTTCTGCACCCACGGGAGAGAATCATGACAGCCACAGTGCATCCCGCAACGTCGAGCGACGCGGCGCTTCTTCACGAGCTTGCCGCGGCGACCTTCGCCCTCGCGTGCCCTCCGGGAACCCTGCAGCCCGCGATCGACGACTTCATCGCCCGCAATCTCTCCGAAACCAGCTTCACCGGTTACCTCGCTGACCCGGCACGCGAGCTATTTATTGCGAGAGTGGATGGCGCGCCCGCTGGCTACACGATGCTCGTCTACGGCGAGCCGACCGATACGGATGTTGCGACATCCATCACCGTTCGTCCGACAGCGGAGCTCAGCAAGGTCTACGTTCTCGCCGGGCATCACGGCACCGGTCTCGCGTCGACCCTCGTCAACGTGACGGTCGAGGCTGCGCGCGATCGCGGCGTTGCGGGCGTCTGGCTTGGTGTCAACGAGGAGAACGCGAAGGCGAACCGGTTCTACGAGAAGCAGGGATTTGCCAGGGTCGGCACAAAGAAGTTTCTCGTTGGCGAGAAGTGGGAAGACGACTTCGTGCGCGAGCTCGTCTTCTAGTCTTTCGCTGGTTGAGCTTGTCGAAACCAGATTGAGCGCAGCCGAAATCTCGACTTCGCTCGCCCCCCGGCGCCGGCCTAGTAGTCGCTCACCTTCAGCACGAGCTTGCCGCGCGTGTGCCCCTGCTCGAGAACGGTGTGCGATTCTGCAGCGTCGGTGAGTTCGAAGATCTGGTCAACAAAGACGCGCACGTCGCCCGACTCGAGCAGGCGGGAGATGACCGCGAGGGTGGCTCCGTCGGGTGCGACCTTGTAGCTCGTCGCGCGCAGGCCGAGGGCCGTCGCGTCGTCGATGAAGGTGGGCCAGCTGCCGGTCGGCGCGTTGACAATGAGACCGCCGGGGCGGATGACCGAGAGCGAACGAGTTCCCGTGTCGTCGTGAACGTTGCCGACGAGGTCGATGACAACGTCGACGTTTGAGACGACGTCTTCAAAGCGCGAGGTTGAGTAGTCGATGGCTTCGTGGGCGCCGAGCTCCTTGAGCCAACCGGAGTTGCGCGAAGACCCGGTCGCGATCACGTAGGCGCCGAAGAAGCGGGCGAATTGCACGGCGAAGTGTCCGACGCCGCCGGCACCCGCGTGAATCAGAATGCGCTGGCCCTCGTGGGCCTTGGCGATCTCGACGACCATTCCCCAGGCGGTGAGTGCGGCGAGCGGAACGCCCGCGGCCTCGACGTGCGAGAGGGCCTTGGGCTTGCGGGCGATGCTGAGGGATGACGCGGCCACGTACTCTGCGTAGGTTCCGCTTGCGCGCGGCACCGGCACCATGCCGTAGACCTCATCGCCGACCTTGATCGGATGCGCCTCGTACGGGGTTTCAACGACGATGCCGCTGAAGTCGTTGCCGAGCACCGCGGGATACGACGGGATTGCTGCCGAGACTCCCTTGCCAGAGCGCGTCTTTGCGTCGATGGGGTTGACGCCAGCGGCGACGACCTTGATGAGAAATTCTGAGTTGACCTTGTTCGGTCGGGGGATCTCTTCGACCCGGAGAACCTCTGGTGCACCGGTGGAGTCGATCACGATGGCCCGCATCGTCGTCATGTTTCTGGCCTTCCTTGCGTTACCCCAGTAAAGGGGTCGAATGATTCGGCAGTGTTACGGCGGTGTCTCTTCATTGCAAACAATTCACTTTCGATAGTCTGACGGAATGAGAATCCCCTTCGCCGTGTTCCGCGTGCTCGCGGCCGCACTCATCGTCGCGGCGATAGTTGCGCAGCTGCAGCGCAGCTACGGCAACTGGATCGCCGCGGGGGCGACCGACGTCGGGTTCCAGTTCGTCAACTTCTTCAGCTTTTTCACGATCGAAGCGAACACACTCAGCATCGCCGTTCTGCTGATCGGCGCCTTCTACGCCTTCGCGCGCAAACCAGACACGGTGTGGTTCAACGTGTTTCGCGGGTCGGTCGCGACGTACATGATCACAACCGGTGTCGTCTACAACTTGCTTCTGCGCAACGTCGAACTACCCCAGGGAACAACCGTTGCCTGGTCGAATGAGGTGCTGCACGTCATAGCGCCCATTGTGCTTCTCGTTGACTGGCTGTTTGCCCCCGGCAGGCTCGCGATGGCGAGCAAGGCGATCTGGGTGATCGTCTCGTTTCCGCTGGTCTGGGGCGTGTACACCCTCATTCGCGGATCGATCGCGTTCGACGAGATCCTTCAGCGCAACTGGTACCCATACCCATTTATGAACCCGGACACGTCGGCTAACGGCTACCTCTCGGTCGCTTTCTACATGTTGCTCATAGCGATCGTGGTGGGTGCGGCAGGTGCCGGCGTCATCTGGCTATCGCGTCGCCGCCTGCCATTCTCGGCCGCGGCAACCAAATGAGCGCCGCGCAGCCGCCGAGTTCGAATCCGCGGGTTCGAGTGCGCGACATCCAACTGCTCAGTGACAACTGGTACACGCTTCACACAACCACGTTCGAATATCAGGGGGCGGATGGCGCGTGGTCGACCCAATCGCGCGAGACCTACGATCGCGGAAACGGCGCCACGATTCTGCTGTACGACGTCGGCAGACGAACAGTTCTGCTCACCGCTCAGTTTCGGTACCCGGTCTACGTCAACGGGCACCCTGACGGAGTGCTGCTCGAGACTGCCGCGGGGTTGTTGGATGACGATGATCCCGAGACCGCGATTCGCCGAGAAGCAATCGAAGAGACCGGTCATCGCGTCGGTGAGGTGACCCACGTGTTCGACGCGTACATGAGCCCGGGTTCTGTCACCGAGCGGTTGCACTTCTACGCGGCCCCGTACGACGCGTCGACGCGCGAGCACGCCGGCGGGGGACTCGTCGAAGAGGGCGAGCACATCGAACTCGTCGAGCTGGACATCGACCAGGCGCTCGGCATGATCGAGCGAGGGGGAATCCTCGACGCGAAGACGATCATGCTGCTGCAGTGGAGCGTGCTGCGCGGGCCGTTCGCCGCCCTCGCTGGTTGAGTAGGCCGTCCACGGCCGTATCGAAACCTAGGCCGCCAGCGCCGTATCGAAACCCTCGGTGCGCAGAACTCCTGCAATTCGGGTGCGGCTTGCCGTGGGTCGCGGGGCTGTTGATTACCCGCGAGCTGTTCTGCAGGAGTTTTGAACGTTATCCGGTGAAAACTCAGGCTGGTTGGCCATCGAGAGGTTGCGAATGCTCGAAGATATGCGGCCGCAGGGTTCGACCAGCACCGTTCAGCCTGAGTTTTGCGCGGCGGTA
>Ga0247817_10000783_pt1 | contig 16953 bp, 21 predicted proteins | sample UWRJL212509R1_FD_178010 | JGI IMG/M metagenome (GOLD analysis project Ga0247817, IMG submission 178010) | Plant litter microbial communities from Arlington Agricultural Research Station in Wisconsin, United States - UWRJ-L212-509R-1 | ecosystem: Environmental > Terrestrial > Plant litter >...
ACCCAGGCCCTGATCGAAAGGGGCCTTGCCGATGTCGGCCTGACCTCCGAGACCCGCCCCCTCGACCTCGACGCCCTCGCCGGGTTCGACCACGCCTTCCTGTGCAACAGCGCCACCCCGGCCTGCGTCGTCACCGCCATCGACGATCATGTCCTCGGCGTCGACCCCGACCTGATCGAACGCCTGACCCGGGCGTGGGCCTCCAACAACCCGCAGACGATCTGAGGCCAGACCTGCGGCGTGAAATCCTGCCGACGGATGACGCTACGTCATCGTCGAAACGCTGCTAATCTGCGTTCAGGTAAAGCGCGGGCACACGCGCCGAGGAGCAATGATGACCGATCTGGATGCGTTCCGCGCCGAGACGCGCGCCTGGCTCGAGGCCAACTGCCCGCCCGAGGTGCGCGGTCCGCTGGACAGCGACGAGGACCGCGTCTGGGGCGGCCGCAACGCGACCTTCAAGACGCCGGCGCACAAGGTCTGGATGGACCGGATGGGGGCGCGCGGCTGGACGGCTCCGGAATGGCCGAAGGAATACGGCGGCGGCGGGCTCAGCCGCGAGGAGGCCAAGGTCCTGGCCTCCGAAATGCGCCGCATCGACGCCCAGATGCCCCTGTCGTCCTTCGGCATCTGGATGCTGGGCCCGGCTCTGCTTCAGTTCGGCACGGAGGAACAGAAGAAGCGCTTCCTGCCCGAGATCGTGCGCGGCGAGATCCGCTGGTGCCAAGGCTATTCCGAACCAGGCGCCGGCTCCGACCTTGCGGGCGTACAGACCCGCGCCGTGGATGAAGGCGACCACTGGATCGTCAATGGCCAGAAGGTCTGGACCTCCTACGCCGACAAGGCCGACTGGATCTTCTGTCTGGTGCGCACCGACCCGGATGCGCCCAAACATCTGGGCATCTCCTTCGTCCTGTTCGACATGACGACGCCGGGCGTTTCGACCAAACCCATCGTCCTGATCAGCGGCAAGTCGCCTTTCTGCGAGACCTTCTTCGACGACGTCCGCGTCGAAAAGGAGAACCTGGTCGGGACGCTGAACCGCGGCTGGGACGTGGCCAAGGCCCTGCTGGCGCACGAACGCACCATGATCGGCGGTATGGGGATGATCGGGGGCGGTCGTCCCATGGGCCAGGTCGCGGGCGACAGCGTCGGCGTCGACGCCGACGGGCGGCTGGACGATCCCATGTTGCGCGCGCGCATTGCCGAGCTGGAGGTCGATCTGATGGCCTTCCAGCTGTCGATGGAACGGGTCGGCGATCAGGTGAAGGCGAAACAGGTCTCGCCGGCCATCGCCTCCATGCTGAAATACTACGGCTCGGAGCTGAACAAGCGCCGGCACGAACTGGCCATGGCGGCCGGCGGTTCCGACACGCTGGAATGGGAAAGCGACCGGTCGCACAAGGGCGGCGCCGCCCGCGACTGGCTGCGGACGAAAGCCAACTCCATCGAGGGCGGCACCAGCGAGATCCAGTTGAACATCATCGCCAAACACCTGCTGCAACTGCCTGGAGCCTGAGCGGATGCCGCTGATCCTGACCGAAGAACAGACGATGCTGAAGGAGGCCGCCGACGGCTTCCTGAGCGAGAACGCCCCCATCGCCCACCTGCGTGGCCTGCGCGACAGCCATGACGCCGACGGGGTCTCCCGGGACCTGTGGAAGGCGTTCGGCGAAATGGGTTTCGCCGGCGTGATCATCCCTGAGGAACACGGCGGCTCGGGCCTCGGCGCGGTCGAGGCGGGCGTGGTGGCCGAGGCCCTCGGCCGGACCCTTACCCCATCACCCTTCTTCGGCTCGGGCGTGCTGTCAGCCAAGGTGCTGGTCGACGGCGGCTCGGCCGAACAACAGGGGGCGTGGCTGCCTCGCATCGCGGCGGGCGAGGCCATCCTGTCGCTGGCGGTTGACGAAGGCGCCAAACACCGGCCGTCCGCCATCGCCACGACCGCCGAACGCTCAGGCAACGGTTTCAAGCTGAACGGGGCCAAGGGCTTCGTTCTGGACGGTCATGTCGCCGACGCCCTGATCGTCGCCGCACGGAGCGAAAACGGCCTGACCCTGTTCCTCGTCGATCCGAAGACCGCTGGCGTCGCGATCGAACGCACCGTCATGGTCGACGCCCACAACGCCGCCCGGATCGTCCTGACGGACGTGCAGGTCGATGCGGACGCTGTCGTCGGAACCGTCGACGGCGGCGAGGCCCTGCTGGAGGGCGCGCTGAACCTCGGCCGGGCCTGCGCCGCGGCCTCCCTGACCGGGGCCGGCGATCAGGCCTTCCAGATCACCCTTGAGTACCTGCGCACCCGCAAACAGTTCGGCAAGCTGATCGGCGAGTTCCAGGCCCTGCAGCATCGATCCGCCCATCTGTTCACCGAGATCGAATTGGCCCGCGCCGCCGTCATCGGCGCCCTGCAACGCCTCGACGCGGGCAAGGACCCCGCCGGTCTGGCCGTCTCGGTCGCCAAGGCCAAGGCCGGCCGCGTCGCCGAACTGGCGGTGCAGGAGGCGGTCCAGATGCACGGCGGCGTCGGCATGACCGACGAGTTCGACGTCGGCCTGTTCATGAAGCGGGTGCGCGTGCTGAACGAACTGCTGGGCGATGCGGCCTTCCATTCCGAAAAGCTCGCCCGCGCGCAGGGCTACTAGCGGTCTCTGAACAGCAGGCTGCCGTCTCCGTAGGAGTAGAAGCGATAGCCGTCGGCGATGGCGTAGGCGTAGGCCGCCTTCATCGTCGACTGGCCCGCGAAGGCGCTGACCAGCATGAACAGGGTCGACTTCGGCAAGTGGAAGTTGGTCATCAGCACGTCAACGGCGCGGAAGGCGTAGCCGGGGGTGATGAAGATGGCCGTGTCGCCATGAAAGGGCTGGATCAGGCCGCCGGGCGTCGTGGCGGACTCCAGCAGACGCAATGAGGTGGTGCCGACGCAGACGATGCGGCCGCCGGCGGCATGAACGGCGTTCAAGGCGGCGGCGGTCTCGGGCGACACCTCGCCCCATTCGGAATGCATCTTGTGATCGGCGGTGTCGTCGGCCTTGACCGGAAGGAAGGTCCCCGCGCCGACATGCAGGGTGACCGCGTGGGTCGAAACCCCGCGTGCGTGGATCGCGTCCAGCAGGGTGGGGGTGAAATGCAGGCCGGCCGTGGGGGCGGCGACCGAGCCGTCGTGCTCGGCGAAGACCGTCTGGTAATCCGTCAGGTCGCGGTCATCCTCGGGCCGTTTGGCCGCGATGTATGGCGGCAGCGGCATGACCCCGACCTCGCGGATGGCGTTGTCGAGGGCGGGGCCGGCGAGATCGAAGGTCAGGGTGATCAGGCCGTCCTCGTCCTTGGCGGTGACGGAAGCTTCCAGCGTATGGAAACGGATGCGGTCCCCCGCTTTCAGCCGCTTGCCGGGCTTCATGAAGGCGGACCAGACGGCGGGGGCGTCGCGGTGGTGCAGGGTAGCCTCGACGGCGACGGTCAAGGTCCCGCCATCCGGACCGGTCCGCTCGCGCACGCCCGACAGCCGGGCCGGGATGACGCGAGTGTCGTTGAAGACCAGGGCGTCGCCGGGACGCAGGAAGCCGGGCAGGTCGGCGATGACGTGATCAGTCAGATCGCCGTCGCGCACGACCAGCAGGCGGGCGGAATCCCGCGGTTCGGCGGGCCGCAGCGCGATAAGGTCCTCGGGCAGGTCGAAATCGAAGTCGGCGGTCTTCATCAGGCGGCGCAAAGCGCATGGCAGGGAAGGGGGGTCAAGTCCCGGCTGAACCTCGGCGCGGCTTCGGTGTTGAAGGGAAATGAAAAACCTCGATCTACTTCCCTCCGCACTCATCGGCGCCGTCGCCAGCGCCCGTTCAATGACCCCGATGGCCGCGATTGCCGGGGCGCGGCTGGCGGGAGAGCGAACGCCGGGCAAGCTGGTCCTGCTGGATCACCCGCTGTTCAGGTTCGGAGGCCTTGCCATGGGGGTGCTCGAACTGTTCGGCGACAAGATGAAGTCGGCGCCCGACCGGACGGTCTTCCTGGGCCTGCTGGCCCGGGTATCGAGCGCCGGCATCGCGGGCGCGGCCTTGGCTCCCGAAGGACGCGAGAAGGTCGGCGCCGCCCTTGCCATCGGAACGGCCATTCCCCTGGCCTATGCCGGGCTGGCCGGACGCAAGAAAGCGATGGCCAGCATCGGCCAGACGAAAAGCGGCCTGATCGAGGACGCCCTGATCGTGGCGGCCGGCGCCGCTGTGGTGGCCTGGGCGGTTACGCGGCGGCGTTGAAGACGCCCTGATGCGTTGACCGGGGCGCTTTCGCGGGCCAAACCGCCCGCCATGCTACAGAACCTCGAAACCCTCGCGCGTGAGGCCAAGTCCTGGCCGTTCGAACAGGCCCGCAATCTGCTGGCCCATGTGCTGAAGAAGCGGCTGTCGGACGGCGAGCGCGAGGCGGCGAAGCTGCTGATCGACGCAGGCAAGGCAGATGAGGCCCTGGCGACGTTCCCGGCCCTGCAGAAGCCGGTCGTTCTGGAGACCGGGTACGGCCCGTCGGGTCTGCCGCACATGGGGACGTTCGGCGAGGTCGCCCGCACGACCATGGTGCGCAACGCGTTTCGCGCCCTGACCGGGGATCACTGGCCGACGCGGCTGATCGCCTTCAGCGACGACATGGACGGGTTGCGCAAGGTCCCGGAGGGCGTGCCCAATCCGGAGATGCTGCGCGAGGACCTGCACCTGTCGCTGACCCGGGTCCGCGACCCGTTCGGAACGCACGACAGTTTCGGTGCGCACAACAATGCGCGACTGAGGGCGTTCCTCGACGGGTTCGGCTTCGATTATGAATTCATGTCCTCGACCGAGACCTATCGGTCGGGCCGGTTCGACGCGACCTTGCTGACCCTGCTGGAGCGGTTCGACGCCGTGCAGGCGATCATGCTGCCGACCTTGGGGGCTGAGCGGCGCGAGACCTATTCGCCCTTCCTGCCGGTCAGCCCGATCACCGGTCATGTGCTGCAGGTCCCGACCCTGGCGCGCGATGTCGAAAAGGGGACCATCACCTTCGAGGACCCGGCGGGCGAGCCCGGCAACCGCACCGAGGTCCCGGTCACCGGCGGTCATGTGAAGCTGCAGTGGAAGCCCGACTGGGCCATGCGCTGGACCGCGCTGGATGTCGATTACGAGATGTCGGGCAAGGACCTGATCGAGAGCGTGCGCGAAAGCTCCAAGGTCTGCCGCGCCTTGGGCGGGACGCCGCCGGAGGGCTTCAACTACGAGCTCTTCCTGGATGTCGAGGGCAAGAAAATCTCCAAGTCCAAGGGCAACGGCCTGACGATGGAGCAGTGGCTGCGGTACGGCACGCCCGAGAGCCTGAGCTGGTACATGTTCCAGTCGCCGAAGTCGGCCAAGAGCCTGCACTTCAACGTCATTCCCCGCGCTATCGACGACTATCTGGCCTTCATCGAGGCCTACAGGACGCAGGAGCCTGCCAAGCGGATCGACAATGCGGTCTGGTCGATCCATTCAGGCGCGCCGCCGGAACATACGTCGCCGGTGTCGTTCAGCCTGTTGCTCAATCTGGTGGGCGTGGCCAACGCCTCGACCAAGGACCAGCTGTGGGCCTATTTCGCGAAATATCTACCGGACGCCACACCGGAGTCCGAGCCGCTGCTGGACCGGCTGATGGGCCATGCGCTGAACTACTACGAGGACTTCGTGAAGCCCTCGAAGTCGTACCGGGCGCCGGATGACAAGGAAAAGGCGGCGCTGCTCGATCTGGCCAGACGGCTCAAGGCGCTGCCGGTGGACACGACCGATGGCGAGCTGATCCAGGGTGAGGTCTATGCCGTGGGCAAGGAGCACGGTTTCGAGCCGCTGCGGGCGTGGTTCGGGGCGCTATATGAAGTGCTGCTGGGGGCGTCGCAGGGTCCGCGGTTCGGATCTTTCGGCGCCATCTACGGCTTGCCGCAGACGATCGCGCTGATCGAGGCGGGTGCGAATGGCGAGTTGGCCGCGAAATAGGCGTATCGGCCGCAGCGGGATAGCTTGTTAAGCCGCACCGCTTATAGTCAAGCTTGTCCTCGTGGAGCTTGCGTTGCGGTATCGGATCGATCGAGAGGCGCTGGTTCTTAACCTTGATCTGAAGGGCGCGCCGTCGGCTCAACACGCCCTTGATCAGTCAGTGGTTTTGCTGACCGCCCAGCCCGAATTGTGGGGCTGGGACTGGATCGTCGAGGCGCCCATCGTTCCGGAAGGGGCCTCAATCGAGCAGATCGCACAACTGGCCCGGATGTACGCGGCACAGCCGCAGACGTTGGCGGTCAGCGCCTTGGTCAGTCAGGACCGTAATCTGCATCTGTGGGCCCGGGTGATGGACTTCCAGTTCGCTGGACGCCGACATCTGGTGGTGCAGAGTCATGACGCGGCGCTACGGCTGATCGAGACCCAGCAGGCCCGACGCAAGATGAACCGAAAATAACGGCCAAGCTCCGGGAGCCTTCATGTCGGTTCAGGCATTGTGAGGCCATCGACCAACCTCGATGAAACGGAGAGAGCCATGTCGAAGACATTCAACACCACCCTCGCTACAGCCGCCGCCTTGGCGGCCCTGCTCACCGCCGCCCCCATGACGGCCTCGGCCCAGTCGAACGGCATCACCAGCTGTGACGCTCCAGGCGGGCGCCAGCAGGCCGGCGCCGTGATCGGCGGCGTGCTTGGCGCCCTCGCCGGCAGCCAGATTTCGCGCAACGAACGCGGCCTCGGCGCCGTGGCCGGCGGCGCTGCGGGCGCGGCGGCCGGCTCCTATGTCGGCTGTAACCAGCAACGGGCCCGGGTGAACACCTCGGCGTCCAGCGGCGCCCAATACCGCGCATCGTCCAACCTGCGCATCCGCTCAGGTCCCGGCACCAGCTACAGCCAACGCGGCAGCCTGTCGGCCGGCCAGCCCTTCACGGCCATCGGGTCACAAGGCGAATGGGTTCAGATCGCTGGCGGCGGCTGGGTGAATGCCCACTACGTCACCCAGTATTGATCTCACGCATTTTCGACGGCTTTCGCCGTTTGATATTTGCAGGATCACAATCATCGAAGGGCCGTCTCGCAAGGGGCGGCCTTTTTGCGTGACCTCTACTGGGACACCCACAGAATCCGCGCCATCCAGACGATGTCGCGACGGGCGATAGCGCGTACAGGATAGGCGGGATTGATCGAGGTCAGGGTGGCGGTGCGGGTCGTCAGCCCTGTCAGCTCCTTGGCCATGGTCTCGCCGTCCAGGGTGCGGACCACGATTCGGTCGCCCTTGCGGACATCGCTCGCCGCAGGATCGACGATCACACGGTCGCCCTCTCGATAGAGGGGCGTCATGGAGTCACCTGTGATCAGCAGGCTGAACAAACCGTCGCGGGCCCGGGGCAGGGTGGTCTGCTCCCAGCCATCGCCGGTGGGAAGACCGGCGTCGTCGAAGAAGCCTTCGATACCGGCCTGGGCCATGCCCAGCAGGGGGATGGTTTCGGAGGCATCGGTCGCATCCCCAGCCAATTCGGCGAAGTCGCCGAGCGAGATGCGCGTCGCCTCCAGGATCATCGTGAGGCTCTCCGTCGAGGGCCATCGCGGCCGAGGCGGGTCGCCGGGGCCAAAGCGTTTGGACGGGTTGAAGCTGGTGGAATCCAGGCCGGCGCGCCTGGCCAGCCCAGAGGCGGATAACCCTTCGCGCCGCGCCAATTCATCGACGGCCTTCCAGAGTTTGGCGTGCGACAGGGGCATGGCGGTTCCGACGCAGCTGAGTCGATGCAGCCTACCGGTTCGCGATAGGAATATCCACCTAGTCTTCGAGGCCTGCAGCCCTGCGGTCCTGCCAAGCCCAGAAGGTGCCGACGCCGATGGCGATCAGAACGCCATAGCCGGCCATGTTCATCACCATGATGACCGACCAGATCGGCGGTCTCAGGTCGAAGATGGCAAGGACGTGGCTCATGACCGAGAGAAGCTGAAAGGCGCTTGCCCAGACCGGCCAGGCGCGGCGGTACTTCCAGGCCAGACCTACCAGGACGGCCAGCATGACGGTGTCTATGGCGAAGATGCCGTACTGGACACCGGACAGATCGCTGTCGGTCTGGGCCAGCAGGGATGCGAACCAGCCCAGCACATAGGCGCCGGCGGCGATACGTTCGGGCTCGTCGCCTTTTAAGAAGGCGAAGGCGCAGATGATGACGACCGGGAGCGCCCCGAGTTGGGACGCCAGAGTATCGAACATGAAAACGCCCCCATGCCTGCTGACATGGGGGCGATCCTTAAACGAATCTGACCAATCCGGAATGACCGGAAGCGATCATTACGCCGAATTCAGGCGACGCGCAGGTGGCTCGCCACGCCCGGAGGCACGGTGCCACGGCCACCCGTGGGATCGTCGGGCTTGTTGAGCGGGCCGACCGCGTAGGTGCCCCAACCGAGGCGACGATGATCCTTGGCCATCTCATCGTGGCAGGCCACGATCGCTTCGCGGGCCTGACCGAGGGCGGCGATGGTTTCCATCGCCTTGGCCTGGGCGCCGGCTGCGGCGACCGGAGAAAGCGACAGCTCGGACCGTGCGCTGATCATGGCCTGAACCAGGGTTGCAGCGTGGGCGATGGCCGCGTCTACGGCCTGTTCAGTGGCATTGAGCTCGCCAGCGACGCCGGCGACGACTTGAGAACGATTCATGTACCCCTCCAAAAGCAACTAATGAACGAGTGGTTAACATGCTTTGCGGTGGAATGGTAGGGATTTATTCACCATTAAGGCGAGTGCGCGCCAGCTCGACTCCGCGCGGGGGTCGGTCCTCAGGTTTGTCCACGGGCCCCACGGCCAGGGCGTCCAGCCCCAACTTGCGAGCGACCGCCGCCAAGCTGCCGTGGGTATCGACAATATGGCTGCGGGCCAGGGTCAGGGCGCTGACCGAGGCGGCCGCTCCATCGAACACGCGCTGACCCGTGACGGCCGACAGGTAAAGGTCAGCGCGCGCGGTCGGCAGCATCGCCATCAGCGACGCCGTTTCGACGAGAGCGAGATCGATCGCGGCCTCGGCGGCGAACAGCCGGCCGGCCAAGGCTTCACCCACCACGTGTCTGGTCGTCATTGGCATCCCCACGGCGACGGAACGTCACCATTGGGGATGCAATCACGCGTTAACCGTCAACGCAACTATTCGTTGTCTTCATCCAGCAGGAAATGCGCGGTCAGGCTGGCGATCGGGTTGGCGGGATCGTCCTGCCAGGCCTCGGCCACGACATGGGCGACTCGCCGACCGGCCTTGGAGATCCTCGCCCGGGCGAGGACGTCGACCGGCTTCCCCGAGCGCAGGTAGGACACGGTGACGTTGATCGGCCTCGGCAGGCGCAGTCGTGGATAGCTGAGCGCGACCTGGGCGACGGCGGTCATCTCCAGCAGGGCGGCGGTCGATCCGCCATGCAGGGCCGGCAGCATGGGATTGCCGATCAGTTTGTCGGCGAAGGGCATGACCACGGTCAGGTCGGCGCCGTCGATCCGCGACTGGAGACCCAGAAACTGCGCATAAGGCAGGCGGTCGAGCAGGGGGGCGGTCATGCGGTCGCCTCGGGCTTGCCGCGCAGGTTGGCCCCGGCCTTTCGGCCGCCATCGGAATTGACGACATAGGCGGCCTGGGACGCCGCGACCGGATCGTCGGGGCTGACCTCGAAGGCCCAGGCGCGCACGAAGGCGATGTGCCGGGTCAGTCGATAGCAGCGGGCCTCGGCCAGCAGGTCGGCGCCGGGAGCGGCGGCCCGCATGTAGTCGACGCGCAGGTCGAGGGTGGCGATGGGCTGGAAGCCCTTCAGCGCGACCCAGACCGCCAGTCCGCCGACATGGTCGAGCAGGGTTGTCACCAGACCGCCAGCGAGGACGCCGGTGTCCGGATCGCCAACCAGATCGGCCCGCCATGGCACGCGGATGCGGACACGATCGCCCTCCAGACCCTCATAGGCGAAGCCGAGGGCGTGGGTGTGGGCGGCGCCGCCCGCGAGTTGCGGCAGCATCTGGGTCAGGAACGGATCGCTCATCCAGCCGTCCTTATCGGGCGCAGACTTGCGCGCAAGCCCCGGATGGCGACCTGTAGCTCCCATGATGCGTTTCGAAGATCTTCTGAGGCCCACTCCCGCGGGGCTGTATTGCCCGCCGGGCGACTTCTACGTCGATCCGGTGCGGCCGGTGGATCGGGCGGTGATCACCCACGGCCATTCGGACCATGCGCGGTCTGGACACGGAGCGGTGCTGGCCACGCCCCAGACCCTGGCGATCATGGCCGAACGCTATGGCGAGGATTTCACGGGTAGCAGGCAGGCGGCCCCCTATGGTCAGACGAATTCGATCGGGGGGATCGATGTGCGGCTGGTTCCGGCAGGTCATGTGCTGGGGTCCGCGCAGGCGGTTGTGAGCTGGCGGGGCATGACCATGGTCGTGTCCGGCGACTACAAGCGGCGGCGGGATCCGACCTGTGCGGGGTTCGAGCCCACGCCATGCGACGTCTTTATCTCGGAAGCGACCTTCGGCCTGCCGGTCTTCACCCATCCGCCGGACAGCGAGGAGATCGCGCGGCTGGTTCAGTCGCTGGGCCAGTTTCCCGATCGGGCGCATCTGGTTGGAGCCTATGCTCTGGGCAAGGCGCAGCGGGTGATCCGGCTGTTGCGCGAGACGGGCTGGGAACGGCCGATCTATGTCCACGGCGCGCTGGAGCGGCTGAACCGGCTGTATGAGCGGGAGGGGGTCGAACTGGGACCAATCCTGCCGGCGACGGGATTGAAGAAGGACGCCTTGGGCGGCGAGGTGGCGATCGCGCCGCCGTCGGCGATCCAGGACCGCTGGGCGCGGCGGTTCGCCGATCCGGTGACGGCCTTCGCCTCGGGATGGATGGGGGTGAAGGCCCGGGCGCGGCAGAGGGGGGTGGAGCTGCCGCTGGTGATTTCGGATCACGCGGACTGGGTCGAGCTGACCGACACCTTCCTGGAGCTGAAGCCCGAGGAGATCTGGATCACCCACGGCCGGGAAGAGGGCCTGCTGAGGTGGTGCGAGATCAATGGGCAGACGGCGCGGGCGCTGAGGCTGGTCGGCTATGACGACGAGGACGAGGAGGCCGCGGAGCCCGAGCCGGAGACGACCTAGGCGGCGCGGATATGGCTGTCGGAGGCGGGGGCCTCCGTGGCGACGGCAGGGGCGCTGAGGGCGGCGTTCATGGCCATGCGCAGGCGTTCGGGCTTGATGGGCTTCTCGACGACGGCGGCCATGCCGATGGCCAGATAGCCCTTGGCGTCTTCCGGGTCGGCGTTGGCCGTCAGGGCGACGATGGGGATCAGGCGTTCCGGCCCGGTCAGGGCGCGGATGGCCTGGGTCGCCTGGACGCCGTCCATCCGGGGCATCTTGATGTCCATCAGGATCAGGTCGAACGAGCGCAGCTGGACGATTTCGAGCGCCTCGACGCCATCTTCGGCGGTCTCGGAACTGCAGCCGAACATTTCGCACAGGGCCTGGGCGACGACGCGGTTGGTGGCGTTGTCGTCGACGATCAGGATGTGCGGATTGGCCTGGAACTCCATCTCCGCCAACGTCTGGACGTTGGACTGGACGTCCACCGCAGCGACGGCTCGGGGGGCGGTGATGTCGAAGGCGAAAGTGGCGCCGCGACCGGCGTTGTTCTCGGCCCAGATGCGGCCGCCCATGCGGTCGACCACCTGGCGGCAGATCGACAGGCCGAGGCCGGCGCCGTCGGGGCCGGAGCCGTGGACGAAGGGTTCGAAGATGGCATCGACGCGGTCTTCATCCACGCCGGGACCGTCGTCGCGGACACGGGCTTCCATGCGGACGTCATTGCCCTCGACCCAAGCCTTGAGGCGGGCCTCGACCATGCCGTTGCGGGCGAATTTCAGAGCGTTGCCGATCAGGTTGTTGAACACCTGCTTCAGCCGCATGCCGTCGATCTCGGCGGCCAGTTCGGTGTCGCCCTCGTAGCCGACCATCAGGGTCACGCCGTCCTGGGAGGCGCGCGGGGCCCACATCTGGTCGATGTCGTCCATCAGGGCGCGGACGGGGGTCGGGGCGGCGGTCAGTTCCAGCTCTCCGGCCTCGGCGCGGGCGAGGTCGAGGGCGTCGGACAGGATGCCGATCAAGGTCTCGGAGGAATCGACGATGGTCTGGACGTGGGCCTGGGCCGCATCATTGAGGGGCTGGCGGCGCAGCAGCTCGGCGACGGCCAGGACGCCGTTCATCGGCGTGCGCAGCTCGTGGCTCATGATGCTGAGGAACTGGCTCTTGGCGCGGGCCGCGGCGAGGGCCTGGGTCTTGGAATCGGTCAGGGCGCGCTGCTGGTCGGCCAGTTCGGCGTTCTGGCGGCGCTGCTGGTCGTTGACGGCCTGAAGCAGGGACACGGCCGTGCCGACGCCGCGGTAGCGGCCGCCATTGGTGACGATGAAGCCGCGCATCAGGGCGCCGGCGCCGCCCTTCAGCATGATGTCGCAGAAGGCGTCGATCTGGACGCCGGCCTCGACCACGGCGGGCTCGGGATCCATGACGTGGGTGACCGGGCGGCCGGAATAGAGGGCGTGTCCGAAGGGGCCGGCGATCTTGAGCAGGAAGGCGTTTCGTTCGACCAGGCCGATCGGACGTCCGTCCTCGACGACAGGTATGACCAGGGTGTCCGGTTCCTGCTGGAACCGGGCGAAAACCGCGCTGGCCGATACGGTGGGGGACACCGGCTCCGCGCGTTCGGTCAGGACTTCAATCGTCGGCATACTGGCCGGAACTCCGTTCTAGGACTGGCACAATGCCGATAATCGTTTTCAGAAGGGTTAAGAGGCGAAACGGCAGTTTCTGACGGCCATCCCGCCGCCATTTTTGCGCACCGCAAGACGTTGGTGTAGAAGGCCGCAGGGCCCGGCCGACGGGTTCTGTTTCATCTTGAAGGCGACCCGAATGCGCGCGGCCGAACGGCCGACCGCAGATTTGTCATGAGCGAATTCCAGTCCAGCACCCCGTCTTCCGCCCTCGTCCTGTTCTCGGGCGGGCAGGACAGCGCCACTTGCCTCGCATGGGCGCTGGAGCGGTACGACGTCGTCGAGACCGTCGGCTTCGACTATGGCCAGCGCCATGCGGTCGAGATGCAGGCGCGGCTGAAGGTTCGGGCCGGGATGGGACGCGTCCTGCCCGATCTGGCCGACCGGCTGGGGCCTGACCACGTCATCGACATGACCGGCTTCGGCGCCATCGGAGAGACGGCCATGACCACGGGCCGGGCGATCGAGATCGACGGGCGCGGCCTGCCGACGACCTTCGTGCCCGGGCGCAATCTGGTGTTCCTGACCTATGCGGCGGCCCTGGCCGACCGGCGGGGGCTGGCGGTTCTGGTCGGCGGCATGTGCGAGACCGACTTCTCGGGCTATCCCGACTGTCGCCGGGTGACCATCGACGCCATGTCGACGGCGCTGAGCCTGGGGCTCGACAAGCCCGTGCCGATCGAGACGCCGCTGATGGCGCTGAACAAGGCCCAGACATGGGCGCTGGCGGCGCGGATCGGCGGCCAGAGGCTGGTCGATCTGATCATCGAAGACAGCCACACCTGTTATCTGGGCGACCGCGAGCATCGGCATGACTGGGGTCACGGCTGCGGCGAGTGCCCGGCCTGCGACCTGCGAGCGGCGGGGTACGCCGAATGGATCGGCGAGGCTCCCGGGACCCGTGCGGGCCGATGACATATGCGGTCAAGGAGACCTTCCTGACGGTGCAGGGCGAGGGCGGACAGGCGGGGCGTCCGGCCGTCTTCCTGCGCTTCGCCGGCTGCAATCTGTGGAACGGGCTGGAGCGGGACCGCGCGGCGGCCGTCTGTTCGTTCTGCGACACCGATTTCGTCGGGGTGGACGGAGACGGCGGGGGCAAGTTCGCGGATGCGGAGGCTCTGGCGGACCATGTCGCATCGATGTGGCGTGGGCGCGAGGGCGATCCCCGTCTGGTCGTCTGCACCGGGGGCGAGCCTCTGTTGCAGCTGGATCCGGCCCTGATCTCGGCCCTGCGAGCGAGGGGCTTCGACATCGCGGTCGAGACCAACGGCACGGTGACGGCGCCCGAGGGCTTGGACTGGATCTGCGTCAGCCCCAAGGCCGATGCGCCGGTGGTCCAGACGCGGGGGCAGGAGCTGAAGCTGGTCTTTCCCCAGCCCAAGGCCATGCCCGAGCGGTTCGAGGCGCTGGATTTCGAGCGCTTCTGGCTGCAGCCGATGGACGGACCCGATCAGGTCGCCAACACCGAGGCGGCGCTGGAATATTGCCTGACGCATCCGCAATGGCGGCTGAGCGTCCAGACCCACAAGTATATAGGCGTGCGTTGAATGCCCGTTTTCGAAATCACCAAACAGGCGACGTTCGACGCCGCCCACCATTTCCCCAATGAGCCCGAGGGCAGCATCTATCGCCGGGTGCATGGCCATTCCTTCACGGTCGAGGCGACGGTGCGATCCGAGGCGCTGGACGCGCAGCATGGCTGGGTCGCGGATCTGGGGGCGTTGGACCGGGCGCTGAAGGCGGCGGCGGAGCAACTGGACCACGGGATGCTGAACGACCACGCCGGACTGGAACTGCCCAGTCTGGAACATCTGTGCCTGTGGTTCGCCAACCGGCTGAAGCCGGAATGGCCGGGGCTGGCGCGCATAAAGGTGGCGCGTCCGACGATCAACGAGAACTGCGTGCTGAGCCTTTAGACGGCCGCGGAAAAACACCGTCCACGTCGTCCACATCGTCCACATCGTCCACTTCGACGGGGCGGCCGCGACCGGCGGCTGGCGATTTCAAAGACCCGATAGAAGCCTAACACGGTGGCGAGAGGTGCATGGTTGAACGCCTCGCCATTTTTGTAAGCAGTTGAAAATGTATCCTTTCGCGCCGCGCCGGGTGACAGGAACAGCGCTCGTCACGACAGGATGTGCAGCCTCCATGCGTATTCGTTCCTACCAGCCCTCCGATGCTCACGCCCTGGGAGATATCTATGTCGCTGCGGTCCGGGAGACGGGCCGCCTCGATTATTCGCCGGCCCAGGTCGCGGTCTGGGCGGGAGATGGGCCCGAGGCCGCGGCGGCGGTCGCGGAGCGCCTGAGGCAGAAGATGGCGGACGGGCGGCGGTGCTGGGTCGCCGTGGGCGAGAACGACGCCGTACTGGCCTTCATCGATCTGGAGGCTGACGGCCATATCGACTTCCTGTACGCGGCCCCCGGGGCGGTCGGGAGCGGGGCGGCCGGTCTGTTGCTCGACGCGGCGGAGCAGGCCGCGAGCCGGGCGAAGATGGCGCGGCTCTACGTCGAGGCCAGCGAAGCGGCCCGACGGTTCTTCCTCAAGCGGGGCTTCGTCGTGGACGGGCGACGCGACTTCGAGATCGCGGGAGTCGCCATCCATAATTACGCCATGTCGCGGAGGCTCGAGCGCTTCGTTCCGGAGACGGAGCGGTGATCGTGACGCCCGCTCCCCTTCACGGATCGAACCACAATGGCGTCGTGCGCTTGCGGCATTGGCCGACCAGATGGAGGCCCGGCCGGTCGCTGCGGTAGGCCAGGGTGTCGCGACGAATGCGGCTGGTTCCGAGGACGTTGTCGCGCCAGTCGTCCCACCACCATGCGTCGGCGTTGTCGCCGACGCCCATCGTCGAGGTGCGGAAGTCAGGCCCTCGCGTCTCGACGTGGTAGAGGTCCGGACGCGACGAGAGTGTGACGGCGAGGGTGTAGGGTGCGTCTGGCGGGAGCGGCGTTCCGCGCGGCGTCGTCTGGCATTCCAGATACATCGCGCTGCCGGCCCACGTCGCCACCAAAAGGCTCGTGATCACCATTGCGCCGACCTATCGGATGGAGATGTCGGTCAGGAACATCAGCATCACGCCGTAAGCCTCCTGCAGCCCGGTGGACCGGGCGCCGATGATGACCTGGGTGCGGGGCTGGTCAAGAACGCACATGACTTCGCCGAACGTGCCCTCCTGGTCGTGGGCGCCGGCGCAGATCATGGTGTGGGTTTCGCCAGAGAATTTGATTTCGCCCGCCCGGATCTCCTCGTCGCGCTCGGCCGGGCTCAGGTGCGGCCAGTAGTCCGCCGCGACCGACTGAAGGTACTCCCGGGGCGTGGTCTCGCCCGGCTGTCGGCCGACGACGATCGAGGCGCCGCCGCTGATGCCGCTGACACCGCTGATGCTGGTCACCGCGTCGCGGCAGTCGGATCGGACGACGATGGCGAACATGGGATCCTGACCGTCGGTCACGGGATCGCAGGGCGGGGTCTTGTCGGCCACGGACACGGTCCGCCCGTCCGGCAGGGCGTGTGTCCGGGCCGGGTTCTGGCCGGGCGTTTGAGACGACGCCGCACTGGCGGCCGCGAGGGCGATCAGGAGGCCCGAGAGGATTGACGCGAGGTTCATGCCCGAGCGCTAGCATGCGGTCACAGGCTGCCGAAGACGGCGGGCGCATCGGGTCAGATTACGTCAGGGGCGATGACGCGATGGCGGTGGAAGTCCTGATGCGGTCAGCGGTCAGCGGTCAGCGGTCAGCGGTCAGCGAGCGGGCGGGTTCTGCGACCGGGCGCGGAACTGCGCCGCCGTCATCCGCAAATGGACCGCGTTGCCGCGCACGGTGGCTTCATCGGGGTAGAATCTGCGCAGGGCGTAGTAACGGTCGGCGGTGAAAAAGGATTGCTCGGCGCCGTAGGTGTGACGGCCGTTGATGACGTGCAGGGTTTCCGCCACCCGGGTTCCGTCCGAGGTGATGACGTCCATATGATCGACGAGGGTCATGCCGCCGCTGGATGCGGCAGGCGCGGCGGGTTGTTCGGCCGGTGACGCCGGCGTCGAGGCTGCAGACGCGGGGGCGGGGGCGGGGGCGGGGGCGGCCTGACGCGACGCCACGGGCGCGGCGGCGGCCGGGGTGGAGGGACGTGGCGTGGTCACGCTGCGTACGGCCCGGTTGGCGAGACCCTGAGCCGCGGAT
>Ga0247817_10000784_pt1 | contig 16951 bp, 15 predicted proteins | sample UWRJL212509R1_FD_178010 | JGI IMG/M metagenome (GOLD analysis project Ga0247817, IMG submission 178010) | Plant litter microbial communities from Arlington Agricultural Research Station in Wisconsin, United States - UWRJ-L212-509R-1 | ecosystem: Environmental > Terrestrial > Plant litter >...
ACCGGCTCTGGTTTATGACTTGTTGCGCCCGGCAATCACCACCAGCAGCAACGACGCCAGAATCAGCAGCGAACTGATTGCCGCAATCGTCGGGTCGATTTCATCGCGCAGCGCGGTGAACATGCGTTTGGTCAGGGTCTGGTTGTCGCCACCGGAAATGAACAGCGCCACCACGGTTTCATCCAGCGAGGTGATGAATGCAAATAGCGTGGCCGACACCAGGCTCGGTTTGATCTGCGGCAAGGTCACGGCCATGAACGCACGAAAGCGATTCATGCCCAGGCTGCGGGCGACCATTTCCTGGGACATGTCAAAGTTACGCAACCCGGCCAGCAAGGCGATGATCACGTAGGGCAGGGCGAGCATGATGTGCGCCAGCACCAGTCCGGTCAGCGTGCTGATCAGCCCGACCCGCGCATAAACGAAGAACACCCCGGCGGCGATCAGGATGATCGGCACCATCATCGGCAGCAGCAGAATGATCTGCAGGGTGCGAATCACCCGCAGGCTTGAACTGTTGATGGCATAGGCCGCCGCCATGCCCACCGGCAGGCTGACGACCATGGTCGCCGTCGCGGTGATCAGGCTGACTTTGGCCGCAGACATCCATTCGGCGCTGTTGAAGAACGCTTCGTACCAGCGAAACGACCACTGCTTGGGCGGGAATTGCAGGAACCGCGCTTCGGAAAACGACATCGGCACCACGATCAACACCGGGATGATCAGGTACAACAGGATCGCGGCGACCAGCAGCGTGAACAGCACCTGGGAAAGCTTCACATGACGCAGGTTGGCAAGGAGTTTCATTTAGCGCGCTCCCAGAATGCGTTCGATAGGAATGAAGCGGTTGATGCCCCAGAAAATCAGGAACACCACAAACAGCAGCACCAGACCGACCGCACTCGCGGCGCCCCAGGCGTGGTACAGCTCGACGTTGCGCTGCACCAGCATCGACACCAGAATCGTGCGGCCGCCACCGAGCAACTCAGGCGTGATGAAAAAGCCCAGGCAGATCACGAACACCAGAATCGAACCGGCCATGATGCCCGGCGCGGCCATGGGCAGGAAAACCCGGCGGAAGGTGTAGAACGGCTTGGCGCCGAGGCTTTCCGAGGCCTGCAGCAAGTCTTGCGGGATCTTTTTCATCACTGAGTACAGCGGCAGAACCATGAACGGCAGCATCACGTGCAGCGTGCCGATCACGGTGCCGGTGGTGTTGTGCATCAGGTTCAGCGGCTGATCGATGATGCCCAGATCCATCAGCGTCTGGTTGACCAGGCCGCGTCGTTGCAGCAGCACCAGCCAGGCATAGGAACGTACCAGCACGCTGGTCCAGAACGGGATGATCACGCAGACCAGAATCAGGTTGGCCCAGAAACCGTGCAGCCGGGAGGCGGCGTAGGCGATGGGGAAGCCCAGCACGATGGAAAGGATGGTCACCATGAAGCTGATCTTGAACGTCAGGGCAAAGGTGTCCCAGTAAATGCGCTCCTGAAAGATCCGCACGTAGTTGGCCAGCGAGAAACCTTCTTCGGTCTGTACGGACTGAAATGCCAGCCAGCACATCGGCAGGATCAGCAGCACCACGACCATGAACAATGCGGGTGCCAGCAAAAGCAGCATCGAGGTGTTTTCTTTGCGTTCTTCCCGGGCCAGCGCCTGAGTGGTGGTCATGGGCGGCTGCTGAGGGTTGCCAGAGCCAGGCAGGGTTTTAGCGAGGTAGGCATTGGACATATCGGCCTCCGTCCTGAAGTGCGCAGTGCTTGGGTGTTGTCATGTGGAGGACTCCCGAGGAAGGGGCAGATTCTGAAAGCGGGCATGTTGTTTTCGGTCGCTCTGCGGGACCATGCAGCCTGTAATGTACCGAGATGACGGCGGATGAAGCGGCCACAAATCCCCGGTGGCGAAGCGCTTTATTGCGTAATAGGGTCGGCTGACGGCATGTCCTGCGTTGGGCTGTCTACACCGCGGCTTGCGGCCAAACAAAGCCCGTTGGAGCGAGGCTTGCTGTAGGACCGGCTTTAGCCGGGAGGAGGTCAATCCATTCGAGGCAGGTCCGTCGTCAGGACCATTGCCCTCCCGGCTAAAGCCGGTCCTACCGTTCAATTGTGAGCGGGTGCGCTGCTGTTATTTCTTCTGCACAAACGCCAACCAGCGCTCTTCGGCCTTCACGCCATCCTGGGAAGCCCACCATTTGGCCGAGAGCAGGGCCTGGCGCGACATGTTTTCCGGGGCCGACGGCAGCTTCGCCGCGCGCTCGGCGGGGATGGTGCCGGTCTTGAAGGCTTCCGGGTTGAGCGGGCCGTAATCGATGATCATCGGCAGCGCAGCCTGCAACTTCGCACCAATGGCTTCATTGACGAACTTCATGGCGGCGGTTTTGTGTGGCGAACCCTTGAGCACGCACAGCGAGTTGGTTTCCAGCACGCCCTGGTTGTAATCGAAGGCAACCGGTGCGCCATCAGCCTGCACCGCAGTGATGCGGCCGTTCCAGGCCTGGATCATGTCCACTTCGCCGTCGCTGATCAGCTGCGCCGACTGGCCGCCGGAGGTCCACCAGGTGGAAATATGCGGTTTGATTTCTTCCAGCTTCTTGAACGCGCGTTCAACGTCCAGTGGATACAGTTTGTCCGGCGCTACGCCATCGGCCATCAGGGCGATTTCCAGGGTAGGGCGCGGCAGATTGCGCAGCGAGCGTTGCCCGGGGAATTTCTTGGTGTCCCAGAAATCGGCCCAGGTCTTGGGGGCTGGTTTGCCCTTGAAGGCGTCGGTGCGGTACGCCAGAACCGTGGAATAGCTGATATAGCCGACGCTGTAGTCGTCTTTCACGTCCGCCGGCAATTGCGCGGCATTGGGGATCAGTGCCATATCGAGTTTTTCGAACAGGCCTTCTTCTTCGCCGCGAATACAGTCGCCGGTCGGCAGGTCGACGACATCCCAGGTGACTTTGCCGCTTTGAACCTGGGTCTTGATGATCGGGTAGGCCTTGGGCGAGCTGTCCTGCTTCAAGGTCAAGCCGAGCTTTTTCGCCGCAGGTTCGAGGATCGCCTTGCTTTGCGCTTCCTGATACGCCCCGCCTTGGGAAACAAAGGTGATGTCTTCGGCGAAGGCCAGGGTTGCACTGCTGGTCAATAGCGCCAGGCCAGCGAGTTTGAATGCACGGATACCAGATGTTGTCATGAAGGACTCCCAGTGGTTGGCAGGTGTTGGAGGCGATTTTTTGCTTGTTCTCAGGTCGCTCTGCGGCACCCTGCAACGTTAATGTACTGGCATCGGCCTAACCAAAGCGGGCTCGAATTCACTGCAAATAAGCGCAATATGTCGAAATCAGCGGGACGCGCAGCATCTCCTGCGCTGGCTTGGGGCGAACTGGCAGGGGAGCGGCGGCCAGCCTTGAACGCTGCGAACTATCGCTTGCCAGCGCGGGTCGGTATTACAGCGTCGCCGTTTGGCGAATCACTGAATAACGCCCGGAGCCTGAACCATGAAGCCCTATGTCATCTGCCACATGATGTCGTCCATCGACGGCCACGCCCTCACCGACGGCTGGGAACGCCCGTTCAAGAAAGCCGCAGGCGACCTATATGAAGAGTTGGCGAAAACCTTCAACTTCGATACCTGGATCTGCGGTCGTGTGACCATGCAGGAAATCGCCCATGGCGATGATTACCCTCGTGGCTTGAACCTCTCACCCATTCCCCGCACGGATCATTTTGCTGACCGCAATGCATCCAGCTACGCCGTGTCCATTGATCCCCATGGCAAAGTTGCCTGGAAGACCAATCAGGCGCTGGGTTCCCACGTGGTCGAGGTGGTGGCCGAAACCGTCTCCGACGATTACCTGGCGTATCTGCAAAGCATTCAGGTGTCCTACATGTTTGGCGGCAAGATCGACATCGATCTGGCGCAGGTCGTCGAAACGCTTTCCCGGGAACTGGGCAGCAAACGCCTGATTGTCGAAGGCGGTCCGCATGTGAGCGGTGCCTTCGTCAATTCGGGGTTGGTGGATGAGGTCAGCGTGCTGATCCTGCCGCTGATCGACGGGCGTGGCGAGCATCCGGCATCCTTCGAGGTGAGTACTGAGGCATGGACCCAGCCGACCTACTTGAAACTGGCTTCGGCAGAGGTACAGGACGGCGGTGGTGTCTGGTTGAAGTACCGCTGCCCGGATTGATCGGTGGTGAAATGAGTCAGGTCAAGCATTTCCCTCGAAAGAGGGTCGGCATCACTCGTTTGCAGTAATGTCCTTGACAGGGCGCGCAAATCTTTTGTTGAACGAGTGAATAAAGTTGTCCACGGAAAGTGGGGGTATGTCTGTGGATAAGAATGTGAAAGCCCGGCGGGCCGGGCGTTTCGGGCGATGGTCAGGAAATGAGCAGCGACAAATTTCGCGATTTTTGCTTGATTTTCAATGTGGTTTTGTAGCAGCCGCCAAGCGATACATCGCGAACCTCAGTCGATCTCTTCGTAGGGAAGGCCGACATAATTTTCCGCAATCGTCTTGCGCCCCGCTTCCGAGCCCACGAAGTAATCCAGTTCGGTTTGCGCAATGCGCTGACTGAAGGCGTCGTGGTCGGGGAAACGGTGCAGCATGGACGTCATCCACCAGGAAAAGCGCTCGGCTTTCCAGACGCGGCGCAAACAGATCTGCGAATAGCGCTCGAGCAAGTCGGTGCGGTTGTCCCGGTAGACCTTGAGCAGGATGCGGTACAGCGTACTGACGTCGCTGGCCGCCAGGTTCAGGCCTTTGGCACCGGTGGGCGGCACGATATGCGCCGCGTCGCCGAGCAGAAACAGACGCCCGTATTGCATGGGTTCGACGACAAAACTGCGCAGCGGCGCGATGCTTTTTTCTATCGATGGCCCGGTGATCAGGCGTTCTGCAACAGGCGCAGGTAGACGGCTCTTGAGCTCTTGCCAAAAACGCTCGTCGGACCAGTCTTCGACTTTTTCCCCGGCATCCACCTGCACGTAATAACGGGTGCGGGTGGGCGAACGCATGCTGCACAGGGCGAAGCCGCGTTCGTGACGTGCGTAAATCAATTCGTGATCGACCGGCGGGGTGTCGGCGAGTATGCCGAGCCAGCCGAAGGGATAAACCCGCTCGAAAATCTCCAGGCTCTCGGCGGGGATCGACTGCCGGGAAACCCCATGGAAACCGTCGCAACCGGCGATGTAATCGCAGTCCAGGCGCAGGCTTTGCCCGTCGTGCTCGAAGGTCAGGAACGGCGAGTCGGTTTGCATGCCGTGGGGCTGGACGTTTTCTGCACCGTAGAAGGTGACGGCCCCGGATTCGGCGCGAGCGTCCATCAGGTCGCGGGTCACTTCGGTCTGGCCATAGACCATGACGGTTTTGCCGCCGGTCAGGTGCTTGAGATCGATGCGTTCGCAGCGATCACCCAAAGCCAACTGGAAACCTTCGTGAACCATGCCGTGCTGATCCATGCGTGCAGCGACGCCGGCCTCGCGCAGCAGGTCGACCATGCCTTGTTCCAGCACCCCGGCGCGAATTCTCGACAGGATGTAATCGGGGTTCTTGCGCTCGACGATGACGTTGTCGATACCGGCACGTTGCAGCAGTTGTCCGAGCAGCAGGCCGGACGGCCCGCCGCCAATAATGGCGACTTGAGTTTTCATTGGAGTGGTCCTTGCGCGACGCTGTTATTTTTGTGTCCTGTATTTTTGGTGGCTAAAGATCGGGATTGAAGACATTATTCGCTGCTTTTCATGGACTTTTCATAGCGCTTGTCAACGGAGGCGGCATGAGCAAACCGTCCGCAACGGCCGTTCCGGTCTTCAAGCTTTACGGCGAAACCAGCGCCTGGCCCACACCGGACCTGATTCATTGCGAGTCGATTCCGGAGCGCAGCAAGCTGCATGACTGGGAAATCCGTTCCCATGCCCACAGCGATCTGGTGCAGCTGCTTTACGTGCAGTCCGGGTCGGCGACGTTGTATGTGGAAGATGTCGTTCGCTACGTGGAGTCGGCTGCGCTGCAAGTCATCCCGGCGTTGAGCGTGCACCGCTTCAGTTTTTCCGCAGACATTCAGGGCTATATTCTCAGCCTGGCGCAACCGTTGGCTGATCAGCTGAACGCAGCGCTGGATGCTGCGGTACTGGGCGTCGCAGCCTGCCATGCCGTTGACAGCCAACAGCGGCAACCACTGGATACACTGTTTGCCGCGATCATCGATGAGTATGCTCAGCACAAGCCCGGGCGCGATTCGATGCTGCAATCGCTGATCACGATGTTGTCCATCTGGCTGGGTCGCCGCAGCCTTGAGCATGCGCCCCAGGACCTGCGATCCCGGGAGCGCGGCCGGGAGCATTTGCAGGCGTTCACTCGCGCCGTCGGTGTGCACTTTCGTGAGCACTGGCCTATCGAGCGTTACGCCGAACAACTGGGTATCAGCGCCGCGTATCTGAATGCCTTGTGTCGGCGACTGACTGAGCAGTCGGCCTTGCAGATCATCAATCAGCGCTTGCTGCTGGAAGCCAAGCGCGACCTGGTCTACACCACGTTGACCATCAATCAGGTATCCGACCGGCTGGGTTTTTCCGAACCGGCTTATTTTTCGCGGTTTTTCAAACGTTGTACCGGCCAGTCACCCAAGCACTTTCGCATCCAGCGTTGAGCGGATGCATTCTCTCGAAGGCGAATACTGCGTTGAATATTGATACTCGAATCAAGTTTCGCCATCTGGTGGGTTTTCTTGAAGTTGCCCGCCAAGGCAGTCTGGCCCGGGCTTCCGACCAACTGGCGATCAGTCAGCCAGCGCTGTCCAAAACCCTCAAGGAGCTGGAAACTCTGCTGGCGACGCAGTTGTTTGTGCGCAGTAAAAGTGGCGCGGCGTTGACCGAGGCGGGCGTGGCGTTTCTGCGCTTCGCCGGTCCGAGCGTGCAGTCCTTGCGCGAAGGGGTGAACAGCCTGCGATCCGGCGAACATGAACCGGTGACCGCGCGCCTTGGCGTGCTGTCGACCGTCGAAAGCCAGCTGGTGCCGGAAGTGGTGTGTCGCCTGCACGCCCGGCATCCGGCGCTGATCGTCAGCGTGATGACCGGGCCCAGCGCTTATCTGCTGTCCCAATTACGGGTTGGCGAGCTGGATCTGGTGGTCGGGCGCATGACCGACAGTCCGTTGATTCAGGGCCTGACCTTCGAGCACTTGTACAGCGAGTCGATGACCTTGGTGGTACGCCGCGACCATCCGTTGCTGCAAGGCGTGGTGAAGCGCGAAAGCCTGGAACATTTCCCCATGGTGCTGCCATTGGCCGGGACCACCATTCGCAAATTCGCCGACAGCCTGTTCGTGCAATACGGCATCAGCCCGCCGCGCCAGCGTCTGGAAACCTTGTCGCTGACCTTGAGCCGTCGTTATGTGCAGTGCAGCGATGCCATCTGGATCGCGCCGTTTGACGCGGTGCAGCTGGACTTGAACAGCGGCGAGCTGAGCGAGCTGGAACTGGGCATTCGTGAACCCGGCGGCTCGGTGGGCATTTGCAGCAATCCGGCGTTACCGCTTTCCAAGGCTGCGCAGTGGTGCGTGGATGTGCTGCGGGAAGTGGGCGACGACTACGGCAAAGACCCTCATCCATAACCATATGGATATGGATTGCGTCATTTTATTCAATTTCGGTTTGGTTCAAGGCAAGTGACACTGGGCTACAGCCTGGTGCATCGTCCTCAGCGGTCATGTCGCCACTTAAAACTCCTCATAAAAACCAGGGAGAAGCCGATGTCTGAAGCAGACAGCAGCCGTTTTGTCATTCGTGACCGAAACTGGCACCCCAAAGCCTTGACCCCCGATTACAAGACCTCGATCCTGCGCTCGCCAAAACAAGCGCTGGTGAGTATTCCGCAATCCGTTTCCGAAGCCACCGGTCCTGATTTTTCCCACCTGAATTTTGGCGTGCATGACAACGATCTGCTGCTGAACTTCAACCGTGGCGGCTTGCCGATTGGCGAGCGCATCATCGTTGCCGGTCGGGTCTGCGACCAATACGGCAAACCCGTCCCGCATACGCTGGTGGAGATCTGGCAGGCCAACGCGGGCGGGCGTTATCGTCACAAGCGTGATGCTTATCTGGCGCCCATCGATCCTAACTTCGGCGGCGTCGGTCGCGCCCTGACGGATCGTGACGGCAACTACAGTTTTCGCACCGTCAAACCGGGCCCGTATCCGTGGCGCAACGGCCCCAATGACTGGCGGCCGGCGCATATCCACGTCTCGGTCAGCGGCCCGTCGATTGCCACACGTTTGATCACCCAGCTGTATTTCGAAGGCGATCCGCTGATCCCGCTTTGCCCGATTGTGAAGTCCATCGTCAACCCGGAAGCCGTGCAAAGCCTGATCGCCCGGCTTGACATGGGCATGGCCAATCCCATGGATTGCCTGGCGTACCGCTTTGACATCGTCCTGCGCGGCCAGCGCAGCACGCACTTCGAAAACCGCTGAGGAGGCACGAGCATGCCCGTTCAACTTTTGCCTGAAACCCCTTCGCAAACCGCCGGCCCGTACGTGCATATCGGCCTGGCCCTGGAAGCGGCGGGCAACCCGCCCCGGGATCTGGAAATCGCCCATGAAATGGCCACGGCCGACGCGCCGGGGGAACATATCGTGCTGGTAGGCAATGTCTACGATGGCAACGGCCACTTGATTCGCGATGCCTTCCTGGAGTTCTGGCAGGCCGATCACCAGGGTGTTTACGACCCGATTTATGATCCGCAAAAGCCCTTCAACTGTTTTGGTCGTACCGCCACGGGCGAGGATGGCCAGTGGCTGCTGAATACCATCAAGCCAGGTATCGTGCTCAATGCCGCCGGTACGCCGATGGCCGCGCACATCAACCTGTCGCTGTTTGCCCGAGGGATCAACACCCATTTGCAAACCCGGTTGTACTTCGAAGATGAAGCCCAGGCCAACGCGATTGATCCGGTATTGAACCTTATCGAGCAACCGGCGCGCCGGGAAACGCTGATCGCCAAGCGGTGCAGCATCGACGGCAAGTTGGCCTATCAGTTTGATATTCGGGTACAGGGCGAGGATGAAACAGTGTTCTTCGACTTCTGATCTGGGCAAGTTGTGTAGCAAACGCGTGCATAAGGGGGGCCGCTGCCGCGGACCACCCCAATAATAATAAAAGGAACAACCATGACACTTTCGGCTCGCTTCCCGGAGGCCGGCACCCTCGATGTGCAGGCTTTCATCAATGCCCAACCCTTGTCCCGCTACCAATGGCGGGTGGTCGCGCTGTGTTTTCTGATTGTTTTTCTCGACGGCCTGGACACTGCGGCCATGGGCTTTATCGCGCCCGCATTGAGCGTCGACTGGGGCATCAATCGCGCGAGCCTGGGCCCGGTGATGAGTGCTGCGCTGATCGGCATGGTCTTTGGCGCCTTGGGCTCCGGGCCATTGGCGGATCGCTTCGGCCGCAAGGTCGTGCTGGTCGTTGCGGTGTTTATATTCGGCGTCTTCAGCCTGTTGTCGGCTTACAGCAGCAACATCGACCAATTGCTGATCCTGCGCCTGTTGACCGGCGTCGGCCTGGGCGCTGCCATGCCCAATGCGACGACGCTGCTCTCGGAGTACACCCCGGAACGACTCAAGTCGCTGCTGGTGACCAGCATGTTCTGCGGCTTCAATCTGGGCATGGCTTGCGGCGGCTTCATCTCCGCCAAAATGATCCCGGCCCTGGGCTGGCACAGCCTGCTGATGCTCGGCGGGATTCTGCCGCTGCTGCTGAGTGTGGTGCTGTTGTTCTGGCTGCCGGAATCGGCGCGGTTCCTGGTGGTACGCAATCGCGGCGTGGAGCGCATTCGCAAGGTGCTGGCGCCGATCTCGCCACTGGAAGTGGCCAACGCCAAGGATTTCAGCGTGCCGGAACAGAAAACCGTGCGCAGCCGCAATGTCCTGAAAGTGGTGTTCTCCGGTACTTACAGCGCTGGCACCTTGCTGCTGTGGCTGACCTATTTCATGGGGCTGGTGATTGTCTACTTGCTCACCAGCTGGCTGCCGACCCTGATGCGCGACAGCGGCGCGAGCATGGAACAATCGGCATTCATCGGCGCGCTGTTTCAGTTCGGCGGTGTGCTGAGCGCGGTTGGCGTGGGCTGGGCGATGGACAAATACAACCCCCACAAAGTGATTGGTATCGCTTATTTTCTGGCCGGGATATTTGCCTGGCTGGTGGGTCAAAGCCTGGGCAACGTCGCGGTGTTGGCAACCTTGGTGCTGTTGGCCGGGATGTGCGTCAACGGCGCGCAATCGGCCATGCCTTCGCTGGCGGCGCGTTTCTACCCGACACAAGGCCGCGCCACCGGTGTTTCGTGGATGCTCGGTATCGGACGCTTCGGCGCGATTCTTGGCGCGTGGGCCGGGGCAACCTTGTTGGGCCTGGGCTGGAATTTCGAACAGGTACTGACTGCGCTGGTCGTGCCTGCGGCGGTCGCGGCAATTGCTGTGGTAATCAAAGGCTGGGTCAGCCACTCGGATGCCACCTGACATAAGGACGACAGACGTGAATCAGCTTTTCGACGCGTACTTCACGCAACCGGCTATGCGCGAGGTGTTCTCCGATCACGGTCGGGTGCAGGGCATGCTCGACTTCGAAGCCGCGCTTGCCCGGGCCGAGGCCAGCATCGGATTGATCCCGGCTGAAGTGGTCGCGGACATCGAAGCCGCCTGCCGCGCCGAGCTGTTCGATTTTGATGAGTTGGCGATTGCCGTGGTCAATGCCGGCAACTCGGCAATCCCGTTGGTCAAGGCGCTGGGCAAGCAGATCGCCGCGCGCAATCGCGTCGCCGAACGTTACGTGCACATGGCCGCCACCAGTCAGGACGCCATGGACAGCGGTCTGATCCTGCAACTGCGCCAGGCGGTGCAACTGCTGGAAATCGATCTGGGCAACCTGGCGGATTCTCTGGCGCAACAGGCCCGACGCTATGCGTTGACGCCGCTGGCCGGGCGCACCTGGTTGCAGCAGGCAACGCCGGTAACCCTGGGCATGAAAATCGCCGGTTGGCTGGGCGCCGTAACCCGGCACCGCCAGCGTTTGATGGACATCAAACCGCGCCTGCTGAGCCTGCAATTTGGCGGCGCATCCGGCACTCTCGCGGCGCTGGGCGACCAGGGTTTTGCGGTGGCCGAAGCCTTGGCGCGGGACCTGCAATTGACGCTGCCCGAGCAACCCTGGCACACCCATCGCGACCGGCTGGTGGAGTTCGCCAGCCTGCTGGGCATGATCGCTGGCAGCTTGGGCAAGGTCGGTCGGGATATCAGCCTGTTGATGCAAACCGAAGTCGGCGAGCTGTTCGAACCCGCAGCGGCGGGCAAGGGCGGTTCCTCGACCATGCCGCACAAACGCAATCCCGTTGGCGCAGCGGTGATGATCGGTGCCTCGGTGCGTGCCCCGGGACTGGTCGCCACGATGTTCGCCGCCATGGCCCAGGAGCACGAGCGCAGCCTAGGCCTGTGGCATGCCGAATGGGAAACCCTGCCGGAACTGTGCTGTCTGGTGTCCGGCTCGTTGCAGCAGGCTTTGCAGGTCATTCCGGAACTGGAAGTCGACACCGCGCGGATGCTGGAAAACCTCGATTCGACCAAAGGCCTGGTGCTGGCCGAAGCGGTGAGCATAGCGCTGGCCAAACGTCTGGGTCGCGATGCCGCCCATCATCTGATCGAACAATGCTGTCGCAGCGCGGTGGAGCAGGGCAGCCATCTGCGGCAGGTGCTGGGTCAACATCCGCAGGTCAGCGCCGAACTGTCCACTGCTGAGCTGGATCAGCTGCTCGACCCCGCCAACTACCTGGGGCAGGCCGGACGTTGGGTGGAACGGGCGGTGGCGGAGCATGAAGCACTGAAACCTCTGTAGGAGCCAACTTGTTGGCCAGGCAATCCAAAGCTCGCCAACAAGTTGGCTCCTACAGCACCTTTATTCCATTTGAAATCTGAAGGAGCCTCCAATGCCTTTTATTCACCTCTCCGACGGCGATCTGCATTACCAACTCTACGGTCCACAAGGCGCGCCGGTACTGCTGCTTTCCAATTCGCTGGGCACCGATCTGCATATGTGGGACGCACAGATTCCGGCGTTCATCGGGCATTTCCAGGTCTTGCGTTACGACACGCGCGGGCATGGCCGGTCGCTGGTGAGCGAAGGTCCGTATAGCATCGAGCAGAATGGCCATGACGTATTGGCACTGCTGGATGCACTGCAACTGGAGCAGGTTTCGTTCTGCGGTCTGTCCATGGGCGGGCTGATTGGCCAATGGCTGGCGATCAACGCAACTGAACGATTCAAGCGTGTGGTGCTGTGCAACACCGCCGCGAAAATCGGCAGCCCGCAGATCTGGAATCCGCGCATAGAAGGCGTATTGCGCGACGGTGTCGCCGGGATGCAGGCGCTGCGCGAAGCGACGATTGCACGCTGGTTTACCCCGGAATTTGTCGCGGCGCAGCCGCAACAGGTGGAGGCCTTGGTGAACATGCTTGCGCAGACCTCGCCCCAGGGTTACGCGGCCAACTGTGCGGCGGTGCGTGACGCGGATTTCCGTGCGCAGCTGGGCTCGATCTCGCTGCCGGTGCTGGTGGTCAGTGGCGCTCAGGATCCAGTCACCACGCCCGCCGACGGGCGCTATCTGGTCGAGCAGATTACCGATGCGCACTATGTCGAGTTGAATGCGGCGCACCTTTCCAGTGTCGAAGCCGCCGCTGCGTTCAATGAGCGCGTGCTGGCCTTTCTAACAGCTTGAAACCGGAGGACAGGATGGACGAGAAGCAACGTTACGAAGCGGGCATGCAAGTGCGTCGCGCAGTGTTGGGGGATACCCACGTCGACAACAGCCTGAAGAAACTCACGCCATTCAATGAAGAGTTTCAGGAAATGATCACCCGGCATGCCTGGGGTGATATCTGGACCCGGCCGGGCTTGCCACGGCATACCCGAAGCCTGGTGACCATCGCCATGTTGATCGGCATGAACCGCGAGGGCGAACTGCGCCTGCACCTGAAGGCAGCGAAGAACAATGGCGTGACCCGCGACGAGATCAAGGAAGTGCTGATGCAAAGCGCGATCTACTGCGGCATTCCAGCGGCCAATGCCACGTTTCATCTGGCCGAAGAAATCTGGGACGAAATGGACGTGGAGTCGCTGAATCCGTCCTGATCCCGACAAACCCGTGCCCGGCTGTTAGCCCGCCGTAATCGACAACGCCGCCAGCGCGCCAATCAAGGCGGGCGGCATCACCAGAATACCCAGGCGCAGAAAAGTGAAAGCGCTGACATTCTCGCCCTCACGGCGCACCGCGACCAGCCAGAGCAAGGTCGCCAGCGAACCGGTGATCGACAGATTGGGGCCCAGATCCACGCCGATCAGCAACGCGCTGGTGACTTCCGTGGGCAGCTGCGCGATGTGGCCCATGGACCCGGCAATCAATCCGGCTGGCAGGTTGTTGATCAGGTTGCTGGCAATCGCCACCAACACCCCGGCGCCCCAGATGGCCTGGCCGCTGGAGCGTTCCGCCAGAGTTTGCAGCGCGTGGGCCAGTTGATTGATCAGCCCGGTCTGCGCAAGTGCTTCCACCAGGACAAATAACCCGGCCACCAAGGGCAGCACGCCCCACGACACACCCTTGAGCACCGGCAGCGGGCTCAGTCGCTGACGCAGGTGAATCAGGCCCGCTGTGGCGATACCGGCGCAGAAGGTCGGCAAACCCAGCTGCACGCCAAGCGCCGATGCGCTGAGCAGCACAATGGCGGTCAACACGATGCCAAACGCAGTCAGGCGCGCGCCGCTGGACAGCGGTTGCAGGCTGATGGTGGTTTCCAGCGGTTGACGCAGATGGGCGCGCTGGGTGAAACGCAGCACCAGATACGTCAGGCCGATGGCGGCAATCGACGGCAAGGTGAAATGCCAGAGCCAGGTCAGCAAGGGCGGCATATGGCTGCCGAAGATCACCAGATTGGCCGGATTGGAGATTGGCAGGACGAAGCTCGCCGCGTTGGCGATGAACGCGCAGACGAACAGATAGGGCAAGGGTTCGGCTTTGGCCGCTCGCGCCGCCGCGTACACCGCAGGCGTCAAGACCACCGCTGTCGCGTCGTTGGAGAGAAACACCGTCACCAGCGTGCCCACCAGAAACACCAGGTCGAACAGGCGCTGCCCCGAACCGCGCGCATGTTGCGCAGCATACATCGCCAGCCAGTCGAAAAGCCCCTGTTGGCGGGCCAGTTCGGCCAGCACCATCATGCCGATCAGGAACAGGTAAACATCCAGGCCCTCGCCGATTGCGTGCAAAGCGACGTGCGGCGGGATCAGTCCGGATACCGTCAGCACAATGGCTCCGCCCATGGCCCAGACAAATTCCGGCACGCGCCACGGACGCAGAATGACACCACAGGTGGCCAGGGCGGCCACGATCCAGATGGCCGTTGACGGGTCGAATGCAGGCATTGAATCTACTCAGGTGTGAAAGGGATAACAGCGGCGAGACAATCGATTTCAGGTACTCGGCAGCGTGGCTTCCACAGGCTTGTCGCTGTGTCTGACGGGGGTGTCCAGGGTTTCGGGCATCATCAGCAACAAGGCAAATGCCATCGCCGCGATTGCCGCAAGGGTCAGGAATGCCGCACTGTAACCGGCGGCCTGCACCACAAATCCCGCCAGGCTGTTGCTCAGCGCCGCGCCCAGGCCAAAGATCGTGGAGATTACACCAAGGCTCACGTTGAAGCGTCCGGTGCCTTGCGTCAGGTCTTTGACCACCAGCGGGAACAGGGCGCCGAACAGCCCGGCACCGATGCCGTCGAGCAACTGCACCGCGACCAGCCAATAAGGATCGTCGGACAGCACATACAACACGCCACGAATCGGCAGGATCAGGAACCCGGCCAGCAATAACGGTTTGCGTCCCCAGACGTCAGCCCTGGCGCCGACCAGCAAGGCGACCGGGACCATCACCAGTTGCGCGGCAACGATGCACGCCGAGGTCAGCGGCGTCGCCAGTTGCAGATTGACCTGGGCGAGTTTCTGACTGACCAGCGGCAGCATCGCCGCATTGGCCAGATGGAAAAGCCCGCAACAAATGGCGAACAGCAGCAGCGTCTTGTTGCCGAGCACGACCTTGAGCCCTGACGGCTGGTCGCCGTGCTGCACATGATCGGCATCCAGGCCACGGGCCAGGTCGTGATCGATGGCCTTGGCAGACACGCAACTCACCGCGATCACACTGGCGACCGCCATGGCCGCCATGAGGTAGAACACCGCCACCGGGCCGAACAGCCAGGCGAAGCCGCCCGCCAGCAGCGCCGCGCAGGCATTGCCCGCATGGTTGAAGGTTTCATTGCGACCCGTGCGGCGAGTGAACGCCTTCGGCCCGGTGATGCCCAGGGAAATCGCGGCAATCGCCGGGGCGAACACCGAGGCCGCAACACCGCTGAGCGCCTGGGTCAGGGCCACCAGAGTGAATGAAGACATGAAGGGCAACACCACGCAGCTCAACGTCACCAGCAAGGCGGCGCCTGCCACCACGGCGCGTTTGCTGCGGGTGCGGTCAATCAAGGCTCCGGCTGGCGCCTGGGTGATCAGCCCGGCGATGGCCGCCACGGTCATGACCACGCCGATGCTGGCCGGGTCCCAGTGGTGCACCGCCAGCAGATAAATCGCGAGGTAGGGTCCCAGTCCGTCACGGACATCGGCGAGGAAAAAATTCAACCCGTCCAGGGACAGGTTATTGCGACGTAGCCCCTGAGCGTCCATGTGATTCCCCTGACGGTCGATACCGATGAAGCGATGCATGCAGTCGTTTGCGCATTCGCAGGGTTTGACCGCGCCGCTTGCCAAGTGTCCACCGCGCTTACAGTTTTTTTGCGCCGGGATGTGGGTCTCGTGGAATTCGCGCCGGGGCCCGCAGGTCCAAGCGTGGCAGAGGCTGGCTGCCAGCCACGAACGATGATTTTTCAAGGAGTAGCAATGAGTCAGGCCGTCCTGGAGAGCGAAACCAATCGTCGACAGTTGCAGGAGATCATCACGGGTCTGTCCGATGGTGTGCTGTTGATCGAGATGGACAAGACCATCATCTGGGCTAATGAAGCAGCCTTGGCGATGCATGGCGTCGCCAAGGTTGCGCAGTTGGGCACCGACGCCAGCGATTACGCGTCGCGTTTTGCCCTGCGTTATCGCGACAGCAAGACGCTGGTTCAAAAGCACTATCCCATCAACCGGGTCGCTGCCGGCGAGACGTTCAGTGACATGGTGGTTGAAGTGCGGCCCAGGGACGACGACGAAAAATACTGGGTGCACCGGGTGCGCAGCATGATTCTCAACGGCGGCACCGGGAAGCCTGAGTTGCTGGCGCTGATCATGACCGATGCCACCGAATGGGCCAGCGCGGAGCAGCGCTTTGAAAGGACGTTCAATGCCAATCCGGCGCCTGCGGTGATCTGCCGCCTCAGTGATCTGCGTTACATCAAGGTCAACCAGGGCTTTCTGGAAATGACCGGGTACAGTCGCGAGCAAGTGATCGGTCGTTCAGTCTATGAAGTGGATGTGCTGGAAAACGCTGAGCGCAAGGATCTCGCCATCCAGCGCCTCAACGACGGCCTCACCATCCCGCAAATGCAGGCCGACCTGAAGTTGCCGGACGGCGGCAACAAGCTGGTAATCGTTGCTGGCCAACCGCTGGATATCAACGAAGAGGAGTGCATGCTGTTTTCGTTCATGGACCTGGAGCCAAGGCGCAAGATCGAAATCGCCCTGCGCCAGAGCGAAGAGCGCTTCGCCAAGGCGTTTCGCCTGAGCCCGGTGCCGACCCTGGTGTGCAGCGCTGACGATCAACAGGTGGTTGAAGTCAACGATGCCTTTCTTAAAACCACCGGCTTCAGTGACGAGGAAGTCACCGGACGGTCGCTCAAGGAAATCGATTTCCTGGACGGCAAGACCACCTGCGCACAGCTGTT
>Ga0247817_10000787_pt1 | contig 16914 bp, 16 predicted proteins | sample UWRJL212509R1_FD_178010 | JGI IMG/M metagenome (GOLD analysis project Ga0247817, IMG submission 178010) | Plant litter microbial communities from Arlington Agricultural Research Station in Wisconsin, United States - UWRJ-L212-509R-1 | ecosystem: Environmental > Terrestrial > Plant litter >...
TCCGGAAGTCCGAAAGTCGGCAAGTCCGGAAGTGTTTTTTTGTCTATATTCTTGAGTTACTATAGTCTTTCGGACTTTCGGTCTTCCCAACTTTCGGACTCAACGAACATTCTTTCTCCTATTTCTCGCGTAATCCTCAAAAATATACTCACCCAAATTGTTCAACGAACTGTAAAACGCCTTGCCGCCGTTTGTTTCGGTAAATTTACGTACAAACTGTTGCAGGTAAGGGTCGTTAGCTATCATAAACGTGGTGATAGGTATTTTTAAGCGCTTGCACTGAGCCGCCATGTTAAGTGTCTTGTTCACCACTTTACGATCCAATCCTATGCTGTTTTTATAATACTTGGTGCCTTCCTTTAAGCAGGTAGGTTTACCATCGGTTATCATAAATATCTGCTTGTTAGATGTTTTACGGCGACGTAAAAGATCGGTAGCCAATTCCAAACCCGCGTAAGTGTTGGTGTGGTAAGGGCCGACCTGCAAATAGGGTAGGTCGCGCAGGGTAACGGGCCATGCATCGTTGCCAAAAACCACAATATCCAAAGTGTCTTTAGGGTACTTGGTGCGGATCAACTCTGCCAGTGCCATGGCTACCTTTTTAGCAGGCGTTATCCTGTCCTCGCCATATAATATCATGGAGTGCGATATGTCTATCATCAGCACGGTAGAGGTAAGCGTTTTATAATCTTTTTCCTCTACTTCCAAATCGCGCTCAGTCATCCTGAAATCGCCGATGCCGTGGTTAACCTGTGCATTGTGGATAGACTGCGTCATGTCTATCTGGTCCAGACTATCGCCAAACTCAAACTCGCGGCGCTCTGCATTTTTCTCATCACCCTGTCCTGATTGCGGCGAGCGGTGATTACCCTTGCCCGATTTTTTTAGCTTACCAAAAATTTCCTCCAAAGCCGATTGGCGGATGCTTTGCTCAGCCTTCGCGGTTATCTTAAAGCCGCCGCCATCGCGATCGTCATCTAAGTAGCCTTTTTGCTTTAGCTCGTCAATAAAGTCGCCCATGCCATACTCATCGTTGGTAAGGCCGTATTGCTTATCCAGCTCGTTCATCCAGGCCAAAGCTTCGCCGGCATCGCCCGATGTGTAGTTGAGCAACTCCAAAAATAATTTTAGTAATTCGTCAAATCCGCCTTTTGGTAGTTCGTTGGGCGTAAACTTTGAAAATCCGTAACCGCGCATAGTGTGCCTTTCAGTTATAAATTAACGCATTATTTTGGTGAAAAGTTTATCTAAGTGCAATTGTTAATGTGATATGACAAACCTTAACTCCTCGTCTATGTAAAAAAACTTAGTACAGTTTGCTGTTATATTTTACCGCGGAGAACACTAAGTAGGCGCGGAGTAACAGAGGTATTGACTTTGAGCTGTTTAAAACCGAATTATAATTAAATGGTTATTAAAAATACTTTCCTAAATTAGATTTATGCCATACACCAATTTGCCTTTAGTAAACGACACCGAAAATCACAATTTTGAAATGATTGTTGACGGTCACCGCGCTTTTATTGATTATAAGCTGCATAACGACAGGATTTTTTTAATACATACCGAAGTGCCTGTTGAACTGGAAGGGCAGGGTGTTGCGCCTGCCCTTGTTGAAAAAGTTTTTCAGTATCTGGAGGAACGTCAACTAAAAGTAGTTCCGTATTGCGCCTACATTAAAGTATGGCTAAAGCGCCATCCTGATTGGGAGCGGTTAGTTGCCTGATCGTTATCAATATTCTTTGTTAGCCCTGGATACCCAAGCCGGTGGCTCGTTACCGCTTTGCCTTAGCAATAAATGCAACTGCGCAATGTGATGTTGCACATGGCGCATGTTATATAACAAGATCTCCAGAATACTATACTCTTTTTTATAGCTGTTAACCACAAATTGTTCCGCGCTTTGCTGGGTTAGTCCTTTTATCAAGCTATAGCATTTTTCGCGGCAATGTTCAAGGTAGGTAAGTAACTCGTTCTTGTTATAAGTTCGGTCAGGCATTAATCCCGATGGATCCATTTCTGACATAGTAAACGGCTCCGGCGGAAAAAAGGTAGCCGCATCCGCTGTCAGATGATAATCCAGAAAAAACAGCGTATGATAGGCAATATACCAAAACTTCGACTCTTGGTCCCACAAATCATCAGGGCAGGCAATGATGGAGTTCTCCAACATATCTATTGTCGCGCCATATTGCTGCCAGAGTGTTTTGTTCCAAAAGTCAATCATTTGGATGCTGTTTACCAGGTTTCCATCAATTCGGTTACGCCTTCAACATAACGTGGGTTAGCGCCGCGTTTGCCCGCCACAAAGCCGCCCACTGCGCATGATCGTTTTAGTATATCGTTCATGTCCAACCCATCAAGCAAGCCCTTAACAAAAGTAGCCAGGAACGCGTCGCCGGCACCAACTGTATCAACCACCTTTACCGGATAGCCGGGATGCTCATAGATCTCGTGATCATGCCATACTACCGCGCCTCTTTCGGCAAGTGTAATGCATATAGTTTTAACGTGGTATTTGGTGTGAAACTCCACTATCTTGTCTTTCAGAGCGCCTTTTTTACTTGATAATAAAAGGTTGGCCTCCTCCTCGTTCATTTTCACTACATCTGCGTGGGCAGCCAGTGTTTCAATAGTGGTTTGCGTATAGTGTGGCGACCGCAGGTTAACATCAAATACCTTCAGAGCCTTAGTATCGCTAAGCAGGGTCAATAATGTGTCTCTTGATACTTTATCACGGCAAACCAAACTGCCAAATACTATCGCGGCAGATTTTTCTACTTGTTGTGTTAGTTTTTTATCCGGCAGGATCTGATCCCATGATACCGGCTCAGGAATAACGTAGGTTGCCTGTTGCTTATCATCAAGCTTTACAGTAACCTCGCAAGTTGGCAGGTTTTTACTGCGTTGCAAAAGCGGACCGAACAAATTGTTATCCTTTAAAAACTCAATCAACTCATTACCAGGCTTATCGTTGCCAACGCTGCTCACAAAGCAAACGGGGGCGCCCTGCTGCATTAAGTGGAAAGCCACATTCATGGTTGCTCCGCCGGGCTGTTTGCCATCGCCAAAAGTATCCCATAAAATTTCGCCAAAACAAAGTATAGTTTTATTCATATAGTTTTTTTAAGTAGAAAACTTGCGTACGTGTGCGCGCCAAAGGTAATCGGTTTTTTGTAGCTGCAATGTTAAATTATTGTTAGCTGTGTGCTGACTTAGCCAACCGCCATTTTATAAACTATTACTGTATATTTAGGTATGAAAAAGTTTTTGCTGATATGCCTGTTTACGTTAAGCGCGCATACAATGTTTGCGCAGAGCAAGAGGGACATCATTAACGTGATGAACAAACAGCTAACCGCCTGGAACCGCGGCGATCTGGAAGGCTTTATGCAAGGCTATTGGAGATCAGACTCGCTGCTGTTTGTAAGCACCAAACCAACCTTCGGTTGGCAGGCTACGTTGGATAATTATAAACGCGGCTATCCGGACAAAGCGGCTATGGGCATTTTATCATTTAATATTATTAAGGTTGATGTTTTGGATGATAAAAACGCCTTTGTATACGGCGCCTGGCATTTAAAGCGCGAAAAGGATAACCCCGGTGGTTATTTTACCCTGTTATTTAAAAAGATAAAAGGGGAGTGGAAGGTGGTGGTGGATCATACGTCGTAGAGTCATTAAAGGTAAAACGGACATAATAAATATCGAATATCGAACACCGAATGTCGAATAATGAAGTTAAACTTCGGTGTTCAATATTCGACATTCGGTGTTCGATATTAATTCTATTCTTTTTAAGAAGAAATACTAAAACGGCTTACCCTTCGCCAATGCCCTATCTGCCCGCTTAACAGCTAAATCTTCTCTATACTTTGCGTAATTACCCTTGAATGCCATTTTAAGCACGCTATCTAATGCACCTTTTACTGCCAGGTTATACACGCTTGCCGCTTTACGGCTTAATGAAGCGTCCCAGGCACGCAGGCTCAGCGAATAACCTCCATCCAGGTATTTCATCCAATGCCAGTAGCCTGTTGGCATAAAAAGGGTATCGCCATGCTCTAAAAACACTTCAATGCCTTCTACACCATTCAAAGCGGGGAATTTTTCAATATCCGGGTTGGCTACATCATAATCTTCTAACGCGTAGGTTGCGTTGGGCAGGCAGTAGAGGCGCTCTTTCCATTTGTTTTCAAAAAGAATGATATGTTTATTGCCATGAAAGTGCGTATGAAAAATATGGGGCAGATCAATATCGTAATGCAAAAACGTAACTGAGTTTGATCCGCCGAAAAACATGGCCGGCATGCTTTCTATAAAGCCACCCATCAAATCTTTGGGTAGTATCAGGTCATTTAAAAGCTCAGGAGCGTGTTTAAAAATATTGAAAAAGAAAATGCGCAGTTCCGTTGGTTGTGCCATTATCAGATCAATATACGCATCAAAAGGCATTTGCGCTGCCGCGGAATTAATAGGCTTTGATGGGTCGGCTTTAGCGTTATCATAAAGCGGCACCACCTTTTTGCCCACCACTTCTTTTAGATATTCCGGGGTCCATTTGTTTAAGGCCGGCCAGTTTTGGGTTAAGCCTTTTATCACAAGGGGACGTCGCGCGTCTAGATAGTTTTTCTTAAATGTCGTGGCGTCGATGGTATCAACGGTATCAATAGCACTAAGCTTGAAGCCCATTTTGTAGCAAGGGGGATTAAATGAATGTATGGTGGGCTTAATATACGCTTCACCTAAAACTTCAAAATAACGGTAGTGGTATTAGGTTAGTGATAAGGGAGTGTTAAGTTATGTGTGGTAGTGTAATTGACAAATGCTGCAATTTTAATATCGAATATCCAACGCCGAATAAAGAATGTTGAAGTGTTGTTTATTATATACTTCAATATTCATTATTCAACATTCGGTGTTCGATATTCAATAAACAAAAAAGGCCCCCCGATACATCGGGGAGCCTGATATTTAAGTTTATTAATTGTCTTTTTAGTCTGATGATAGCGCCGCTGCACCGCTCACAATCTCTGTAAGCTCTGTGGTAATAGCTGCCTGGCGTGCCTGGTTGTATGATAGCTTAAGCGCTTTCAACAATTCGCCTGCGTTCTCTGTCGCTTTGTCCATGGCCGTCATACGTGCACCGTGTTCTGATGCTACCGAATCTAATACACCGCGGTATAATTGAATTTTGATGTTCTTAGGTATCAATTGTTCAACTATCTCTTCTTTTGAAGGCTCCAGTATGTAATCTACCTGTGCAGTAACTTCGCCTTTAACAGTTTTGGTTTCTTCTGTTTTTTCAACTTTAGGAACCGGCAATAATTGCTCGGTAATTAAAAACTGCATAGCCGCGTTTCTAAAGTGATTGTAAACAATCTCCACACGGTCATATTGGCCTTTCAAAAAGCCATCCATTATGCTTTCTGTAATTGCAGATACGTTGCCAAAAGTAAGGTTGTTATAAACCTCGTTATTGTTGCCAATAACATTGTATTTACGACGCTCGTAATACTCCTGCGATTTTTTACCTATTGCAACTATAGAAACATTACCGGCTTTATGCTGCTCGCTGTATTTTTCGGCTATCAGGTTATTAGTTGTTTTAATAACGTTAGCATTGAATGCGCCGGCAAGGCCACGGTTTGATGTAATGGCTACAATCAAAACACGTGTTGGCTCGCGCTGCTGTAAAAACGGCGAAGCGCCATCTTCCAGGCTCGAAGACAAATTAGCCAGCAGTTCCTTAAGCTTATTGGCATAAGGGCGCAACTCAACTATAGCATTGGTAGCCCGTTTCAACTTAGCAGCCGAAACCATTTTCATGGCCTTGGTTATCTGCTGGGTTGAGTTTACAGAACCTATCCTGTTTCTTACTTCTTTTAAATTAGCCATTCTTTTTTATGAGGTTCGGGTGGCGAGGATCGAGTAGCTTTTCACACCACTCAAACCTCGTCACTCGTAACTAATTAATAATTTGCTGCAACTTCTTTAGCTACTTTCTCTAACACGCTGGTTAACGAGTCATCAAACTTACCGGCTTTAAGGCCTGCAAGTACTTCAGGGTGACGCAGTTCCAATTGTGTAGTGTATTCGCTTTCAAAAGCGCGTATTTTATTTACAGGCACACTACGCATCAGGTTTTTAGTACCTAGGTAGATAATAGCCACTTGTTTTTCAACAGTTACAGGCGAGAATTGACCTTGTTTCAAAACCTCAACGTTACGAGAACCTTTGTCCAATACGTTTTTGGTAGAAGCATCAAGGTCTGAACCGAATTTAGAGAAAGCCTCTAACTCGCGGAACTGAGCCTGATCTAGCTTTAAGGTACCAGCTACTTTCTTCATTGATTTGATCTGCGCGTTACCACCTACGCGAGATACCGAAATACCTACGTTAATAGCCGGACGAACACCTGCGTTAAACAAGTTTGACTCCAGGAAGATCTGACCATCAGTAATTGAAATTACGTTGGTAGGGATATAAGCAGATACGTCTCCCGCTTGTGTTTCAATAATAGGAAGTGCAGTTAATGAACCACCGCCTTTAACAATACCACGGATTGACTCTGGCAGGTCATTCATTTGCTGCGCGATAGAATCGTTATTGTTGATTTTAGCGGCACGCTCTAATAAACGGCTGTGCAGATAAAATACGTCACCAGGATAAGCCTCACGGCCCGGTGGACGACGTAATAACAATGATACCTCACGGTAAGCAACCGCTTGTTTTGACAAATCATCATAAACAATTAATCCCGGTCTGCCGGTATCACGGAAGTACTCGCCAATAGCTGCACCAGCTAAAGGAGCAAAGTACTGCATGGTAGCAGAGTCAGAAGCGTTTGCCGCAACAATGATAGAGTAAGGCATAGCACCTTTTTCTTCCAATGCGCGCACGATGTTAGCTACTGTAGACGCTTTTTGTCCGCAGGCAACATATATACAGATAACAGGCTGGCCTGCATCATAAAATTCTTTTTGGTTGATGATGGTATCGATACAAACCGCGGTTTTACCTGTCTGACGATCGCCGATAACCAACTCACGCTGGCCACGACCGATAGGGATCATCGCATCAATAGCCTTGATACCTGTTTGTAAAGGCTCAGTAACCGGCTGACGGTAGATAACGCCCGGTGCTTTACGCTCCAAAGGCATTTCATAAGTTTGGCCTTGTATCGGTCCTTTACCATCAATAGGCTGGCCCAATGTGTCAACAACACGGCCAAGCATACCTTCGCCTACATTGATAGAAGCGATCTTGTTAGTACGTTTAACAGTGTCACCTTCTCTGATCTCGTCGCTCTTGCCTAATAATACAACACCAACGTTATCTTCTTCAAGGTTCAATACAATGCCTTGCAGGCCTGTGCCAAATTCAACCAGCTCACCCGATTGTACTTTGGTTAAACCATAAACGCGCGCAATACCATCTCCAACCTGAAGCACGGTACCAACTTCTTCTAATTCAGATTCTGACTTGAAGCCTGCTAATTGCTGACGCAAAATTGCTGATACTTCATCTGGTCTTACCTCTACCATTGTTTTATTTTGATTTTAATGATTTTTACTTAACAATGCCTTGGGCAAAGTCTTTTTTTAACTTTTTTAAATTGCTAGCTATACTGGTATCAATCTGCCTGTCGCCAACAGTTAATACAAAACCGCCTATAAGTGATGGGTCGATTTTTGTATCCAGAATGATCTCGCCGCCAATGGCAGCTTTAACGTCAGCCAGCAATGTAGCTTTGTTAGCCTCAGACAGCGGCGTAGCCGATGTAACAGTAGCTTTAGTAATATGCTTTTTGGCGTTATACAGATTAATAAATTCTTGCGCGGTTGTGTAAAGCACCAGCCCACGACCTTTATTGATCATTATCTTAAAAAAAGCAATAGATACTGCACTCACTTTTGATGCAAATACATCTGTAAGCACGGCCAACTTTTTTGAATGAGAGATAATGGGATTGCTTAATACCGCTTTTAACTGCGAATTAGCTTTCAGTGTTTTCAGGAAAAACACCATGTCGCCATTAACAACCTCTAAAGAGTTTTGCTCTTCTGAAAGATCAATTAATGATTTTGCGTACCTGGATGCTACCGTTAGTTCTGACATTTCTTATTTCGGATTTCGGATGTTCAATTTCGAATTTACTTATCCCTTTTCAAGTATTTTATCATTACCAAATTCTAATTATTCAATCCGAATAGTTAAATCCGAAATCGAAAATTCGAAATTCGATATTATAATTTCACTTCTTTTAATAACTGGCTTACCAGTTCGTCTTGTTTATGCTGATCTTCAAATTGCTTTCTAAGGATCTTTTCAGCAATCTCTAATGATAAAGAGGCAACCTGATTTTTAACATCAGCCATAGCGATAGCTTTTTGGTTGTTGATCTCTATACGGGCCAACTCAATTTGGCGTGCACCTTCAGTGTGTGCAGCTTCTTTAGCTTCGCTGATGATCTGATCTTTCACCTTTTTAGCTTCAGATAGTATCGCATCACGCTCAACACGGGCTTGCTTTAACAAAGCTTCGTTCTCATTAGTTAAACGAGACATTTCTTCTTTAGCAGCCTCTGCTTTTAATAAAGCGCTTTCAATAAAGCGTTCTCTTTCGTCAATGGCGCCGATAATAGGCTTCCATGCAAATTTAGCAAGCAGGAAAAACAGTATTAAAAATGATACTGTGGTCCAAAATACTAAGCCAAGTTCTGGGGTAACTAATTCCATTGTTTATATTCAGAATTTTAAGTTTAATGTTTAATAACCGTACCGCCGCCAATCGCTGCGGCACGGTTAATTTTTTCCTTATGGGGTTGATTATTTCAAGCCCATAAATGATACAACCACACCGAACAAAGCAACACCTTCAACAAGTGCAGCAGCGATGATCATTGCAGTTTGGATTTTTGCAGCGGCTTCTGGCTGACGAGCAATACCTTCTACTGCTTTGCCACCAATTTGACCAACACCGATACCGGCACCGATTACTGCTAAACCTGCACCAAGTGCAGCGATACTTCCAACCATTGTTTTAAATTTAAAAGTTAATATATGTGTATAGTTATTTAAAAATTAGTGGTGAGCATCAGCATGAGGCTCTTCAATAGATGCACCTATAAACAAGGCTGTAAGCATTGTAAAAATGAACGCCTGTAAAGCAGCAACCAGCAGCTCAAGCACATCCATAAACACTACAAACGCTACCGATACAGGTGCAATGTATAATGATTTAAAAACGAAAATAAGTGATATTAAGCTTAATACGATAATGTGACCTGCAGTAATGTTAGCAAACAAACGTATCATTAAAGCAAAAGGTCTTGATATGATACCTACCAGCTCAATAACCCACCATAATGGCCATAAAACTTTAGGCACGCTATGCGGAACAAAAATGTGCCCCCAATAATGTTTGTTAGCACCAAGGTTAACAACAATCAGGGTAATAACTGATAATACAAGCGTTACTGCGATATTACCTGTTAAGTTAGAACCACCCGGAAAGAAAGGTATTAAACCAATCAGGTTATTTATCCATACAAAAAAGAAAATGGTTAATAACAACGGCATGTAGCGTTGGTATTTGTAACCAATATTGGGGCGGGCAATATCATCACGAACGAATAATATAAGAGGCTCCATAAACGACTGAAGGCCTTTAGGTGCTTGTCCGTTACGCTTTTTATAAGCAGATGACACTGCCAGGAATATAATAAGCAAAACAGCTATTGAAAGCCACATGCTTACCACGTTGCGGGTAATAGAAAGATCTATAAGTGTGCTATGCATTAACAAAACATTGGCTGCCGGCAACAACTCACCTGCTACACCTACAATATTTACTTTATCCTTTATTAAACGATAGGTGTAGTATTTACCGGTATAATCGGCATGGCCATGTTCAAAATGTTCTGACGAAAATACCTCCAAACCTTTATCTGTGTATAAAATAACAGGTAATGGTAGCGCGGTTTTCCCAATTATGTGAAAAGAATGCGAATCGGCAATGTGTTCTGAAATAACCTCACTTGGTTCAAATGCTTTCTCTCCGCCATGCTCCCCGCCTTCGGCTGCAATTGCTTCGCCGGCTTCGTGTGCAACCGCTTCAGTAACGTGTTCGGTAGTTGCAGTATCAGTACCGTGTTCGGCACTATGTTCTTGAGAAAAAGAAGGAACAGAAAAGGCCATCAATGCTAAAAAAACGCAGAAAATGGATAGAAGGGTAGTTTTTTTTGCTTTCAAAATAGAGCTTTTATACATCTAAATAAAGTTTTTTACTTTAATTTTTGGTTGCGCAAGTTACGCAACAAAAGATAAACTTCAAAGCCTGTATTTAAGAAATATAAATAGAAAAAATTGCCCGCTAAAACAGGTTTATTCACTGTAGTTTTAAGCACCAAAAACAGCATAAAACAGAGGCAAGCCAGCATCTTGAAAACGGTTGCTGCTAAAAAAGCCTGGGCATAATATTCGGGCATTAATTGTTGTATCAGCAAAACAAAAATCAAAACCGCAAGGGTTAAAAAGCAAATAAATGCAAACATTACCCAAAACTGGGTAGCCACTAATTTTTGCATACCGGCAAACGTTAGGCATATTGTTATTGCCGCCTGCAACAATACAAATACAAAAAAAGGGAAGAGCTTAAATATTATTTGTTTCAATTTTTTACAGATCTGATAACAATGTATAAAGAGATAAAAACACCAACAAGCGATAGCGTAGCAGTTACCCATTTGGTTGGATGGTTGTTCGCCGCGTCAATTTTGTAGCCAACAAAAGTGAACACACCTATAATGGCTATCATTTGGAAACCCATAGCGCTAAACTTAGCATAGTTGTTTATGGGTTTGTCGTTTTGTTCATTTTGGGCCATGGCGCAAATTTATTAATCCTGTCTTATACTATTTACTAAATTAGCCATGCTTTTTAAACACAGGGGGTGATACTTTGAGCTGCACACATAAAATTACAGTAATTAAGCGCGTTATTTTTTTTCTGACTGGTGGGCTGTTAGTACTTGCAGGCTGTTCGTTGCAGAAGAAAACCAAGGTAAATCGTGTGCTGCAAAACATTACCGCGCATTACAACCTGTTATTTAACGCTAACGAGCTGCTAAAACAAAAGCAATTGGATTACTCCGCCGGCTTTGTTGATAACTATCAGCAAATGCTGTCGGTATACCCCGATACCATCGGAATAACTGATGCGGTAGACAAAGATCTGGCCGACGCCATAACCAAAGCCAACAAAATTGTAAGCGAAAAAGAGCAAAGCAAGTACCTCGGCGATGCGTACTTGGTAATGGGCAAGGCCAACTTTTACTCGGGTAATTATTTTAACGCGGTTGAGTTTTTTAATTACGTTATCCGCTCCTTCCCTAAACGGGCTGATCTGAAACAGGAGGCCCTAACCTGGAAAACACGAGCCTTATTATATCAGAACAACACAGCCGAAGCTGCAATAGCGCTGGACAGTGCTTTTGCCAACATGAACGTGAAGAAGCGCAACCCCGCCGATATTTATGCTGCCCAACTGCAATACTATATTAATGTGCAGGAATATGAGGCTGCCGAAGAAATGGCCCAAAAAGCAATAGCCGCGGTTAAGCAGAAGCAACTTAAGCTGCGTTGGACCTTCATATTAGGCCAACTGCAGGAACTGAACAATAAAAACACCGATGCCATTGCCAGCTACACCCGCATTGTAAAAAGCAACGCGCAATTTGAAATGGCCTTTAATGCCAGCCTGAACCGCATACGGATACAGGATCTGCGCGATGGCATTAAGCAAGATCGTATCAGCCTACTATTAAACCTGCTTAAAAACAGCAACAATGCCGATTTTAAAGATCAGATCTACTACCAGGTGGCACAGATTTACCGCGCCGCCAATGATCTGCCGCAGGCGCTAAAATATTATAACCTGGCTATTAAAAGCAGTACCGGCAACAGAACGCAAAAGGGTTTAGCCTATTTAAGCATAGCGGATATCAAGTTTAAAAACAATGCCGATTACGTTACCGCTAAAAGTTATTACGATAGCGTGCTTACCAATCTATCTTCTTATTATCCCGGATACAGGCAAATAAGGCTAAAAGCCAATAACCTGCAATTGCTGGTTGATAAATTGAAGCTGATAGGCACCGAAGATACCCTGCAAATGCTGGCAAGGTTAGATGAGGATACCCGCCTTGCCAAAATTGATGTTATGGTAAACGCCGAAATACAGCGCGGACAAACCCCGGTTAATAATAACTCGCAGCAAAATACAGGCGGCGGAAACGTAGCCGCTGCCGCGCCCGGTATAATTACGGCAAGCACCGGCAGCAATTTTTACTTTTATAGTAATACCGCTGTTAGCAGGGGTTATAATGATTTTAAGGTGCGTTGGGGTAACCGTAAGCTGGAAGATAACTGGCGCACCAGTCAGCGTGTAATAAATAACACCACCACGGCACTGCCGGCAGGTGCCGCAGGCGGCGACCCTGACGCGGTATTAAACAATCCCGCAAAAAGTGACAGGGTGGCCCCGGCCGCTGCCTACCGCCAAAGCCTGATGCAGAACCTACCGCTTACGCCGCCATTATTGGCGCAATCAAACCAGCGCGTTTATGCTGCCTATTTGGATATGGCTAATTTTTACAGGGATATATTAGATGATAAAAAGGAAGCCATTGCAAATTATTTATTGTTGCTAAACCGCTATCCCGACAACCAGGATAATGCGGCGGTTTACTATAATTTATACCGTTTATATGCAGATAGTAATAAAGAACTGTCAGATCTGTATAAGAACAAACTGCTCAGCTCTTTTCCTTCAACCATTTTTGCTAAGGTTATTCTTGATCCTAATTATACCGATAAACTGAATGATGCCGATGCGCAATTCAGATCAGCTTACAATGATCTGTTCAGTTTATATCAGCGTAAAAAATTTATACAGGTAATTAAAGGTGCGGATAGCTTGCAGGTAATTTTTGCCGATAACGCTATGGTGCCGCAGTTGCGCTACCTGCGCGCCGTTGCTGCCGGCCACCAGGAAAGATTGGAACCTTTTGAGCAATCGTTACGTGATATAATTAATGCTTATCCGCAGGATAAACTGATAACCCCATTGGCGCAACAACATATAGCATATATAAATGCCAACAGATTGGAATTGGCCACTATGCCCGTTGTATTAACCAATGATGATAATGAGGAGCTGATATTTTCGTCACCCATCGCTAACAAAAAAGAAACACCTTATAACCGCAATCGCGTTGCCCCGGTAGTTGTGCAAACCCGCAGAGACCCAATTGTGCAAAAACCGGTAACACCGCCAACTGTGGTGCAGCAACCTATCGTTACATTGCCAGCGGTTGTAAAGGTTAACCCGCCTGTGGTAAAACAGACGGCCAACACACCACCACCTACAGTAAAAGATTCAACCGCAGTTGTTGTTGCGCCGGCTGTAGTTCAGGTTCCGGCTCAAGTTACCCCTAAGCAAGACAGCATAAGTGTGCAACAACCGACGCCCGTTGTAACCGAACAGCCTGCAGTTGTTCCTGCAAAACCTAAATTCGTATCCAACCTGTTTAACGAGCGCGACAGCTCCAACTACTATTTTGTATTGAATGTAAGCACCGGCACAACAGATCTGTCTTCATCGCGTTTTGGCATTGGGCAGTTTAACCGGGTTACTTATAAACTAAACAGCATAGTTCACCGTTTAAAGTTTGCCGGGCCAAACAATCAGTTGGTATCTGTGGGCTCTTTCAACAGCCTTGCAGCGGTTAAGGCTTATGTAAGTGCCATAACACCCTTATTGCCACAGATTATGAAGGTGGCAAAAGATAAATACAGCTTTTTTATTATAACACAGGAAAATCTGAATAAATTAGCCGACAAAACTTTATTAGATAGTTACGTTAACTATTATGAACAGACCTATTAAAAAGAACGATCAGCTTACACAACAGGATATACGCAGGTACAATGGTTACATCTGGAAATTTGTAGCCACAGGTTTTGTTATAGTGGTGTTATTAATAGGCTCAACATCTTTAGGTTTATTTGGCCCGCTGCCATCACTACGCGAGCTGGAAAACCCCAAAAGCAGCCAGGCATCATCCATATTAGCGGCAGATGGTTCAGAGTTTGGAAAATATTACGAGGGCGAAAACAGAACAACCGTTACATATAGTAAAATATCCCCAAACGCTGTAAATGCGCTGGTAGCTACAGAGGATAATAATTTTTATAATCATTCCGGTATCGACTTTTGGCGATCTTTTTCTATTATAGCCTATAACCTCATTGGCAGCAGGCAGGGCGGCAGTACCATTACCCAGCAATTAGCCCTTAATCAGTTTTCAGAAGAAGGTAGGGCACACGGTTTTTTTGCCCGTGGTTTTCAAAAGCTCAAAGAGCTGATAATTGCAGTGCGTTTAGAAAAGCACTACACCAAACAGGAAATAATCACCATGTATTTAAATACGGTGCCTTTTGGTAGTAACAGCTACGGCATAAGCGCTGCAGCGAGTACCTTTTTTAATACAACGCCCGATAAATTAACTCCGGATCAGGCTGCGCTATTAATTGCTGTATTAAACGCGCCCAGTCGCTATTCACCCGTAAGACATCCTGAGAGCGCTTTGAGCAGGCGCAACTTTGTTTTAGCCCGCATGGCTAACGAAAAGTTTTTAAGTGAAGCAGAGGCCAGCGAGTTTCAGCAAAAACCTTTGGGAATTGATTTTCATCCCGTTAGTCACAATGAAGGACTGGCACCTTATTTTAGGGAAGAATTACGGAAAACGGTTAAGAAAATTTTGGCTGATGGAAATTTTGTGAAGAGTGACGGAACACCTTACGACCTGAACCACGACGGATTAAGAATTTACACTACCATTGATGCCGCCATGCAGCAAGATGCAGAGGATGCTCAGCGCGAATGGATGCGTAAACTGCAGCACCAGTTTAATATGGAATGGAAGGGTGTAAAACTGTCAGCAAAGATAGCCAACTATGATGTAAGGATAAAACAGGGCATGCATGAGTCTGATCGTTACAGGCAACTAAAAATAGAAGGATTGTCTGACGATGAGATAGTTAAAAACTTTTATACGCCTGATAAACTAAACTTGTTTACCTGGAAAGGCAATATAGACACGTTAATGAAGCCAATTGACTCAGTTGTGTATTGCCAGATGCTGCTGCGTAATTCCTTAATGAGCATGGACCCTACCACCGGCTATGTTAAAGCATGGGTTGGCGGAATAAATTTTGAGCACTTTAAAAATGACCAGGTAAAAGTTGGTGCAAGGCAGGTAGGATCAACCGCCAAACCATTTACTTACGCCACGGCTATAAAAAACGGATTTTCGCCCTGCAATACATATCCAAATTCGCCTATCACTATTAGCAGCCCCGGCGCACCGGATTGGACACCGCGTTCAGCGGGGAAACCCGTTCCTGGTACGCTAACTTTAAAAACGGCTCTTGCCTTTTCGCAGAACTGGGTTACCGCGCGCCTTATGAACGATGTTGGACCTGCACAAGTAGTTGAAGTGATAAAAAGTCTGGGTATAAAAGAAACTGTTCCGGAAGTTCCAAGTATTTGCCTTGGCACTTTTGATGCAACTGTAATGGAAATGACGGCTGCTTATTCAGCCTTTGTTAATAACGGCGTTTGGACAGAACCAACTTATCTGTTACGTATTGAAGACAAAAACGGCACCCTTATATATAGCAACACGCCAATAGTTAAGCAGGTGATGGACGAACAAGTAGCCTATAAAATGGTAGATATGCTGCGTGGAGTAGTGGATATTAAAGGCGGCACAGGTAACCGCGTACGCTGGATGTTTGACTTAACCGGCCCCATTGGAGGTAAAACGGGTACTACTAATGACAATTCTGACGGTTGGTTTATTGGCATAACCCCTAAATTGGTTACCGGCATATGGACCGGTTGCGAGAAACGCGATTTCCATTTCCGGTCGTTAAATAACGGCGAGGGTGCCAATTCTGCCTTGCCTATATTTGGGCTGTACATGCAAAAGGTTTATGCTAACCAGGCTTTGGGTATTAAAAAAGGCATAGAGTTTCCAATGCCTAAAGATTCGTTGAGCAGTCCGTTAGATTGCTCCGCATATAATCAGGAAGTGCAGGGAACGGGCGAAGTAGAGAAAAAACTAGGGTTTTAAGCGATATACTGTAATTCTGAGAAAGCGATATATTGTCATTCTGAGCGATAGCGAAGAACTACTCTCTTGAGCTTTAGCGAAAAGTCTTATACGCTTTAAAAGCCGGGCGCTCGGTGAACCATGGCTTACAAGATTCTTAGCTATTGTAAGCCATTACATCAACAAAAATTGTCATTGCGAGGTACGAAGCAATCGCGAACTTTGCATGCGGACTTTTCTCCTTGCGATTGCTTCGTACCTCGCAATGACGGAATTGAAGTAGTAGGGGCTGTGGATTTAATAAGTCGTGATGACTTTAGAGATGGCTGATAATGGAGAAATTTGATCACAAAGAAGCTTTAAAAAAAATACCTCATAAACCCGGCGTTTACCAGTATTGGAACGCCGAGAATGAACTGATTTACATTGGTAAGGCAAAAGACCTGCGCAACCGCGTGGGTTCTTATTTTAATAGCGATCACAATGTTAATGGCAAAACGCGTGTGCTGGTATCGCGCATACGCAATATCACCTTTACAATTGTTGATACCGAAGTGGATGCCTGGCTGCTGGAAAACAGCCTGATAAAAAAGCATCAGCCGCGTTATAATGTAATGCTGAAGGATGATAAAACCTATCCCTGGATCATCATCAAAAACGAAAACTTCCCCCGCATATTCTGGACACGCCGCATAGTTAAGGATGGCTCTAAATACCTTGGCCCATACGCAT
>Ga0247817_10000788_pt1 | contig 16908 bp, 20 predicted proteins | sample UWRJL212509R1_FD_178010 | JGI IMG/M metagenome (GOLD analysis project Ga0247817, IMG submission 178010) | Plant litter microbial communities from Arlington Agricultural Research Station in Wisconsin, United States - UWRJ-L212-509R-1 | ecosystem: Environmental > Terrestrial > Plant litter >...
GTATTTGAACTCACCACCGTCACTTGATGTAATAGTAGCGCCATCTGGTTCAACAATACGAATAAACAATTCTTTTGTATTTTTTTGAGCTACTTTGTTTTCAGCAATAGTGAATACAATTTTGATCTGATCAATTGCTTTGCCTTTAAATGCTTCACCAATTTTTTCTTTTCCTTTAGAACTTACTGCTACAACTTTAATGTTTTCAGCTTTTAATACAGAAGCAACAGCTACTTTTTTAGCTAATTCAGATTTTTCTTGTTCTAAAGAACTGATATTCTGATCTCTAACAGATAAGTCTTGTTTTAGCTTTGTAATGCTCGTGTCTTGTTGTGCAAGCTGAACTTTGTATTTTTCAACTTCAGCTTTTGAGTCCGCTGCAATTTTGTTTGCGTTATCAATTTCACTTTTAGCTCTGAAATACAAACTTTTATATTTAGCATTACCTTGTAGTTCTTTTTTGATTTGCTCTAGCTGTTCAATTTGAGCTTTAAGCTCTGCATTTTCACCGCCAATTTGTTCAATTTGAGCACTAGCAGCTTTAAATTCTTCAATCTTTGCAGTTAAAGCAACTTGCATGCTATCCCGTTGTTGCTTAGTTTGATCAATGAGTACAGTTTTTTCCTTAATCTCATCATTTTGTTTGTAGTTAAAGAAGCCTTGTATACCATTTATAGCTAATAATACTACAGCTAAAACAATGATCCATACCTTGTTATTACTTTTTGTTTCTTTAACAACTTGTTTTTTTTCCGGACTCATAAAAGATTAGTTTTTGAAAAGTTCTTTCGTAAAAATACCAAATCTTACATATAATACAATAAATCGTCCATTTAAAGTATATATTATTTATAGTTTAGTCCAATTATGATCTTAATCAGGATCTCATGTACTTAGAAAAGTGAGATAAAATTAGATGTAACTGAGTAAGAAGGATTGTGTCTGAATCAATGAGTATGCTCTTCGTATATCAAGAATATATTTTTGGGTCTCTTTATAAATTTAAAAATGAAAATACAATGTTTATAGAATCTTGAGTGAGAAAATGAATTATTTATAGATTTTGTTGTTAGAAAGTAGCTGGCGAATTTTCTAATTATGAATTACAAAAATCTAGCTTTAACTTTGATCTAATTCTATTATAACTAACTGGAGTAACCCTCTGAATAAATCATGAATATTACTATTCCTAAAATACATCATAAAGATTCAAACCAATTCTTTTTAATTGCAGGACCTTGCGTAGTTGAAGGCAGAGATATTTGTTTTGAAATTGCTGAAAGACTTATAACGATTACTGATAAATATAAAATCCCTCTTGTTTTCAAGGGGTCTTACCGTAAAGCCAATCGTACCAAAGTCGATTCATTTACAGGCATAGGTGATGAAAAGGCATTGAAGATTTTGGAAGAAGTAGGTAAAGCATTTTCTATTCCAACAATAACAGATATTCATGAATCACATGAAGCAGCTATGGCTGCTGCATATGTGGATGTATTACAAATTCCCGCATTCTTATGCAGACAAACAGAATTATTGGTTGCTGCAGCACAGACTGGAAAAGTAGTGAGTGTAAAAAAGGGGCAATTCTTATCCGGACAATCGATGCAGTTTGCTGTTGAAAAGATCAAAGCTGCAGGTAACAACAATGTTATGTTGACGGATAGAGGAAATTCTTTTGGCTACAGTGATTTAGTTGTGGATTATAGAAATATTGTTGAAATGAAAGCATTTGATGTACCGGTAGTGATGGACTGTACACATTCATTGCAACAGCCCAATCAATCTTCAGGTGTAACAGGCGGTAAACCGGCATTGATTGAGACCATTGCAAAGGCTGCAATTGCAGTAGGTGCTGATGGTTTGTTTATGGAAACACATCCGAATCCTTCAAAAGCATTATCTGATGGTGCCAATATGATCGCATTGGATAATATCGAAGCAGTGTTAGCGAGATTGGTAAGGATCAGAGAAGCTATTTTATAAAATGCCGAAGGCTTAATGCCTAAAGCAGAAGCTAAAGCGTTACTATAAAAAACTCCCGGGATAGATTCCATCACGGGAGTTTTTTAGCTTTAGGCCTTAAGCTTTAAGCCTTCGGCTTAATTAAAAGCGCAGCTTGAAATTCTCCTTTGCCTGACCAGTATGGAAATACATCAAACCAATTTGCCACAAGTCAATACTAACTGTCACTTCTTTTTTCTCACACAATCCTCTCCATGCTTTGGTCATTGGATATGACCAATAGATATCATCTAAAATAATTAAGCTTTTCCATGAAACACATTCCATAATGCGTTCCACATATTTTATAGTTGGCCTGAAGCGATGATTTGCGTCTATGTATGCAACGTCAATCTGTGGGTGTTTCTCTAAAAATGGTCCAAGCGTATCATCTATATTGCCCTCAATAATATGAATATTCTTCAAGCCTTCTTCGGCAAAGAATTCTTTTGCATGTTGAACTAAGGTTGGGTTGGCTTCAAAGGTGTAGATTGTTGCATCAGGGCATGTTAAGGCAAGGTATGCAGTACTAATACCAAAACTTGTTCCCAGCTCAATAATTATTTTAGGTTTGCGTTCATCGACCAATCTGCAAATAAGCTTTCGCCAGGCAAGCGGTTTGATAGAATGTCTCGCAAGTCGCTGAATCTCTAATTGAGTTTTTTTATTATAACTGGTACCAGCACCGGGATTGTAATTATTAATCAAATGGTGATCGTTGATCAATTCGAAAAAATGTTGTTCAATTTGTTCGAAATAGGGATACTCATGATTTTGTATCGTTTGAGTATATAATTCAAATACGAAAGGAGAATGCAAGCCATGTTCGTTGCCGCCAACGATGTAATGCTTGATGAATTCGTATAGCCGATATATTAAGGAAAAGACTCTCAATTTAATTTAAAAGGTGCAATAAGCATAAATTCAGGAATGATCACAGTAAATTGTTTCCCATCCACAAGGCGTTCCATCAAATAGGAACCTCGCATTTTTCCCATTTCAGTTTTTAAATTACAGCCAGACACGTATTCATGAGATGCGCCAGGCTCCAGAGTAGGCTGCTGACCAACAACGCCTTCACCTTCTACTTCTCTCATCATACCATTGGAATCATAGATAAACCAGTGTCTGCGTAATAGTTTTACTGTTTGTTCACTATAATTCTCAATTTGGATACGGTAGGTGAATACATAATGCGCCTGTAACGGATTAGAATACTCCTGCTGGTAATCCGTTTCAATGCTAACGCGAACGCCTTCTGTTATTTTTGAAATCATTGAGAAATATGCTGGTTGTTTATTCGATAACACTTAAATTTACTGATAGTTTTGTAAATAACCACATAAATCTAAAGAATGTCTGAAGAGATTAAAATTGAATCATCATGGAAGAATAAACTTCAGGATGAATTTGAAAAAAGCTATTTTAAAAAATTGACAGCATTTGTACGTGAAGAGTACAAAACAAAGACAATTTATCCGCCCGGTAAAGATATTTTCAATGCGTTTGATTCTTGCTCCTTTGATAAAGTTCGGGTGGTAATAATTGGGCAGGATCCATATCATGGACCCGGACAAGCAAATGGGTTATGTTTTTCTGTACACGATGGAATTGCATTACCACCTTCATTGAAAAATATTTTTAAAGAGATCGAAACAGATATTGGGACAGTGCCACCCAAAACCGGCAATTTAGAGCGTTGGGCAAAACAAGGTGTTTTGTTGCTTAATGCGACATTAACTGTTGAAGCAAATACTCCTGGTTCGCATCAAAAGAAAGGATGGGAACAATTTACAGATGCAGTTATTCAAAAACTTTCAGATGAGAAGGAGCATTTGGTTTTCATTTTGTGGGGTGCTTATGCTCAGAAAAAAGGACTAATTATAGATGCAAAAAAACATTGTATACTTCAATCGGCCCACCCATCACCATTTTCGGCATATAATGGTTTTTTCGGAAATGAGCATTTTAGCAAAACAAATGAATATTTAGCATCGCATGGTTTCAAAAAAATTGTTTGGTAACTTAATGCTTTAATATATGGGTAAGCATAGTTGATACTTCATTGGCTTGAGCATAAACCATTAAATGGCCCCCTTGGTTGATGTTGTGCGAATAGGAAATATTTTTAATTGGGAAAATATAATCATGGGTGCCATGAATTCGGATAAGATTTGGTACTGGCTGTTTTTGTTTCCAGTGTAAAATCTGAGTTATTGCCCATTTGAAAAAAGTAAGATCTGTTTCTTTTACAATTTGATGTAAGATTGCTTTCTCTTTCATCGATCTTGCGCCCATAAGCCAGAACAAAATCTTATTTTTCTTTTTTAATAATTTTTCAGAAAGAAATAAATGTATATATAAATGCTTGAACAGTTTAAAATACCATGGAAATTCATGGTTTGTAGAAACACTGGAAATAATAATTATCTTTTCTGGAGATACAATCTTCGATAGTTCGGTTGCAACAATTCCTCCAAAGGATAAGCCAATGATACAAAAAGGTTCACTGGTATTAATTATGGCAGATAATCTTTTTGAATAATTATCTATAGATTCATCTTTGTGAGGAGTTAGCCAATCAATGTGAACGATTGTATATAACTCAGGTAATATCAGTTTTTTAAATACGCGTTTGTCGGCTCCAAGTCCACTTAAAAAATATAAAGTCATTTTATACTCCTTTGTGTTTTTCAATATATGATTTTAATGCTTCTCTTGATTTTCGTTGAATAGATCTCTGAAGTATGCCAAGTGTATCTAAAATTGTTGCTTTAAAGCCAAGTGCTTGCTTAGCCCAAAGAGACAAATCGAATGAATCGGTATGTCGTATGATTTTCCCATCTTTAAATTCAAAAGCACCTGTTACTTTATTTGTTACTTTTTTATTGGTTTGGCTAAAAATGTATGTAGCTATCCAATGTGCTTTTCCTTTTATAGCATCTGCAGAGATGTTATCATAATCTATAGTTAAAGAAGTATTTCTGCTTAGAAGCATACGCCACATATTTTTTACTTCCTCACCTTTTAATTTACCAAATGCAGGATCTGTAAATTCAATATCGTCATGATAACAGGCAATCATGTCTTCAACATTTTTATATTTAAAAGAATGATAAAAATGTTCTAATAGTTCCTGGTGTAACATAAATGAAAGGGTTTAAAACTAATATTAGCAAATATTCTCTAATTAAACGAATTACAGAAAGTAAGGTTCCTGTAATTTGTTGCAAATATTCCATATGCTACATAATATAGATATGGGATTTTTGTAAAGGCAAACTAAGTTATGTGGAATGTTTTGCTCATCACGAACATGTTTTTTGGGGTTTGAGAACTAAGCAAGTAGCTATAATAAATGTTACTGATGAGAAAAATATAAATGCATATCCCTGGATTTTTAATTCTAAAGCTCTATCATCTAAAGCTATTAATTTTATTTCTTTTTGTTCGGCAGATAATACATCATCACTATCTATTCTCCAGTACTTTTCATCTACTTCATATTTCATGCTTAACACTGTTCCCAGTGCTGCTATGATGCAAGTCGGTGATAATAAATAAAGCATACTGATTAATATGTATAATGCTATTTTTTTAAATTTAATTTTTCTTAAATAGTGAAATGAATCGTTCAATATATAGCCCATAAAAGATACAATTGAAAACCAGCCCGCTTATATAAATTTCGGAACCATGTTTTACTATGATAGGCCACAAGAGAGTATGTGTAGGAAAACGAAAAACAACAAAAAGGCGTGCAAAAATAATCCAGGATGAGTCTGGGCGTAAAGTACCTTCATCTTCTCCAAAAGCAGCTATAAAGCTTATAAATACTAATACTCCTATTGCAAGCGTAACAAGTATAAATAGTACCGTATTGAAATTTTTCACGATCTTTTTTTATATTCCAAAGTATATAAGAAAAAGCATTCAGTTTATATATTCTCTTTAATAGTAATAGGGGATACTTGTGAGTATCAAGTATCCCCGGAAAAATTACTCAAGTACTACTGCCGGATCTGTGTCTTTTTTATCAGCGTCTTCTTTGTACCAGTCTATGTTTCGTGTCAGATACATCGTAACAGCCAGTATAATAAATAGGCCTATACTTCCCATTAATAAAGAGAAATCCTGTAATTGTAACAATGAATAAAAGAATACATACAGTGTACTTAATATTGCAGCTATTAGAGCAGTAATTTTCAACTTCTTAAAAATGGATTGTGTATATAAACTGATCAATGAAATGATACCTGCACAAGAGATCCAATAAGCTGCATCAAAATTCATATGTTCTGAAATGGATAATAGTAATACGTAAAATAAAATGATACCAAATCCGATTAATAAGTGTTGTATTGGGTGGACACGTTTTTTATTTATGATCTCAACAAAGAAAAATGAAACAATCGTTAGCAAAATAAACATGATGGAATATTTTGCCGTGCGATTTGTTTTTTGATATTGATCAACCGGTAATTTTAAATTTAAGCCAAAGGAAGAATCGTTTTGACCGTTGTATGAAGCCGCAGCTTGCTCGCTTTCCTGAATGAATTTTCCGAAGCCATATTGCGGGTAGTTTCTGTTAAGCTGCAAAATACTCCATTTTGCATATGTGCCCGATTCTGTTGTTTTACTTGAATCAGGAAGGAAAGCACCCTGAAAGCTAGGATTGGTCCAGGTAGTATTTAATTCTACCAGAGTTTTTTTTCCATAAGGTTGAAAGTGAAGTGAGTTGCTGCCATTTACATTTATTGCACATGCGAATTCAAAACTATCTTTGTCGATTAAATTTATTGGAAAGCTCATTCCGGAATAATAAATGTCATTGCTAGGTACACCAGGATTAAATTCATGCGTTTCCCGACCATTCATAACAAATGAAACAATTTCTTTTACACCTTTTAAATCACTTACGCCTAATTCAATGTGTGCTTGATCAAGACGCAGTTCGCTGGAGGTCTGTTGTCTGAGCTTTTCAATTTCTGATTTGAATGAGCCTTCAATTATAATTTGTGTATTATAAAGCACTATTTCATAACGCGAACGTTTTTTCTTCTCAGGAATTAGTTTTGTTTTGATTCGTATATCATGTGGTAATATATGCGCATAATTTCTGATTGTTTGTTTTTGACTATTTGAATTAACTACAGTTGTGTAATACGGGATAGAAATGATTGGCGTGCCAATGGTTTGATCAAGTCCCCATTTAGAAGCAACTTCTTTTATAGCATTGTCGCGTGTGGATTCTCGCTCTTGTATAAGGTCCTGGATCATTGTTGTGGGTATTAATAATACTAAAATTAAGATACCAATGATCACCAGTTTTAAGGTAATGGATGTTCGTGCCCACGCATTGAAATTTGTTGTCATAATTGTACGGTTTTGTTATAAAAATTTAGGAATAAGTATGAGTAGAGCAATGAATAATGCATAGAGCGAACTGAGTAATACTGCCGACGCAGCAAGATCTTTTATTTTTTTTATTTGTAATGAATAATCTTGCGTAACAAAATCACAGAGATATTCAATGGCGGTATTTATTATTTCAGTTATTAAAACAAGCATAATCGCTGATAAGATGAGAGCCCATTCTATTTGCGTCAGCTTAAGTAAATAAGCTGTAATACAAACACCGATACTGGCTATGAAGTGAAATTTCATATTGCGTTCTGTAGAAGCTACACCTATTCCATGTATCGCATGAAGCAGGCTGTTAAACCAGTTGCTTGGGTTTTTCATGTCTGTAGTGAATTAAAGATGAAATGATATAATACATACTTAAAAATGCAATGCCATAACACAAACTGAAAGCCCAGACATGAGGCATCGTACTTAGTGTGATACATTCTGATAACAGAGAAAACGGATTGGTAAAGAGATCCCAGCTGTTCCAACGTTCTTCTCTTCCTAGGTATACGCCAAATCCAGATAAGAAAGAAATGAAAATGACGACTGCGTGTTGAACACTTTTTGCAGAATATTTTTTAAAGACTTCATTCATATTATAAAAGGATAATAAGCCCAGTAATAATGCGAGTGTTGAATAACTAAAGAGTAACAAGCAATCGAACCATTCCGGAACCGGAGGGCGCTCATGGAAATGCTTTAAATCTGTAATGATATATAAGGCATTTGGAAGGAACAGAAGCCAAAGCATGGTTAGCCCAATGAGCTTTAGCCCCTTTGTTTGCTGCTTTTGTATGTGGATGGATAGCAGATAAGGCACAGCAGCGAGGAATAAATTCCAGACCAGGAAAATATAGCTAAGTGATCCTGAATAAATCATTCTGCCGGCTTCCAGCAATAGGCAAAGGAGTGCGAGTAATATAAGTTTTTGTTTCATAATATATAGAGTACTTTGAATGGCAAAGTTTTTGTTCAAAAAAAATCAAATCGATTTTTTTATGAGCTGTTCAAGCCCGTCGATGTGATCTTTAAAAGCTTTTTTTCCTTCCTTCGTGATACGGAAAGATGTGTTGGGTTTTTTTCCGATGAATGCTTTACGAACTTCAAGATATTCGATTTTTTCAAGCGCAGTAATGTGGCTCGCGAGATTACCATCGGTGGCATCGAGAAGTTCTTTCATTGTATTAAACTCAACCCATTCGTTGGTAATCAGGATAGACATGATACCAAGTCGGAGTCTGTTTTCAAATGCTTTATTTAAATTTGAAATAAAATTTTTCAACGTTCTAGTTTATAGTACATCACTGCTCCGTAAATAATATGGAATACACCAAATCCAATTGCCCAAAATAGAAGTCCTTTACCTGGAAATAAACCTGCAACAAGTCCAAGTGCAATTTCTGCCATACCCAGGTATCGAATGTGGTCAACTGTATAGCGGCTGCCATTTATCAATGCCAATCCATAGAAAATGAGCATTGCAGGTGCAATTAAACTAATATTTTCCTTTAATAGAAATAAGCAGAATAAACCGCCTGTTACTAAAGGAATTGCTAAGTTAACAAGCATTCGCATACTTATAGAATCAAATAAGGATTCCCCACGTTCAGAGGCTTTTTTGTTTGTAAAGAAAAAAGCAGCCAATACAGCAAGTATGAGTGTAATTAAAGCCAGTAGGATCAATTCATACATTAAGCTATACAATATTTCAAAACTAGGTATAGCCTTATAACTTACGACATTGTTAAAGTCTAATACATCGTGTATCCTCCAGCGTGCTGCAAAGGCGCCAATGAGTGCAATTATACCTGCTGATATGCCAGATAGTCCGCTTAGTGAAATGAATTTTGAAGATCGTTCCATTAATTGGCGGATCTGCCTCAAATCGGAAAGTTGTTTATCTATTTCTGTCATGATTAAAGAACTTTGTGATTCAAAGTAAATGAATCAAAATGAATATTCCAATAGTAAACATGAAATATTTTTAATCCCTGTTTAGATTAATGATTGAACCTGGCCAGATTCATTTTGTGCAAATACGTGTTTAAACGTTGTTTTGACAAATGCTCAGATGAACGATTGAATTATTAGTTGCGGAGGTTAATCTCATCTATGTAATTCTCTTTTTTATCTACATTTATCCAGAGTAGGTAGAATCTGTTATGTAATAAAGAAATTGTTTGCGTACTTAAATAATATAATAAGTGATGTATGCTCTGCAAATGAGCTTTTGAATGAATAGTTTACATGGAGCTGGAAAAAAGCAATAATAAATCAATTCGGATACTTTCACATACCTTAGTTTGGATTGTATTATTTGTATCTCCTTATTTTTTAGCAGCAGGCGAAGATTATGAGATTCTTAGAATTTTAAAATATTCTACAATACCATTGGTATTTTATATCGTAATCTTTTATACAAACTATTTAATATTCATTGATCGTTTATGGTTTTCAACAGAGCGGGGATACTTTATCTTACTGAATGTTGTAATGGTTTCGGTGTTTGTTTTTTTAAATTATAAAATTAAGCATACCTATTTTTTGATTGCTACTGTAACTACGCCCAAGCCATTCAAACTATTTATTTATCTCAATCTGGTGTCGATGATCATTCCATTGATTTTTGCTATTGCGTTAAAAACATATGAGAAGTGGATCACTTTTGAAACACACAATAGACAGGCCAATAATGAAAAACTTATTTCTGAATTAGAACATTTGAGATATCAGTTGCAACCCCATTTCTTTTTTAATTCATTAAATAATATATATTCCTTAATCGATCATTATCCGGATCAAGCGAAAGAAACGGTACACAGCTTAAGTAAATTAATGCGTTATTTGTTGTATGAAACAAATGTTGAGCGGATTCCTTTAAATAAAGAAATTGATTTTATGAAGAGATATATCGAACTCATGAAATTGAGAGTTTCAGAAAATATAACCATTCATGAGAAATTTCCAGTGTTGAATGATTCTATGGAAATTCCACCTTTATTGTTTATTTCGTTAATTGAAAATGCATTTAAACATGGTGTTTCTGCAAAAGAAAAGTCTGATATTTATTTGGAATTAGGTGTACAGAAAAATAAGATACTTTTCAGTACCCAAAATTTATACATCCCAAAGGATATTACCGATAAAAGCGGCTCTGGTATTGGAATTAATAATTTGAAAAAAAGATTGACATTGCTTTATCCGGATAAGTTTGTATTAACACATGAAATCAAGGATGGAATTTATTATGCAACCATGTCTATACAACTTTACTAATAAATAGTTATGAATACTCTTCCAAAATTAAGTTGTTTGATTGTAGATGATGAGCCTATGGCACTTCGTTTAATGGAAGATTATGTAAGTAAGATTTCATTTTTAGAATTGAAAGGCAAGTGCAGTAATGCATATCAGGCGTTGGATATTTTGCATACTCAAAAAATTGATCTGATTTTTTTAGATATACAAATGCCAGAGCTTAATGGAATAGAATTTTCCAGATCTATATCAAAAGATACACGGATCATATTTACTACAGCCTTTGATCAATATGCAATTGAAGGATTTAAGGTTGAGGCCTTAGATTATCTATTAAAACCCTATAATTTTGAAGAGTTTTATACAGCAGCAGTGAAGGCCAAAGAATGGTTCACACTTTTTTATAATGCACAGAAAAATATCGGCAAAGAGGAGCTCAGCTATATCTTTATTCGCTCTGAATACAAGCAATTAAAAATCATAGTAGACGATATTTTATATATCGAAGGACTAAAGGATTATGTTAAAATTTGGCTGAAAGATCAACCTAAACCTATCTTAACACATTCAAGCTTAAAAAAACTGGAAGAAGAATTGCCTTCCAGTAAGTTTATGCGTGTACATCGTTCGTATATAATAGCTTTAAATAAAATACAAGCGGTAGAACGGAGTCAGGCAATTATCAATTTTCAATACATTCCCATTGCAGATCAATTTAAACAGCAGTTTCAAGAATTTATCGGGAGAAATTCGTTGGAGTAGTTCTTTTTAAAACTATTTTTTATTCTTTTTTAAATAATTCATCTTTGCGTGTATCTTTTTTGGCCGTTCCGGTTATAGGTACGAATAAAGCAAAAAACTATGACATCTTCGTCGCGTTATCATGTATCTGTAGAAACTATGGAGCAGGAGCTTCAAGTTATTGAGGCATCTAAAAAAGATACAGCAGCCTTTAGGCCTTTGTACGAAAAATATCATGAACCCATTTTTAGATACGTCTACCAACGCTGTGATGATAAAAGTGCTGCATTTGATATCACTCAGCAGGTATTTGTAAAAGCACTTATTGGTTTGCACCGATATATATTTAAAGGAGTGCCATTTTCTTCCTGGTTGTATCGCATTGCTAAAAGTGAAATTTATAAGGCGATTGATGGCAACAAGGTACAGCGGACATTAAACATTGATATAGAAGGATTGAAAGAACTGCTTCATGAAGCAGATGCAGACGAATCATTGATTCAGAAAGAAAAAAGTTTAACTCTTTGTATGGGACAATTACCCGATGCAGATGTGCAATTGATCGAAATGCGGTTTTTTGAAAGTCGTGCTTTTAAAGAGATCGGACAAATAGTAGAAATGACGGAAAATAATGCGAAGGTGAAAGTATACCGTATTCTGGAAAAATTAAAGAAATGTATCTTAGCCATTCGATAAGAAGATGAAAAAGATTAAAATAAATATAAATCGTGCGCCGGTATCAAAAGAAGAAATTGATTCGAAGCGTAATTTTGAAAACATTTTAGCCCAAGTTATGTCCTATAGCAAGCCATTTTATCAGACGAAATTCTTTTTGAATAGTATACTTTTATTGGCATTTGCAACGGTTGTTGTGTATACAGTATATAAGCTTGAGAGAGAAACCGAAAAAGCGAAGGCACACGAAAATGACGGCTATGCGGCTATTTCTGCAGTAAGGGAAATTGGATCTGTTGATTCACTGGAAAAACAGGAATTTGTTGTACAGGTCGGTCGGGATACAATATTGAATACCGCTAAAGGTGCTTTTATAACAGTGCCTGCAGGAGCTTTACAGGCCCCTGATAAGGATGTTGTGCTGATCGTCAGAGAAGCGTATACCATAGAAGATATAATACGTGCCGGTTTGACAACAAAATCAGGTAAACAGCTTTTAAGCAGTGGTGGCATGTTTTACATACAGGCAAAAGATAGTGCAAACGTAAAAATAACGAAGGCAATAACTGTTCGTATTCCAACGGATGAAGTAAATTCTGGTATGAAATTGTTTACCGGACAAACCACTTCAACGGGTAAAATTGATTGGCAGGACCCTGTAGCATTGAAAACAGATACAACAAAGGTGGTTTCGGAAGGGCAGACGTTGTTTGAACAGAATTGTAAAAGTTGCCATCGATTAGGACAAGATGCCGTAGGGCCAGACTTGGCTTACATCGGGAAACGCAGAGATTTTGATTGGATCAAAAGGTATGTTCGTAATAGCAGCGCTATGATCGATGGAGCATGTGGTAGTGCAGATATTGGAATGATAATAACTGATAGTCTTGGAGGAATAAGACTAGAGTATGAAAAAAATGCTCCTCGTGATTATACAGCTGCAGTTCCGGCTATGATCGAAGGCAGATCTATTGATTATTCCAACGATGAATACGCTGTTTGTTTGTACAATGCTTACAACAAGTCAATGATGACTTCTTTCCCAACCTTTAGTGATAAAGACATTAAAGCACTTTGTGATTACTTTAATGATGAAAGTAAACGTCTGAATCTTTCGTATCCGAAAGATGAATTGTATATCAATTTTCAAAAATGTAAAACATATAAAGCGTTGATATCAAAATTATATGCTCAAAAAAATAAACTTACAAGTAAACGTATAAATAAAGTTGCTGATAATGGCTCATTTGTTAAGCAGGTAGATCGATCGATGCAAGTATTGCAGATGCCAAACAATGCGGCTGTTATAAGTAGTGATGATCGTAAATCATATGTTTATCCTGTGAATAAACAATCCGAATATTATCAGGTAGAGATCAATACGTTTGGCTGGTATAATATTGATATGCTTGCGAAAACGATCCCGAACATAGTAGATTCAAAACTATTTGTTCAGGTTTCCGATTCGTTCGCTAACACATTTCAGATCTATCTGGTATTGCCTGAAGCTAAAATATACGGTGCCGGTGGTTTGTTAAAAGATAAAAAAGATGTCTATGGTTTTTATGAAGACAACGGAAAGATAAAATTGCCACAAGGTAAAACTGCCCATGTGTATCTGGTTGGAGAAAAGAATGGACAGCTATTGTATGCTGCCGCTACATTTGTGACCGATACATTAAATAACCTACATTTGAATCCTGTTTTGATCTCGAAAGAAACTTTCAATGTGAAAATAAAAGAACTGCTGCAAACCGAAGGTATCTCGGTGAAAGCGAAAGATTCTAAAAATGCTTCAACGATTCGAAAGATCGATTCAGATCTGAATGCTTTGGAAGAAAAAATTAAAGAGGCAGAAAAATCAAAACCTAAAGATTGCGATTGTGGGTGTGTGAGAGAAGGTGGATACTTATATGAGGACGTTGAAAAGTAATCGCACGGGAAAGAAGTATACGATGAGTTGTGAATGCTACTGATAACACATTAAAAAAAGGTCTCACTAATTATTAGCGAGACTTTTTTAATGTGTTAAAGAAGTAATTATTACCATCTTTTTTTAGGAGTACCACCTGCATTTCCGTTGCGGGAAGAAGATCCTCCGCTTGTACGTCTACTGTCGCTGCTGTTTGGTCCGCGAGATCCACCACTTGCACTATTAGCTGCAGGCTTTGGTCTCGATGAACCACCGCCACCGCCAGGTCGTTGCTGACGGCCTTGCACGGTCTTTGGTGGATTGTGATCCATCAAAGGATATGCATGATCATCAATAACAGGGATTTTTTTAGAGATCAATTTCTCGATGTCTTTCAAATATGCTTTTTCTTCTGCATCACAGAATGAGAACGCTGTACCATTTGCACCTGCACGACCTGTACGACCAATGCGGTGTACATACGTTTCAGGTATATTTGGTATTTCGTAATTGATAACAAATTCTAAATTGTCAACGTCAATACCACGTGCTGCAATGTCTGTAGCAACTAATATACGTGTTGTTTGCTCTTTGAAATTTGTAAGCGCATTTTGTCTTGCATTCTGACTTTTATTGCCGTGTATAGCTTCTGCTTTGATCTTATGCTCCGCTAACATTTTTACTACTTTGTCTGCAACGTGTTTGGTACGTGTAAAGACAAGGCATGTCTTGATCTTTGGGTTTTTCAATACATCTACCAACAGATTGTTTTTATTTCCGCGGTCAACAAAGTACATGAATTGTTTGATCGTATCTGCCGTAGATGAAACAGGCGTTACCTCAACTTTTGAAGGCTTAACTAAAATGGTATCGGCAAGCTTTACAATTTCAGGCGGCATAGTAGCTGAGAAGAATAACGATTGACGTTTCGCAGGCAAAGCCAACAGCAAACGTTTTACATCGTGCACAAAGCCCATGTCTAACATTCTATCAGCTTCATCAAGTACAAATATTTCTATCTGGCTTAATGAGATATAACGTTGGTTCATTAAGTCTAATAAGCGACCAGGAGTTGCGACAAGTATGTCTACACCATTTTGTAAAGCAGTAACTTGTCTGGATTGGTTAACACCACCAAAAATTACTGTAGATGTTAAACCGGTGTATTTTCCGTATGCTTGTAAGCTTTCGCCAATTTGTATAGCGAGTTCGCGCGTGGGAGTAACAATTAAACTACGTATAGGTCTTTTTCGATCAGTAGTTTTCTTTACGCTCAGTAATTGTAAAATCGGAATAGAAAAGGCCGCTGTTTTGCCTGTTCCGGTTTGTGCACAGCCCAATAAGTCTTTGCCTTGAAGAACGAAAGGAATAGCTTGTGACTGAATGGGAGTGGGAGTTGTATAGCCTTCTTCTGAAAGTGCTTTCAAAATCGGGTCTATCAGTTGTAATTCTTGAAATAACATGATATAGTGGAAATCAGAATCTTAAATATCAATGTATTTCGATTCTGCAATTAAATAAGGGTGCAAGATACGATATAATATGCTAGTAATTGGGTTCTTGTACCTATTTGAGTCAAGAATGATATAAAATAGCAGTTGGATAAATGAAATTTGAACCAGAATGTATATTTTTAATGAGTAACATGATTAAAAATGATATGGATGATATAACTAAAACGTACTCAAACGAAGATATTACGATTGTTTGGAAACCTTCTATGTGTACTCACTCGACATTTTGCTGGAAAGGTTCAAAGGGCTTGTTAAGTGTATTTAATCCTTCAAAAAGACCCTGGATCACTCCTGAAGGCGGAACTACGGAAGAAATTATTGAACGTGTTGAGCGATGCCCGTCGGGAGCGCTGAGTTATTATAAGAATAAAGGTATCTGAACTGGGATTTTAAGAGATTAAAAAGATTAAACATGATTGTCCCAATAACTTCAATCTGATTCAGACAAAATAACAAAATGCAAACTTCAACGAGGTTTTAAGTCTCGTTGAAGTTAATGAATTACTCAAACCATTTTCAATTCATAATTTATAACTCATCATTCATAATTATTTTTTAAGTGGCTTCAGTAAATCTTCCAAACCATTCAATTTTATTTCATACATCGTTTCCAACAACATACCTAGTTTGCCTTCGGGGAAACCCTTGCGGTGAAACCACTCCAGATAACTTACCGGCAGATTGCATAATACAACTCCTTTGTATTTACCAAAGGGCATTTGCATGTTAACGAGGTTGAGCAGGAGTGTAGGATCGGGTTGCATATCGGAGAAATTCCAAATAACAAAAAACAAATTTCAAACCAAGAAATTTATCTATTGCTATTTAATTAAATAGATAAATTTTTTATTTGTTTATTCTGGATGGAAGATAAAAGAATAAGTGCAATTGTTGCGCCAATGGTAGCGTAGAGCATATCGGATTGAGTATCCCATACGTAGCCTTGTGTGCCTAAGAATGCATCTCCGGCTTCGCCGCTGAACAGCGATACAAACCATTCAAGCAATTCATATGCTGCGCTTATCGCCATGCAAATGCATACAACAATGAAATTGAGCCAACCTTTTTTAGTTACTACTTCTTTACGGATCAGCAATTCACGGATGATCAATGCAGGAACGAAGCCTTGTGCAAAGTGACCGACTTTATCGTAATTATTTCTTGAATGATGGAATACTTCTTTAAGCCAATCGAAAGCAGGTACTTCTGCATAGGTATAATGTCCGCCTACGCAAAGGATACATGCATGTATGAAAATGAATGTATATACAAGCGGTGTTAATGGGAATGATTTACGCGTGAAGATAAGCACTGCCGCTCCAATGATTGCAGGGAAAACTTCCAGCAGCCAGGTGAATGTTTCTTTTGGTGCTATGCCCGACCATATCAGTA
>Ga0247817_10000789_pt1 | contig 16895 bp, 17 predicted proteins | sample UWRJL212509R1_FD_178010 | JGI IMG/M metagenome (GOLD analysis project Ga0247817, IMG submission 178010) | Plant litter microbial communities from Arlington Agricultural Research Station in Wisconsin, United States - UWRJ-L212-509R-1 | ecosystem: Environmental > Terrestrial > Plant litter >...
GATCATCCGTCGCACAACGCCTATCCCGCTGGCCCCATAGCCTCCCCCAGCTCGCCGGAACCTCCAATGGCCCAACATCTCGAAGTCGAAACGCCCCAGCTTCTGCACATCGTCATCGGCGGCGAATTGCGTCACCTGGACGCCCCGGTCTTTCGTGACCTAAGCAAGGTTGAGTTCGTCGGGGCCTATGGCAGCTACGCCGAGGCCAAATCGGCCTGGAAGGCCCGCGCCCAGGCGACGGTCGACAACGCCCACATGCGCTTCTTCATCCTGCACGCCCACAAGATGATCGACCCGCGCGGCGACGCGCACACCTGATTGAAACCTCTGTGACGTAAGGCGGTCGTCATGGCTCCTGTCCTGATCATCGTGGCCCTGCTGGCCCTCGGCGTCGGCATCGTCGCTTGGGCCACCCGGCGCGTGCACGGCTGGTCGCCGATCGGGAGCCGCGGCGACGCGGTCGATCGGACGAAGCCGATATCCGCCCCGACCTCCGCATGGTCACGGCGTGAGCCGTCGCCGGAAACGCCGTCGGAAGACGCGACGACGCCGGCGCATGACCCCTTCGCCCACGCTCCGAGGCTTGATACCCTGGTGGACGAGACTCCGGTCTCGAAGGAGAACCGCGCATGACCCTGTTCGGCACGACTCTCGATCCCGCCCAGATCGTCAGCCTCGTCGGCCTGCTTGCCACATTGGCCCTTTGGCTGTTCGTCCTGCGGGGCGAGCGGAATTACGCGCGCTGGTTCCGCGAGTGGGAGGCGGCCCGAAAGGCTCGCCGCGACGCCGAACTGGGCGTCACGCAGGATCCGCAGAGGAAGACCGGGCCCTGGGGCTGAACCGCGCGTCGGCGCGTTCACGGTTGACACGACGCCCATCCCGTCCGACCGAGTGCCGATGACTAAGGAGCCTTCGCCCCCCGTAACCCCGACGGCTATTCGCGAACCCCTGCGTCCGCTGCTGGCCCGGATCTGGCGCGACTATCTCTCGCTGCACAAGACGGTCCTGATCACCAGCATGGCCTGCGCCGCCATCGCCGGCGGCCTGTCGCCCGTGCTGCTGGGGCTGCTGGAGCCCGCGGTGAACGGCCTGTTCGTCCCTGGCGGCGGCGGCGTCACCCTGTTCGGCCGTTTCCACCTGACCGAGCCCCAGGCCCTGCTGTGGATCCCGATCACCATCCTGATCGTGGCCATGTTCCGGACCCTGGCGATCGCCATCCAGTCCAACCTCGTCAACCGGCTGGGTCATGGCATCGTCGGCGACATCCAGATCCGCCTGTTCGGGGCCATGATCCGCGCCGACCTGTCCCGGCTGCGCAACAGCCACTCGGGCGCCTTCGTCTCCTCGGTCCTGTACGACGCCAATCTGGTGCGTGACGCCTTCACGACCGGCGTCGTCAACTACACCCAGCATGGCCTGACCCTGATCGCGGTCATCGCCTACATGGCCTGGGTCGACTGGCGGCTGACGATGATCGTCCTGCTGGCCATCCCGGTCGTGTCGCTGGTCCTGCGCGTTTTCGGCGCCCGCACCCGCAAAGCCGCCAGAGGGGCCATGTCCGAGAGCGAGAACCTCTCGACCGCCCTGATGGAGAACCTCGACGGCGTCCGCCTGATCAAGATCGAGAACCGCGAGGCCGCCGAACAGGACCGGGTGGCCGAGGTCGTCGCCCGGCGCCAGCGCTTCGTCATCAAGGGCGCCAACACCCGCGCCTATGCCGGTCCGGTCAGCGATCTGGTCGCCTATTCCGTCGTCGCCGGCGTCATCGCCTTCGCCGGCTGGCAGGCCCAGGCCGGGATCATGAACGTGGGCGAGTTCGCCGCCTTCATCGGCCTTCTGCTGATGGCCGGCCAGTCCCTGCGTCAGGTGACCAATCTGTCGACCGTGATGTCCGAGGGGCTCACCGCCGCACGCCGCCTGTTCGTCTCGCTCGACATCCAGCCCGAGATTCGCGAGGCGGCGGCGCCGAAACCCCTGCCCCACGGCCCGGTCACGGTCGCCTTCGACCATGTCGCCTTCGCCTATTCGGACGCCGCCCCAACGCTTGAGGACATCACCCTGACCGTCGCGCCGGGCGAGACCGTGGCCCTGGTCGGCCCGTCCGGCGGCGGCAAGAGCACCATCCTCAGCCTGCTGCCGCGCTTCTACGACGTGACCGGCGGGGCGGTGACCATCAACGACGTCGACCTGCGTCAGCTGTCCCTCACCGACCTGCGCGCCCGCATCGCCATGGTGACGCAGGAGCCCTTCCTGTTCGACGACAGCATCGCCGCAAACATCGCCTATGGCCGCGCCGGCGCGACGCCGGAGCAGATCGCCGACGCCGCCCGTTCGGCCGCCGCCCACGACTTCATCACCGCCCTGCCCCAGGGCTACCAGACCCGCGCCGGCGAGGCCGGCCTGCGCCTTTCGGGCGGCCAGCGTCAGCGCATCGCCATCGCCCGCGCCTTCCTGAAAGACGCGCCCATCCTGTTGCTGGACGAGGCCACCAGCGCCCTCGACACCGAGAGCGAGGCCCTGGTCCAGGCGGCGCTGGAGCGTCTGATGAAGGGTCGCGCCACCCTGATGATCGCCCACCGCCTGTCCACCGTCATGAACGCCGACCGCATCCATGTCATCGAGGCCGGCCGCGTCGTCGAGACCGGAACCCACGCCTCCCTGATCAAGAAGGGCGGCCTCTACGCCCGCCTCGCCCGACAGCAGTCGCTGGATGGATTGCCGGCCGTGGATACGGTGGCCTGAGCGTGAGGCCGCTGCGCAATCCCGTCGTTCAGGCCATCCTGTCGTGGAGCCTCGCCCGATGGATGGCCTTCTGCTTCGCCACCATCCGCTGGACCTATGAGAACCGGATCGTCGCCGAACAGGTCTGGGATCAGGGCGGCGGCGTCATTTGCGCCTTCTGGCACTCGCGCATCGGCCTCTCGCCGTCGTGCTGGCCGCTGGACCGGGCCCAGCCGGCCAAGGCCCTGATCTCCTTGTCCCCCGACGGCCAGTTCATTGCAAAGGCGGTTGGCCGTCTCGGCTTTCCCGCCATCCGCGGATCGACGGCCCGCAAGGATGCGCCCGAGGTGGCCAAGGGCGGGGCCGTCGCCTTCCGCGAGGTCCTGCGCCAGCTCAAGATCGGGGCCGTGGCCGTCACCCCCGACGGCCCGCGCGGTCCCGCCCGCCAGATGGGCGACGGCATGCCTCTGATGGCGCGACTGTCGAAGGCGCCCGTCCTGTTCATCGGCATGGCCTGCGATCCGGCGCTTCGGATGAACAGCTGGGACCGCGCCGTCCTGCCCCTGCCTTTCGGCAAGGGCGCCATCGTCTGGGACGTCGCTCATTATCCCGAGGGCGAGGACGCCGCCGACGTCGCGGTCGCCTGGACCGGAAAGCTGAATGCGGTCGAGGAACGAGCGGACGCCATCGTTACCGGTCGCGCGTCTTGAGCCCCGCTCTCGTCGCCTATCGCCTGCTGACCCGCCTGCTGGAGCCGCTGGCTCCCCGCCTGCTCGACGCCCGCGTCAAACAAGGCAAGGAAGACACCGAGCGCGTCGACGAACGTCTCGGCGTCACCCGCGCGGTCCGTCCCGACGGCGATCTGATCTGGCTGCACGGCGTCAGCGTGGGCGAGACCCTGTCCCTGCTGCCGCTGGTCGAGCGCGCCCGCAAGCTCCGCCCCGACCTGACCGTTCTGGTCACCTCCGGCACCCTGACCTCGGCCGCCCTTCTGGCCCAACGTCTGCCGGACGGCGTCATCCATCAGTTCGCCCCGGTGGATGGCCCCGCCGCCGTCGCCGCCTTCCTCGACTACTGGCGTCCATCGCTGGGCGTCTTCGTCGAGAGCGAACTGTGGCCCAACCTGATCGCCGCGGCCCGCAAGCGCGGCGTGAAACTGGCCCTGGTCAGCGCCCGCATCACCGAAAAGACGGCCAACGGCTGGGCCCGCTTCCCCGCCGCCGCCCGCGAGATCCTGACCGCCTTCGACCGCATCCTGCCACAGGACGCCGTCTCGGCCGACCGGCTGCGCGATCTCGGCGGACAGATCGACGGTCTGGTGAACCTGAAACTCTCGGGCGGCCCCCTGCCCCACGACACCGCCGCCTTCAGCCGCCTCAGCGCCGCCATCGGCGACCGCCCCGTCATCGTCGCCGCCAGCACCCATGAGGGCGAGGAAATCCCCATCGTCCGGGCCCTGGACCGGCTGACCGAACAGACCTGTCTGATCCTGGTCCCCCGTCATCCCGAGCGCGGCCCCGGCATCGCCACGGCCCTGACCCGCGACGGCTACCGCTTCGTCATGCGCTCGCGCGGCGGCGTCCTGACCAGCGACACCGACCTCTATGTCGCCGACACGCTGGGAGAGCTGGGTCTGTTCCTTCGGCTGGCCGACGTCGTTGTCATGGGCGGCAGCTTCGCCCCGGCCCTCGACCTGCCCCCCGTCGGCGGCCACAACCCGCTGGAGCCCGCGCGTCTGGGCAAGCCCGCCGTCACCGGCCCCGACGCCTCCAACTGGACCGCCATCACCGAGGCGCTGCAAGCGGCGGGCGGTCTGACCGTCGTCGCCTCCCCCGGCGACCTTCCCGGCGTCATCGCCCCCCTGCTGGCGGATCCCTCCGCCGCCAAGGCCATGGGCGAACGGGCCCGCCGCGCCGCCGCCGACGCGGGCGCCGGCCTCGACCGCCTGTGGGACACGCTGCAGCCCCTGCTGCCGCCCGCCCCGACCGGCCGGGGCCGGTCATGAAACTGTCCACGCCCCGCTGGTGGTACATCCGTGACAGCAACCATGCGCGGGTCACACGCACCCTGCTGAAGCCCGCCTCATGGCTGTGGGCCGCCGTCACCGCCCGCCGCATCGCCCGTGCTGCGCCCGTCGATCCCGGCGCCCCGGTCATCTCCATCGGCAACCTGACCGTCGGCGGCTCGGGCAAGACCCCCGTCGCCCGCGAGACCCTGCGTCTGCTGCGTCAATCCGGGGTCGAGGCCCACGCCCTGTCCCGCGGCTATGGCGGTCGGCTGGAGGGCCCCGTCCGCGTCGACCTGTCGACCCATGACGCCGCCGATGTCGGCGACGAACCCCTGATGCTGGCGCAAGACGCTCCCGCCTGGATCGCCCGCGACCGCATCGCCGGCGCCCGCGCCGCCGTGGCCGCCGGCGCGCGGGCTCTGGTCCTCGACGACGCCCACCAGAACCCGACCTTGAAGAAGGCGCTCAGCCTCATCGTCGTCGATGGCGAGACCCGGGGCGACGAATGGCCCTTCGGCGACGGCTCGGTCTTTCCCTCCGGCCCGATGCGCGAGCCGCTGAAAGCCGGCCTCGTCCGCGCCGACGCCGTCGTCATCCTGCTGCCGACGGATGTGCAGGACGCCGATCCCGAACTGGTCGCCGTCTTCTCCCCCCTGCCCGTCTTCGTCGCCCGTCTGGAAGCCGCCGCCCCGCCGCCGTCCGGCCCCCAACTGGGTTTCGCCGGCATCGCCAAGCCGTGGAAGGTCGAGCGGTCTCTGATCGCCGCCGGCTGCGATCTGGTGGAGTTCGTCCCCTTCCCCGACCACGCCGCCTATCGCCCCGAGGACCTGCGCTTCCTCGCCGACCGGGCCGACCTGCTGAATGCAGGCCTCGTCACCACCGAAAAGGACTGGGTCCGCCTGCCGCCCGACTGGCGCTCCCGCGTCGTCTCCTGGCCCGTCGCCGCACGTTTCGACGACGAAGCGGGATTCGCCGCCTTCGTCCGCGACCGGATCGCTCGAACCTGACGATGTTCGGTCAAAACAGGATCGGTTCCCTACGATCACGAGAGTTTTATCGCACCGCACAAATCCCGGCGTTCGACGGCCACGCCTTCGTCATCTTTGGGCGAACAAAGTTCGCCATTGACGCGAACGGACCCCGGTGGCCGGGCTTTGCGCCGCAACGCTTCGGCGCCTCGCTTGCCGGTCCCGGCCTGCGGCTACGCTCACCTTGGTCTTAGTCAGTACCTGAAATCCCGGGCTTCACAGGGCCGCGGAGCCTCCGCACGCCAAGGCTCAGGTTGAACCGGGCGCCGTTTCCATGGAACAACCTGTGTCTTCCCATCAACCGCGCGAGGGGCGTCGCATGCGGCTATCGAGACGAGGATTGATTCTGGGCGGTTCGGCGATGCTCGCCGGCTGCGCCACGACCGACGCGGTTCAGCCCGTGCTTCAGGTCGCCCGGACTCCCGTCGCGCCGCCTGCCCCCACGATCGTCGCCGCCCAGTACACGCCGCCGCCGCTCGATCCCTATCGTCGCGTCCGCCCCGAGTTGATGCAGCGCGCCATGACGGCCCTCGACATCCACCATCGCCGCATCCCCCTGCGCGACCGGATGTACCTCGTCGATTTCCAGAAATTCTCGGGCGAGGAACGCTTCTACGAGGTCGACCTGTACAGCGGTCAGGTCACCGCCTTCCGCACCTGCCACGGCCGGGGTTCCGACCCCCAGCACTCGGGCTATGCCCGTTCGTTCTCCAACACGCCCGACAGCTACATGTCCTCGGTCGGCGCCTTCGCCACCGCCGGCGCGGGCTGGGGCGCCCAGCAGGGCCCCAACGTCCTGCTCGACGGCCTTGAATATTCGAACGACCGCGCCCGCGAGCGCGCCATCATCGTCCATGGCGCCAACTACGCCGATCCGGATTTCCTGGCCCGCGAGGGCAAGCTGGGTCGCAGCTACGGCTGCTTCTCCACCGCCCACACCGACCTGCCAGCCCTGCGCGAACGCATGGGCGAAGGCCGGCTGCTGTTCGCGGCGGCTTAGCGCAACGCGCGTCGGGCAGTGTGCCGTAGGTTGAGGATGTACACCTCGCTGTCCGTCACCGAATAGCGGATGCTGTAGGGCTTCACCGTCAGAAGCTCTCGCCGAGTGGCGCTGATTGCCCGCCCACGTTCAGGGAACGACCGAAGACTTTCCGCCGTATCGAAATCGCTGAGTCAGGCGCTCCGCCGCGAAGGGATTGAAGCCTGCAACATAAGCTCCGATCGACTGCAGGTCTTCGATCGCCTGATCCGACCAGACTATTCGCCGCATTTCGGTCGAGGCAGAGGATTGTCAGTGCTCCACGACTTCAGCCATTTGACGACGGCTTCGTGGCTCACGACACGCCCGGCTACGATGTCGGCCTCGCCACGCAAGGTCGCAGCCTCATCCGCCGCATCGTCGGCTATGTCGAAGATGCCCGGTTCGTCTTCAGGATCAATTGCAGGCTGGGCCATGAGCCAACTATACCATGAACGTCAGCGCGGCTCCAGCGCCCGCCAGCCGATGTCCGACCGGCTGAACCCGCCCGGCCAGTCGATCTTGCGCACCGCTTCATAGGCCCGCTCGCGCGCATGGGCGATGTCGTCGCCCTCGGCGCAGATGTTCAGGACGCGCCCGCCCGCCGCCGCCAGTTGACCGTCCGATCGCCGCTTCGTCCCGGCGTGGAAAACCTGCACATGCGGACCGAAATCCTGTTCGGCGCCGCGAATGATCGAGCCTTCCAGCGGGCTGTCGGGATAGCCCTTGGCCGCCATGACCACGCAGATCACCGTCTGCGGCTTGAAAGCCGGCGGCGGAACCTTCGACACGTCGCCGCGCGCGCAGGCCAGCAGCACCGGCACCACGTCGCCGGCCATCCGCATCATCAGCACCTGGCATTCCGGATCGCCGAAGCGAGCGTTGAACTCGACGACCTTCGGCCCCTCGGACGTCGCCATCAGACCGACGTACAGCACACCGCGATACGGCGCCCCCTCGGCGGCCATGGCCCGCAGCGTCGGCTGGACGATGTCGCGATCGGCCGTCTCGACCAGATCAGGGGTGAAAACGGGGGCCGGCGAATAGGCTCCCATGCCGCCGGTATTCGGCCCCATGTCGCCGTCGTAGGCGCGTTTGTGGTCCTGCGCCCCGCCGAACAGCACCGCGCGCTGACCGTCGCACAGGGCGAACAGCGAGCCCTCTTCGCCGTCCATGAATTCCTCGATCACGACCCGCGCGCCGGCCTGACCGAAGCGGCCACCCAGCATGCGTTCGATCTCGGCCTCGGCGTCGCGTTTGTCGGGGCTGATGGCCACGCCCTTGCCGGCGGCCAGACCGTCGGCCTTGATCACATAGGGCGGGCGGAACACGTCCAGCGCCGCCTTGGCGTCCGCGACCTTTTCATAGACGCCGTACCCGGCCGTCGGAATTTCGTGCCGCTCCAGAAACGCCTTGGCGAAGGCCTTGGATGTCTCCAACTGCGCCGCCTTCGCGGTGGGACCAAAACACGGGATGCCCGCCGCCGCCAGCCGGTCCGCCAGACCGGCGGCGAGGGCCAGCTCCGGTCCCACCACGACCAGATCGGCCTTGATCTCGCGCGCCAGCACCGCGATGGCCTCGGCGTCGTCGGCCTTCACGTCCGCGCGCAGCTCGCCCAGCTTCTCCATGCCCGGATTGCCGGGCGCGATGACCAGACGCTTCAGCAGCGGAGACTGGGCGATCTTCCACGCCAGGGCGTGTTCGCGCCCACCCGATCCGACAAGGAGAATGTTCATGCGCCGGGAATGGCGTCCCGCGCCGCTCCGGTCAAGCAGGCGTTGGGTTTACGAGGCGTTACAGTATCGCCGAGACCACATAGACCAGCACGCCCAGCATCACGATAACCCCGATGACCAGCCATGGGCTGATGGCCGGCGCGTCGCTGCGGCGCGACAGGTCCCTCTCGCGAGGCGAGCGGTCTTCAGGTTCGGTTCCGGGAGGATCGGCGGCCATGAAAGCGCAACGGCTCCGCTATCGCGACGTTCCCGCCGCGTCCTGACCGCGCTAGGATGCCGCATGAGCGACGACTCCTATGTGTTCGAGGCGGCGGCCGACGCACCGGCTGCGGCGCGCGACAACAACCCGCCCCTGTCGATCACCGAACTCTCGTTCGCCCTCAAGCGCACGCTGGAGGACCGGTTCGGCCACGTCCGGTTGCGGGGCGAGATCTCCAAGGTCAACCGCCACGCCTCCGGCCACGTCTATCTGACGCTGAAGGACGACAAGGCCGCCATCGACGGCGTCATCTGGAAAGGCTCGGTCCGAGGCCTCGGCGTCCAGCCCGAGAGCGGCCTCGAGGTCATCGTCACCGGCAAGATCACCTCCTACCCGGCCCGTTCGTCGTATCAGATCGTCATCGAATCGATGGAGGCCGCCGGCGCCGGCGCCCTGCTGGCCCAGCTCGAGCGGCTGAAGGCCAAACTCAGCGGCGAGGGCCTGTTCGAGGTCGGCCGCAAGAAACCCATCCCCGCCTACCCCCGCACTATCGGCGTTATCACCAGCCCGACCGGCGCCGTCATCCGTGACATCCTGCACCGCATCGCTGAACGCTGGCCCTGCCACGTCATCGTCTGGCCCGTGGTGGTCCAGGGCGACAGCGCCTGCGGACAGGTCTCCAACGCCATCCGCGGCTTCGATGCGATGCGGCTCGACGGCGCGATCCCCCGTCCTGACCTGCTGATCGTCGCGCGCGGCGGCGGCTCGGTCGAGGATCTGTGGTGCTTCAACGACGAGGGTCTGGCCCGCACGGTCGCGGCGGCCTCCATCCCCATCATCTCGGCCGTGGGGCACGAGACCGACACCACCCTGATCGACTTCGTCTCGGACCGCCGCGCCCCGACCCCGACCGGCGCCGCCGAGATCGCCACCCCCGTGCTGTCCGACCTGCGGTTCGCCGTCTCGGATCTGGAGCGTCGTCTGGACAGCGCCGGCTCGCGCCTGCTGGACGACCGCCGCACCCGGCTGCGGGCCGTGGCGCGGGGGCTGCCGGCCCGGCCGGAAGAACTGGTCGCCATGGCCCAGCAGCGGCTGGATCACGCCGCCAGCCGTCTGGCCTCCGGCCTGCACCGCAACGCCGCCCTGCACGAGCGCCGCTTCGCCGCCGGCGCCGGCCGCCTGACCCGCGCCCTTCTGGACCGCGCCATCGAACGCCGTACGGATCGGCTGAAGGGCATTGGCGACCGCCTGGGCGCCGGGCTCCAGTCCAACGCCGCCACCCATGAACGCCGCCTGCTCCGCGTCGCCGCCCGACTGACGCTCGATCCCCTGCATCGGCGGCTGGACCAGCGCGCCGCCCGCCTCGACGCCGTCGGCGCCCGTCTGGCCGCCCCGGTCCCCCGTGAACTGGAGCGCGCCCAGGCCCGGCTGTCCGCCCTGTCCCGCGCCCTGGTCTCGCTGGACCCGAAACGGCCCAAACCCGGCTTCGCCCGCATCGACGACGAAACCGGCGCCATGGTCGCCTCCGCCGCCGCCCTGTCGCCCGGTCAGGCCGTCAGCCTCGTCTTCCCCGACGGCTCGCGCGCCGCCCGGATCGAGGGCGGCGAGGATGGCGTGGTGCGCCCGCGTGCGCCGGCGACCCGCGCCAAACCTGCGCCACCCCTTGGTCAGGGCGATCTGTTCTAGGTTTCACCGCTCATCCCGGCGAATGCCGGGATCCAGATACACACTCGGTTCAAAGCCGGTAAGGCAGGGCCAAATTCCAGCGACCGGTCCTGCATCTGGATCCCGGCATTCGCCGGGATGAGGGGTGTTTTAAAGCCTTGGATGAGCGGATCGTGAAGCCTCCTGGTCGCACCCCGTCTCGCCACCCGCCCCGTCGCCCGCTATTCTGGCGGCATGAACGCCCATGACCCCGCCTCCGGCCCCGCTTCCGTCCACTATGGCGACGGCGAGTTCGTGATCCTGAAGCCCGGCCCCTATGTGGTCTGCGCCGTCAGCGGACGGCCGATCCCGCTGGAGACCCTGCGCTACTGGTCGGTCGAGCATCAGGAGGCCTACTACAGCCCGGCCGAGGCCCTGACTCGCATGGTCGCGCCCGCTTGAACGCCACCCGCCGGGGCCTGATCCTTGGCGCCGGCGCGGCCCTCGCCGCCGGTTCGGTCCAGGCCGACGAACCACTCGCGCTGAACGGCAAATGGGTTCAGGGCGGCTTCGCCATGGGCCGGGCCTGGCCCCGCGCCCTGATCGCCGTCGATGGCGAGGTCCTCAGCACCGCCTCGGCGCGCGGCCTGTTCGTCGTCGGCTTCGACCGCGACGCGCCGGGCAGCGTCCAGATCGAAGCCAGATCCCTGTCCGGCCGTGACCCGGCTATCAGTCGCACCCTGACCATCACGCCCGGGACTTTCCCGTCCAGTCGTATCGACGGCCTGCCGCCCTCGACCATCGCCCCCAGCGATCCCGCCCTGCTGGAGCGCATCGCCCGCGAGGTCGCGCTGAAGGCCGAAGGCTTCGCCAGCGACATCGACTCTGACGACTTCCGCGACGGCTTCGTCTGGCCGCTGGACAGCTATCGCGTCACCAGCCTGTGGGGCGCCCAGCGGGTGCTGAACGGCACTCCCGCCCGCCCCCACTACGGCATCGACCTCGCCGCCTCCGAGGGGACGCCGATCCGCGCGCCCGCCGCCGGAACCGTCGCCTTCAGCCGCCCGGGCATGCATTTCGAGGGCGGCCTAGTCCTGATCGACCACGGCCAGGGCCTGATCAGCGCCTATCTCCACCAGTCCCGCATCGACGTCGCCGCCGGCGACCGTCTGGCGCGCGGACAGGTCATCGGCCGGGTTGGCCATACGGGCCGCGCCACCGGCCCCCATCTGTGCTGGCGTATGAAGTGGCGGGACCGGAACCTCGACCCGTCATTGATGGTTATGGCTTCCGCGCCATAATCCAGAGATTTCAATACCTACCCCGCCAGTCTTGTGGACCGTCCGGGATTTCACCCGTAACCTGACCTACTGGCCGTCCCACCGGCGAACACGGTTCGATTCTTGATGTCTCCCCTGCACTCGCTGAACATTCTGCTGGTCGACGACAACCAGCATATGCGTGCGATCACCTCGACCATTCTTCAGTCCGCCGGAGTCCGGAACATCCGCGAGATGCCTGACGGCGCCACGGCGCTGACGGCGTTGCGCGACAGCCCGTGCGACCTGGCCATCGTCGATTTCAACATGTTCCCGCTGGACGGGGTCGAGTTCACGCGCATGGTCCGCAACAGTCCGGACAGCGCCAACCCCTATCTGCCCATCATCATGATGACGGGCCATTCCGAGAAGAACCGGGTGATGGAGGCGCGCGACGCCGGGGTCACCGAGTTCGTGACCAAGCCGATCACGGCCAAGGCCCTGTTCGATCGTATCCAGTCCGTAATCGTCCGGCCCCGGCCTTACGTGAAGACCGAGGGTTATTTCGGCCCCGACCGCCGCCGGACCGGCTCTGCAAACTATCGGGGTCCCAAACGTCGATCATCCGACCCGTCCGAGACCTCCGAAAGCTAGGGCTCCAGCGTCGCATAGACCCGGTCGGGCCATCGCTTGTGGACCCAGAACCAGTCTACCGGATGCTCGCGCACCCGATCCTCGACGAAACGATTGGCGGCCTGGATCCCGGCCAGAATGTCGGCGTTGCGGTCGCCTGACTCCGCGATCGCGATCGGCTCATGGGCCGTCACGCGGAACCGGACCCCCGGCAGGCGCACCACCGACAGCGGCTGCATCACCGTGCCGAACCGCGCCGCCAGCCTCGCGGCCCCCGGCGCCGCATCGACCGGCTGGCCGAAGAACTGGACCTCCGGCCCCTGCGAATATTTCTGATCCACCAGCAGGGCGATGGAGTCCCCACGCTTCATCCCCTGCAGCAGGTCCCGGGTCCCGTCCCCCTTTGGGGCGAACAGCTTGATGCCGTATCGCTCGCGGCTGCGGCGGATCAGGGCGTCGACGTAAGGGTTGTTGGTCGCGCGATAGGTCACCAGGCACGGGATGCCCGCGGCCATGATCACCGCCGCCATGACTTCGAAATTGGCCAGATGCCCCGAAATCAGCACCACCGGCCGCCTCCCGTCGCGGATGGCGTGCAGCCGCTCCAGCCCGACGATCTCGATCCGCCCGCTCTCCGGCGTCAGCCGATCCATGACGGCCAGTTCCGCGAAGGTCCGGCCGGTCTGATCCCACTGGTCGATCGCCAGCCGCTCGCGCGCCTCCGGGTCCATGTCGGGAAAGGCGATCCGCAGATTGCGCCGCACGGTCTTCTGGGTCCCCGTCAGCGGCCCCAGCTTGCGCAGCAGCCAGCCGCCGAAGGCCGAGGCCCGCTCGACCCCCAGCGCCCGCAGCACCGCGAACAGGCCGGCGAAGGCCACGGCCTCCAGCCGCCAGGTCAGATCCCGCCCGAACGGGACCTTCGGGCTCTGAACGTCACCAGGCAATGGTGATCCCGCCGTCCACGACCAGCGTCTGGCCGGTCATATAGGCCGAGGCCGGCGAGGCCAGATAGACCGCGGCTCCCGCGATCTCGTCCGGCTGGCCGATCCGCTTCAGCGGTGCGGGATCGGTGACCTGTTTCAACAGCTCGGGATTCTCCCACAGATATTTGGCGAAGTCGGTCTGCACCAGGCCTGGGGCGATGGTGTTGACCCGGATGTTCGACGGCCCCCACTCCACCGCAAGATTGCGCGCCAGCTGCATGTCTGCGGCCTTGGAGATGTTGTAGGCGCCGATCAGGGCGTTGCCCCGCAGGCCTCCGATCGACGAGACGATGATGATCGACCCGTCCTTCCGCTCCAGCATCTGCGGCGCGACCATCTGGATCAGCCAGTGGTTGGATACCACGTTGTTCTGCAGGATCTTGCCGAACTGCTCGTCGTTGATGCCCGCCATCGGCCCGGCATAGGGATTGGTGGCGGCGTTGCAGACCAGGATGTCGATCCGGCCGAAGGCTGTGTTGGTGTCGTCCACCAGCCGCTGCAAATCTTCCTTCGACGCGATATTGGCCGGAACCGCGATCGCGCGGCCCTCGCCATGCTTCGCATTGATCTCGGCGGCGACCTCGTCGCACGGCCCGGCCTTGCGCGACGAGATGACGACTTTCGCGCCATGTTCCGCCAGCCGCTCGGCGATGGCCTTGCCGATTCCCTTGGACGAGCCGGTGATGACGGCGACCTTGCCGGTCAGATCGAACAGTTCCATGCGTTTTCCCTGTTACGGGCGCGGTTTATTCGCGCCGCCCCTATGCGTTACGTCCTGATACCCTGATACTCGGCCGATTCCACCCGGGAACGGCGACGATCCCGTCGGTGGACGGCTCCAGTCTGGTGACCATGCGCACGCTGACAACAGGTTTCCTGTTCTTCTTCTACGTCTTCACGGCGATGACGGTCGGCGCCTTCCTGTGGCGCGCGGGCCTCGGGGCCGGCTCGGGCTTCGCGGCGACCATGGGGACCCTGGGCCTGCTGGGCGCGATCCATGTGTTCGTCGCCGGCGCCGGTCAGCGCAAGGCCCTGCGCGCCGAGATCGGCCAGGTCCGCGAGGCCCATCGCCTGCTGGCCGACGCCATGGAGTCGACCCAGGGCGCCCTGACCGAACTGGCCCAGGCCATCGAATCCGGCGCCCTGACCCGCACCGAGGAACTGACCGGCGAGGTCCGCATCCTCGAAGGCCTGATCCAGCAGATGAGCGATTCGATCGACGAACGCCTGACGGTGACGCCGATGGTCGCGCCCAACAGCCCGGACGCCCGCCGCCACCAGCAGTCGAACATCCTGCTCAAGACCGTCCACGACGCCCTCTCCGAGAACCGCGTCGACCTGTATCTGCAGCCGGTCGTGTCCCTGCCCCAGCGCCGGACGGTCTTCTACGAAAGCTTCACCCGCCTGCGTGACGCGACCGACCGCGTCATGATGCCGGCCGAATATCTGTCGATCGCCGAGGGCGAGGGTCTGGTCCCCGCGATCGACAACCTGCTGCTGTTCCGCTGCGCCCAGATCGTCCGTCGCCTGGCGCGCCAGGACCGCAAGGTCGGAGTGTTCTGCAACGTCGCCCTCTCCTCGCTGGGCGACGAGACCTTCTTCCCCCAGTTCCTCGACTTCCTCAGCGAGAACCGCGACCTCAACCAGGCCCTGATCTTCGAACTGGGCCAGGCCACCTTCGAGGCGCGCGGCGCCGTCGAGGCCCGCAACATGGCCAAGCTGGCCGACCTCGGCTTCCGCTTCTCGATCGACAAGGTCCAGACCCTGGATCTCAACTTCGCCGACCTGCAACGCTCGGACGTCCGCTTCATCAAGATCGCCGCCGACCTGCTGATCGAACAACTTCTGGATCTGGACGGCGGCTCGCCCATCCCGTCCCTGCGCGATATCCAGGCCGCCGACTTCGCCGCCCTGACCCGCCGCTATGGCATCGAGGTCATCGCCGAGAAGTGTGAGAGCGAACGCCAGATCGTCGACATCCTCGAACTCGACATCTCCATGGGCCAGGGCCACCTGTTCGGCGAGCCGCGCGCCATCAAGGAACAGGTCCTGGCCGAAACCGACCCCCCTGCCGACTTCGTCCGCTCCACCCTCCTCAGCGCCGAACGCCGCCGCAAATACGCGTAATGACCAGCTCCTTCTCCCCCGAGGGGAGAAGGAACAGGCGCTGAACCCGCCACCCGAACCCCGCCCAGTCCCAACGATTTCCCGGCTTTGCCGCCAGAACCACTCCCGCGAACGCGCCCTGCTTCGGGCCGCCCCTACACTGGCCATGTCCCGTCGCAGGGAGGGCCGTCGGCCGGCGACCTTGCGGGCGATGGGGACGGATGAGCGGGAGGCCGGAGAGTGCGAACTCCGGCGCCGGAAACGGAGGGTCGGGGAGGACACCCGACCATACCGGGGATCAGGATCGTCGCCTGACCCGCCCGCGGCGATCGTGTCGGCTACGCGGTAATACCGCTGCCTACCGACGGCTCGTCGAAACCATCCGTGCGGAGCGTCAGCCCTCGCCGAAACGGTATTCTCTTCCCTTACTCCGGGCGAAGGCCCGCCGCTCCGCCGCCCTCCCTCACCCTTCAGCGCAGCCGCGCGCAGGGCGACACAGCCGTGCCCGCATCACGGAAATTCTCTCGCCCGCCCCCTAGGAAACCGGTGTCATTACGCCTAACCTCTCCTTTGAAAGGGGCCGCAGAGCCCTCGTCCGGGACCACAGGAAGCACACCACCATGTCCATGAATCGCCGCGCCCTGCTGTCCGCCGCCGCCGCGACCGCCGTCGCCTCCGCGACGCCCGCCCTCGCCCGCGCCATTCAGCCCGCGACGCCCGATCGCGCCGCCATCCTGGCCACGATGAAGCGCGCCACGGCCTTCATGACCGACGAGGTCGCCGTGGGCGGCGGCTATGTCTGGAACGTCCTGCCCGACTTCTCGCGCCGCTGGGGCGAGCTGGAGGCCAGCCCGACGATGATCTGGGTCCAGCCTCCCGGCACGGCGACCGTGGGCCACGTCTTTCTCGACGCCTATCACGCCACCGGCGACGAGCAGTTCTATCAGGCCGCCAAATCCGCCGCCGACGCCCTGATCCGCGGCCAGCATCCGGCCGGCGGCTGGAACTACGTCATCGACACCGCCGGCGAGGACAGCCTCAGGCGCTGGTACGCCACCTATGGCCACAACGCCTGGCGGATGGAGGAATTCCAGCAGTACTACGGCAACGCCACCTTCGACGACGCCGGCACGGCCGAGGCGTCCCAGCTGCTGCTCCGCGTCTATATGGAGAAGCGCGAGCGCAAATATCGCGCCCCGCTGGACAAGGCGATCCAGTTCGTCCTCGACGCCCAGTATCCCAACGGCGGCTGGCCCCAGCGTTTCCCGTTCGTCGACAACGGCGGCGTCCACGGCCACGCCGACTACACGCCCTACATCACCTTCAACGATGACGTGGCCGGCGAGAACCTGGAGTTCCTGCTTTATGCGCATCAGGCCCTGGGCGCCCGGACCAATGACGCCCGCCTGCTGGACGCCATCCAGCGCGGCATGGACATCTTCGTCGCCACCCAGCAACCCATGCCCCAACCGGCCTGGGGCCTGCAGCATTTCCCCGACACCCTGAAGCCGGCCCCGGCGCGCACGATCGAGCCCCAGGCCTTCGCCACCCACACGACGG
>Ga0247817_10000793_pt1 | contig 16866 bp, 21 predicted proteins | sample UWRJL212509R1_FD_178010 | JGI IMG/M metagenome (GOLD analysis project Ga0247817, IMG submission 178010) | Plant litter microbial communities from Arlington Agricultural Research Station in Wisconsin, United States - UWRJ-L212-509R-1 | ecosystem: Environmental > Terrestrial > Plant litter >...
TCAAGCGACCGGGCATAATCCCGGCGACGCGTTAGCTGGAACGACCGGTGCGGTCGCCGTCCAAGAAAGTCTTTTTGCCAAACTTTAAATTTTTTAAAACTTGCTTGCATTGTCGCGCAGCCTTGCAATACGGTCTTCGAGGGGAGGGTGAGAACTAAAAAGCTTCGAGAAAAAACCTGGCTTTAAAGGGTTGCTAATAAATAATTGCGCAGTAGATGATGATTGTTTTTGCATTGGCTTACCGTAGGAAAGAAGCTTTTCAAGCGCGCTAGCCATACCGTCAGAATCGCGGGTAGTAAGCGCACCGCTAGCATCAGCTAAATACTCACGCTGCCGGCTAATGGCTGTTTGCACAATTACGGCTGCAATTGGCGCCAATATAATCACAACGATACCAACCACTAATACAACTGGGTTGGTATTACTATTTCGGTTGTCTCCCCCGAAAAAGAGCATTCGTATTACGACATCCGACAGTATACCGATTGCGCTGACGAGGCCGAAAGCGATCATACTAACCCGAATGTCGTAGTTTTGAACGTGACCCATTTCGTGGGCCATAACTGCTGTTAATTCCCTATCATCCATAATATCCATTAGACCGGTTGTTGCGGCTACAATAGCGTGCTTAGGGTCCCGGCCGGTCGCAAAAGCGTTTGGTGCGGAATCGTTAATAATGTAAACCTTTGGCATCTGCATACCAAGGGTAATTGAAAGGTTCTCGACAACTCGGTAAAGGCGCGGGTTGTCGCTTTTTTCAATTGGCTGAGCGCCAGTCATAGCAACCGCCAATGCACCTGCGGCATAGTATTGAATAAGTGCATACAAAGCAGCACCGCCAATTACCCAGTAGGTAATTGACGTGTTGCCGTAAAAGTAACTTACCGCATAACCGATAGCAGCAATAATACCGACGAATACGGCCATAATCAAAAGAGTATTTCGCTTATTTGCGGCAATTGCTTTATACATAGTAAGAACTCAACTTTTTAAATTAGAATTTAACTTCGGTTGGCTTGTTTGCAGCTTCGCGTTCAGTTTCGTCCACATCGAAGAATTCGCGGTTTTCGAAATTAAACAGGCCAGCAACAATATTCGCAGGGAACGTCTGAACCTTTGTGTTCAAACCAGTTACACCAGAGTTGTAGAAACGGCGTGATGCTTGAATTTTGTCTTCAGTGTCGACAAGTTCACGTTGCAATTCAACAAAGTTTTCGTTGGCTTTAAGGTCTGGGTAAGCTTCAGCAACTGCGAATAGGCTTTTTAAAGCACCTTCGAACTGGTTTTCTGCAGCAGCTGTATCTTTAACGCCATTTGCGTTAATAACATTCGCACGAGCTTCAGTAACGGCTTGGAAGACGCCACTTTCGTGCTTTGCGTAACCCTTAACAGTTTCAACTAAGTTCGGGATAAGGTCTAAACGACGCTTAAGTTGAACATTAATGTCGCTCCAGGCTTCATCTACCCGGACACGAAGTGTTACGAGGCTGTTGTAAGTAGCCCATAAAAAAATACCGATAACGACGACAACGCCGAGAATGATCCAAACTGCTAACATATATCAATACTCCTTATTTCTAGTAGTCTTAGTATATCAAAACCCCGGCAAATTGCCGAGGTAATAATTTCTGGTGCGCAGAGCGGGACTTGAACCCGCACGGCCGTGAAGCCAAGAGATTTTAAGTCTCTCGTGTCTACCAAATTCCACCATCCGCGCATGTTTGTTCATTATAGTAGGATTTGCCTAAAATGGAAGGTAAAACCTTTTTAGACGACTCGTGTCTACTAATTATTTGCGTTCACGCAGACCACCATCCGGCATAATTTGCCAAGGTATGCTCTCTACGTAGATTAACGATGTCACCATCCGGCGACTTTGTTAACCTGGTTGGAGGCACCTACGGGTAACGCTCCCGTCTACACGGTTTTGCAGACCGTTGCCTAACTTCTCGGCCAAGGCGCCATCCTGTTGGTAGATTATACCAGAATATTCACCATAAAGCTGGGTTACAATAGAGATACGATGAAAAACTTTATTCCTGTTTTGATTAACACGGCCTTGGCGAATATCACTACTAGTTTTTTGTGGTTCGCTTTAACGTTCTGGGTGTACATCGAAACCCAGTCGGTTCTTGCAACTGGGCTTATCGGTGGAACGTATATGTTACTAGTAGCCATCTCTAGTTTATTCTTCGGCACACTCGTCGACCAGCATCGCAAGAAAAACGTCATGGTCGCTTCAGGGCTTTTTACGTTAGTCACCTATCTCATTGCCGGCTTAGTGTTTGTTCTTACTCCAGCAGGGACATTGCTTGATTGGACTGGACCGTTCTTATGGATATTCGCCTCTGTCGTGCTTATTGGTTCAGTTGTCGAAAATATGCGTAACATCGCGCTCTCGACTACTGTTACATTACTGGTTCCAAAAGAAAAATACGCCAATGCAAACGGGCTTGTCGGGACCGTTCAAGGGCTCGGCTTCTTAGTAACATCGGTATTCAGCGGTCTATCAATTGGCTTTCTAGGGATGGGTTGGACGCTCGCCATCGCACTTGTCGCAACATTACTTGCGACCATTCACCTTGTGTTCTTTGTCAAAATTCCTGAAGCAGAAATTGCACATGACCCAGAATTATCAAATAAAAAGATTGATATTAAGGGAAGTATAGCCGCCATAAAAGTGGTCCCTGGTTTATTTGGCCTCATCATCTTTTCTACTTTCAACAACTTTATTGGCGGAATATTCATGGCACTCATGGATCCGTATGGCTTGACGCTATTCTCTGTTCAAATTTGGGGTATCGTTCTAGGAATCACAAGTACAGGCTTTATTATCGGCGGTATCTTGATTGCAAAAAGAGGGCTTGGCAAAAAACCATTACAGACACTACTTATTGCCAATATCATCATGGCTACAATTGGTATGGCCTTCGCAATCCGCGAGTCTTGGGTACTATATGCGGTCGGTATATTCCTATATATGTGTCTTATCCCAATCATCGAAGCCACTGAGCAGACAATTATTCAGCGCGTCGTACCACTAAAGCGACAAGGCCGCGTATTTGGATTCGCCCAGAGCTTCGAAGCAGCTGCAGCCCCTATCACAGCCATCCTTATTGGCCCAATTGCTCAGTTCTGGATTATTCCTTACATGAATAGCCCAGAAGGCCAATCACAACTAGGGTGGTTGCTAGGCTCTGGCGACGCGCGCGGTATCGCTCTTCTATTCTTTGCGGGCGGGTTCATTATGCTTATCGCAGCTCTACTTGCTTTCAAAACAAGGTCTTACAAAGTTTTATCTCAGTTCTACAGCAAAACTTAATAATTGAGTACTATACTACCAAGTAAAGTTACTATCCTGAAAGGTATCCATGAAAAGAAAATCTGCCATTATTACACTCGTCGCCATCATAGGGGTTTCACTATTAACCGCACTTGGGGTTGCTACAGGCATGTACATCCAGCAGCAACGCACAAACGATCCACTCAGCTCGTTGAACTCCACCACAGATGGAAACGTGACGGCAACTAACCAAGAAAATACTATTGCCGCCATTGCCGAAAAGGTTGGGCCGAGTGTCGTATCTATTACCACTAAAAGCCAAGTTGCCTCCAATTTTGGCACTAGCAGCTCACAAGTAGGCGCTGGTACGGGCATAATCGTCAGCTCTGACGGCTACGTCATGACCAACAACCATGTTATTGAAGATGCTAACGATGTGGTTGTCGTTGATAGCACTGGCGAACAATACGACAACGTAACGGTCATTGGCCGCGACCCGCTTAACGACGTGGCTTTTTTGAAAATTGAATCATCTGCCACATTTAAGCCAGTAACTCTTGGAAACAGCTCTACCCTCCGTATTGGTCAACAGGTCGTTGCAATTGGTAATGCTCTCGGCCAGTACAGCAATACCGTAACAAGCGGTATCGTCTCCGGCGTTGGCCGCCCAGTAACTGCGAACGCCGGTAATGGTCAAACCGAGTCACTGACTGACCTTATCCAAACCGACGCCTCAATCAACCCAGGAAACTCTGGAGGCCCACTACTTAACATGTCTGGCCAAGTAATCGGCATTAATACGGCTATTGCCGAAGACGCTAACGGAATCGGCTTCTCTATCCCTATTAACTCAACTAAGGGCGTATTGGCCGGTGTTCTTAAAAATGGCAAAGTAAGCCGCTCGTTCATGGGCGTAAGTTACCTTAATATTACGGCTGATGTCGCTAAGGAATACAACCTATCTGTCAAAGAAGGCGCCTACGTTTTCAAAAATGAGGGTTCAGCGATCTCAAGCGGCAGTCCCGCGGATAAGGCAGGCCTGAAGAACAAGGACGTCATCACAAAAATTAATGACGATGCCATTGGCAAGCAAGGCGGGCTATCAAGCGTCATTGGACAGTACCAACCTGGCGACAAGGTAACGATCACCTTTATCCGCGACGGCAAAGAACAAACAACCGAACTTACCTTTAGCGAGTATGCTTCCTAAGCAGCACGGAACCCTAGTTCAACACTTTTTGTGCAAGCTTCAGCACGCTTTCGACAGTATTAGCTTCGGGCGCAGACCCAAGCCCGTAACTTAATACAAACCAGTTACGACCCTTTAGAACATTAAGTTGACCGTTTGCTTGGTTAAAGTACGCGCTGTCCCCTACGTCTTTTACAATCTCAATAGCTTGAGTTGGAATGCCGTTGGCAAACTCGTCCTTATTTTGCTGGACACCTTCGTCGTTAACTCCAGAACGGACAATGACTGCAGCGACTTGTATCTTTTCCGTATCAACATTACCATCGGCGTAGCCACACTTGCTAGTAGCGGTATTCTTCGACAAAACCGGGTTATTCGTATTAGTATTAAATGCTCCATCTCCCAGAAGCTCTTTTGCTTCAGTAACAGAAAGTGTATCGCAGGCAACGGCCGGTTCGTACACAACTTTTGGAGTGCTGTTATATATAAATACTACGATAGCGGCGACGATTGCAAGTGCACTTAGTGCAACAATCGAACCGATAATAAGTTCTTTCTTGTATGATGTGTTTTGCGTTTCTATTTTCTCTTCTTTAGGTTCGGTTGTTTCAGTCATGAATTTATAATAGCAAAAAAATGTAGTTCTTCCCTACTCAACCCGTCGTGCAAATACTTCTTCGGTTTCGCGCATAATAATTTCGGCGGTTTTAGGCCCAACGCCATACAACTTTTGCAGGCGTTTGGAAAATTCATTCTCGTTCTCGCTGCTTTCTAACATTAAATACAGCGAGCCGTCGTAAAAATCGATGAGCTGTTGCATACATACCCGAAGACCCTTGGCCGTCACATGCTCGTAGCGCGTGTAACCGCCTTCATGCAACACGCCAGTCAGCCTACGCTCGCCTAAATCTAAAATTGCCCAAGGCGTATCAATTTTCTTTTTAACAAATAATTTCCACGTATTTATCGCAACTGTCGATTGTATTGGCTTGCCAAATAAGTACGACAACAAGAACCAGCGAAACATATCGTTATCGCCCGAAAGGACATCTAGGTCAAAATCAGCCGCGTAGTGCTGAGGTTTGGGTTTGCGAGGCATGTTCCTATTATACGACTATTGATTACTTGCTTCGTCACGAATCGCATCGCCCAGTGCTTTGCCTTCTGCGCGCTTCATCTGCGACAGTAAGTCAGTAACGTCGACGCCCTGGTTCGCAGCCAAACGCTCAAGAATATTCACGATAGTGTTAATATCTACTTCCGACTTGAGGTCCGAGTGATAATCAAGTTCAGTACGCGCCTCAGAAAGTTTTGCCTCACGCCTTTGGCTCATTATTACAAACGTAGATAGAAGAATCGCTTCAATCGAAACTGTCGTTGTCAAAAAACTAAAGGGGTATTTATCAACGATTAAATCGTGGCCAAACGTGCCTATATTTAATAGTATCCAGAATACGAAAAAGCCAACGTTAATAACAAGGAATGGCATCGAGCCAGCAACTTTCGTTACAGAACTTGAGATGCGATCGGAACGGGTACGGATTTTTTTAGTTTCAAGGTTTTTGTTTATTGCCATAATGTGTTTAGTATAGCATCGCTATACGGTTTTACGGTCAGGTTGCCGCACAATAGGTTCATTGTACTTTGGGGATTTCAAACGGTTGGTTAGATACATTAACAAGGCCCCGCTACCGTACGATACACACAAGATTGTTATAAATATATTCACTATCGGAATCATTAACAAGACGGCAATTATTAAAGCGCCGATAAGAGTTGCGAGTACGATATTTTCTTGCTTTCTCCAGACTAGGCGCCCTACAAAGTAAGCAGCGAACGCGCCACTAGCTGCGACAATCAAACACCATCCAAGTAGCAGCACGATCGCGAAAGGAATACCCAGAATAGTTACGAAGAATAAGAATATAATAATTGGCATCACTACCGCACCAACGAACCCAATAAGTATCGCAAGTAGAGCTTTTGTTGGTGAGACGATACCTTCACGCGTAACCCTATGCAAGATGCCGGGAAACAACAAGGCAAAGATAATTGCGCTAACAATAAGCATCAGCCCCCAAAGTATCATTATAAATGGGTTATAGACCTTATTGTTTACGTATTGCTCCTGCTTTAGCTCGGTATAATTTACCGGTCCAGCAATGCTTGCACCCGAGGCTTTCGAGAATGTTTGCGGGCTAGTATAGCTAAAACTTCCGCCAACGTCTGTCTTGGATTCAAGCTTGAGGTTGTTCACCGTTGCCGTTACGTTTCTTCCTACCGTAGCGTCTAGTGTCATCGACTCTGAGCCGACAACAACGTCTCGCAACACCTGTCCCCTTATTGTCACACTCTGGCTCATAAAGGTCGCGTCTCGGCCAATGCTGCCCTGGTTTTCAACCGTTACCGTTTGGCTCGCAACAGTAGCGCTGTCGCCAACGGCACCGCTGACAGTGACAACCTGGCCAGCTAGCCGAATGTTGCCGGACGCCGTGCCCGTAAAGTTAATTGTTTGAGCTGCACATAGGATGTCCCCATTTATAGTGCCGCTAATCGAAACGTTTTGACCCGTACAGTAGAGGTCACCATCTATCGTCCCGGCAACGTCAATCGTCGAACTAGCGATATAGGCCGACCCATCAATAACTTCGTTACTTTTTACGGTTGATGATTGTCCTGTCTGAAATGACTGAGCGCCCGTGATCGCTACAAACCCAAATACCGCCAGCGCCATGGATAGCATCGCAACACCAAGTATTTTTACCTTCATTCTCACCTCCATTTATGGTTACTCTCAGTATAGAAATATTTAGCGGCTGTTTCTGCGATAATTATCACATTTGACACAAGAAAGCTTGCCAGTATTAGGCTTATGCTCCATAGTTATAATTAATTATGATTCGGAAAAACAATTTATTTCAACACTCAATAGCTCGAATACAATACATTTCTCTCTCGTATGGGTTGGAGCACGCATAATGGCGCGGCTTCCGCAGCCCGGTGGAGACACCGGAAATTGGGGCGACGTCCTCAACGACTTTCTTAGCCAGGCTCATGCTGGTGATGGTACCCTTAAAACAGATTCTGTTGGCGCGACACAACTGCAACCTCAGTCAGTTACGAATGCAGCCCTCGTCAACAACTCAATCACCGCGGCGAAACTCAGCGATCTCGGCGCTGCCAATGGCGTCGCCTCACTCGACACCAATGCAAAATTATCAGACTCTCAAATTCCAGCAAGGCTTAGCGAAGACGCACTGGCTGATAGCTTTATACCAATCTCAGGAGAAGCAACAAAACTCGGCTTACTGAGGTTTGCGGATACCTTCCCGCAGGTTAAGTCCGCTTCTGATGAGCCGGTCACCTACGATGCAGCTTCAGGCGCGGCGTGGGATGTGCGCAAGCGAGGCAATTCACGCTTACTGCACCTGGTTAACAACGACCCAGACAGCAGTGGCGACATGATCGCAATTGGGAACGACGCGGGTACAGGCTCTTCAATTCTTCTCGCCAACAAAGCAGCTGGCGCAGGCCTGCTTGTTGGCAACCATCCATCCGCCAGCGCTCCCGGGATTAGCATCACAAACTACTCGAAGAGCGCTAACTCAGGAACTCGCATAGCCCAAATGGATGGCGCGTCATCCATCAAATTTATTGCAAATAATGGCCAAGGTTTTCCGGATGCCGTCACGACACTTGGAAGCACGACCCTCACCTGTGCAACCGCCGCGTTGACTGCTGCAGATATCGGATCGGTTATCATGTCTACCACCTCAATCGACGGTATGGGACTCGACATAGCCACTACTATTACAGCAGTTGCAAATGCAACAACCGTCACACTCTCAAAGCCAGCAATCTCAACCAGCTCAAAAGTGAACATTGTCGTGTACGGTCGAGCATACTCAACGACCCAGCGGTTTATTGACTACATCGGCCCAACGAGCGTACCGTTTCAAATTGTAAAAGTTGCGCGCACAGAATTCTTCCAAAACGTTGATTTCTATCCTGCCGGCGGAGTGACGACAAACCAGCACTACGTTCGCCAATCATCTAACGCAACGCTCTTTTACCAATACAACGGCACTAATTACACCAATACTCGATGGATAATGAAGGCCAATGATCAAATCGCCCTTCGTATGTACGCCCCTGCAGCAGCCGGAACCGAATCCGTATATACAGATATGATTAGCGCGAAAAAGGATGCCCTCGGCTTCTTCGGCGCCACTGCGGTTGCAAAGCCAAGCAGTATCCCACCGGACGCCACCGACTTAGCGAGCGCTATTACGCTACTCAACTACCTCAAAAACAATGTTGTAATACCTTTAGGCCTCGCCGAATAAAGAACCTGTTGAATCAGACACTAATCAGTGTTACTATATAGTAGTAGTAAGTGGTACTACATAGGAGAATTTAACATTGAATAACATTACAGAAATGCTCAAAGGAGTACTCGAAGGTAGTATCCTCGAAATTATTAAACGAGGAAGTACCTATGGTTACGAAATCACTCAACAGCTTCGCAAGCTAGGCTTTGAGGATGTTGTTGAAGGCACAGTTTACACGATACTTGTGAGGCTTGAGAAGAATAACCTCGTAAGCATCGAAAAGAAACCTTCAGAAGTCGGACCACCACGAAAGTTCTATACACTCACCGACCTTGGCGTGGATGAGTTAGAAAACTTTTGGGCAAAGTGGGACTTCGTATCATCAAAAACTAATGAATTAAGGAGTGCATAACATGGGAAAAATTATTGACACTATTATCGGTAGTCTTGAAGAAAAACGCGAATATAAAGACAATGAAGCTCGTGCAAAATCATTGCCAGGCGAATATTCAACAGCGTATAAAGAAATTAGAAACTATCTATTCCAGACATCAGGAATTGTAACGATGGAACCCTTAAAAGTGCTCGTCGACATACTTGAAGAAGCCGCAGCCAACGGCAAGCACGTACTTGAAGTTACCGGCCCAGACGTTGCTGCGTTTGCAGACGAATTAGTACGGGGTGCAAAATCTTACCAAGGCGAAAAAGGTAAGAAGCTCAATGCGAATATGGCAGATAAATTCGCAAATGACGAGAAATAAGCGTTAACCGAATATCTTCTTCTCTGCCTCTTGCTGTCGAACCGGGTCAAGCGTATCCGCTCGGCGCATCCAAAAACGATGATCCTCAATTGTTTTAATAAGTTCGTTGTATCTCGCCGTCAGCTCGATCAGCCTTTTTTCGTCAGCTTTTAGGTCGTGTCTTTCTCTATTTAATTCGCGTAGTTCGCTAGCCAGGCGCAAATCTACAGCACCGCCCGTATAAGGTGATGCCGCCTCGCTGACAATATCTGCCTCGGTGCGGCGCATCCCCTTTTTCTCAGTCTCAATTGTATCTTTTAGCTTGTTAATTTCATGACGCAAATCTTCTTTCGCCTTCACGAGGGTGTTCACTTTCGCATAGATGCGTTCCGCAACAGCACTCATCATAATTACGGCCTCCCCGCCGCTGTTACTTGGGCGACGGTTTCATGGGTCGGGATAATCCTTGCGCGTTTGTGATTTTCATGAGGCAGCCCAGATAGTAACAGATAGCCCTGCCAAAATCCCTCACCCACTTCTAATTCGAGGTGCATTTGATCGGAAAGTTCCGGCTCGTCGTCGATGTCGTATAGGTTATACGTCCCCATACTCAGCACGCAATCCGTTTTATGCACTTTGTGTGAGTAAACGAGTATCTCTCCGGTTTTAGCTGGTTCAACCCAAGCGTAGGTGTCGTAGTCCAGGTATAAAACTTTAGTATTAGCCTTAGTTTCAATGAGTTTATAGTGGCCACTTTTCAGTAGTGTAATCATATATACCCTCCAGTTATCGTGCACTCATTATACACCCGCCCCATTGGACGGGTCAGCGAGATAGCTCTCGTATGCTCTAGTTCAGGCTGAACGGTGGGTATTCGTCAGTTGTAAGCAAGAATGCATAGGCTGCGACACGAAGGTTCCAACGGCTCACGCCAACCACGAAGTCAAACAAGTCTTTTGGATAACGTCCAGTAAATAAGATTGCGAACCATGCAAAGATAGTAGCAAAGACTGCAGCGATCGATAGGAAGATTAGTGCAACGTAATGTGGAATAGCGAGGAACCATTTCACTAACGGAAGCCATCGGTTAAGGTCTCGTTTTACGTTTGGATACCCTAGGGTCAGGTGGACCGACTGGGCTTCAACTGTCGAAGGATAGGTATCGGTGAGCAAAATAAGGTAGGCCCCTACTCTAGTCGTGAAACGGTTAAGTTCGAGGTTGAAATCGAACCACCAGCGTGGGTATCGCTGACGGAAAATAATCATCAAGGCTGTCGCAGCAAACAGGCCGGCAACAATGCCGCCACTATTTTGGCTAACGACCTGACCAGCTTCGTCTACATATTCGCTACTGCCAGTAGCAGCAAGAAATGCCACGATAATGACAATTGGGATGGCCAGAATAAGTCGAAACAGCGTTGTAACCCTGTTAAGTGAAACCGGATAGTCGATTTCTAAAGCTGCTGGATACGGTTTATTTTTTGTTGGCATTCGAGGTTTCTCCTTGAGTAATTAGGGTGCTGATGTTTATTGTATACCTAAAGTAAATATTGTGATGCACGTTCCGCAAGTTGAGCAACGTCCTGAACCGACGTAATCAATGTGTGTAGAATAATTTGGAACAGCTCGGCCTTCATTCCCCAGTCAATTATCTTTTCGATAATAATGCCTTTAAAGAGGGAAATCCATTCTTTTTTCGTGGTTTGACGGGCGGTCTTTTTCAAAATTGTCTTAACCGTTTGCAACTCACCTTCAATTTCCGCAAGTTTTTTGCCGTTTTCGAGGGCTAACGATTTCAACTCTTCAATCGACTCATCAATTGCGTGGTCTACTTTAGGAAGTTCAGCGACTGTGAAGTGGCTATCGTCGTTCGCCATGTCTTCAGCTTCTTGAGCCCAAGGGTCAACGGCTTCGTTTTCTTTACTTACCCTAATAGCCCATGTGGTTAACCTTCTTAGTACGTCGTCCCAATCAAGCTGCGTAGACTCGAAGACACGACTTGTGCCAGGGATATCATAGCGAACTTTATATTCCCTATTGTATGGGTAGAATGTAAACTTTTCGGATGTCTCCCGGTTTGTTAATCTAGCTGCGTCGGTCACGTTATCTTGAAGTTTTAATTCGCTGTACACAAATTCAGCCGGGACATAGCCTGCTTGTTCAAGTGCACTTCCAAGTGCTTGTTTTTGTGCTTTAGTTATTTCAAGACTCATAATAGATAGAATTATATCAGTTTTTTACAAGAAAGGCTTTCAAACCGCCCCTGATTGTTCTTACGACACAGATGCATTATAGTTATGCTTAGTTTGAAACAACAATTTCCACACAACCATGAATCTCCCCAGGCTTTACGCAAGTCTGGTTTTCGTGCGACCAAAGGCTTTACGATTGTTGAGCTACTTATTGTCGTTGTCGTTATCGCTATCCTGGCGACCATCTCGATTGTTTCGTACAACGGCATCACGGTTCGCACTAGGGACGACGCCCGTACGACTGACACGGCGTTAATTAAAAGTGCGCTAAAGTCATACTACAAGGATAAGGGCGAATACCCGCCAGCCTGTGCGCAACCAGCACTTGGTTGCTACGTAGACACACTCAATAGCTACCTCATTCCAAAGTATATCGGCAGCATACCGGACGACCCTAAAGCTCCAGAGCTTCGCTATCAATATGTATGGGGCTCTGATGGCAAAAGTTACGCCCTTCGTATTCAATACGAAACAAAACCCACCTGTAAGATGGGTATGAATGTTCCAGCTGGCTGGTGGGAAACTTCAACACCGATGTGTTAAAAGCCTAGCAGTACGCTAGGCTTTTAGTTGATGTACGGAAGCATGCGGGGCGTGTGTCAAGAAGGGATAGGATGCTTATCCTTCAACCGCTACCTCAAACCCTCCGTAGGCCATCCTTGTCATATCGAATGGCGCTGAAAAATCAGTTTGCCCTGCATATAGTTCATTCATTTCATCCATGACTTTTTTGTTTACTTCGTCACGGTGCTGCTTGGAGTCGAAAACGACAAACGAAAACCAGACGTTTTCGTCGGCACTTGCATTTGCCATTTCGGCAAAAGTTCGTGATTTTTCGCCATTTGCTTCTTGTGGCTTTAAGTCACTCCCTTTAGATTCGAAGTATTGAAGCGCGCCGTGTTTCATCCAGAGATCACGACCCTCTTCTGCCATTTTTTGGTATTCGAGTTCTTTACCTTTGGGGACTACGAGGATGTAGCCGTCGATGTATTTTGGCATTTTTAGGGCTCCTTTCGTTAGGGTTGGTGTACTCTTATTTTATCACTGGCTTTGTGGGTTGAATAGTAAACATAAGCGTGTAAGGTTATATTTTGCGTGACAAAAAGAAAGAGACGCTAATGAGAGCGTCTCTTTTAATCGGTATCGATTTGGTTGCGATTGGGTCGTTAAACCCAACTTGCAAAAAGCTTAGTAAGCTTTCTTTGCGCCCGCTTCTAGTTCTTTTTCAGCGTTGTCTTTAGACATCATTGCACAAACAGTTGTTCCACATTTTTCGTGTTTGCCCTTAGCCATAAAACCACCTTTTGCAGTTTGGTGAATTTCTGGTGCTGTCAAATCAACGCCTTTTTCTTTGCATTTAACACAGTATCCTGTAGCCATAGCTGTCTCCTCTGAATTATTTATAAGTTGTAGCCTGTATTATTATACCGCTAGATTGGTATATATCCTTATTAATGTAAAGCCAGGGTAGGGATTGAGCGTTTAGACTGTTGCCTATTTGAGCAATTTAGCTTTTTCAGTATCAAACTCTTCTTGCGTTAATACGCCCTGTTCTTTAAGCGCAGCAAGTTTTATGAGCTCGTCAGAATTACTAGTATACGATAGGTTTTTAGAAGCATCAGCTTGGTTGACCAAACTTTTTTGCTTTGCATTGGATACAACTTGAGCTAATTTTGCTTTTAATCTCATAGGCGCTGTATTCTCAACAAAGAATATGACTTCTTGGCCGTCAGTGAGCTCTATGGTGATGTATGACTCCTGGTCTTTGCTCTTCTTCTTCAGTGCAAATGCAAAGATGCCCACCAAAAGCAGACGAGTTACAGTAACGCGTCGACTCACCTCTTCTTTACCTTCAACTAATATATCTTTTACTAAGTCATTAGGTATGCTGAGCTTTGTGCTCATCAAGGCGCTAAATTCAGTCTGATTTTGATAAAAGGTTAATATACCTTTGGCGCCTTTTGCATTGCCAAAACCACCCATGTATTCAGCCTGGAGAAGATAGAGCTTTGCACCTCGTGTGCTTTTAAGTTCAGCCGATTTCTCTTGCTGGTTTTCGTAGCCTTGCTGAATAGACTTCCCTGCTTTAGTACTAGCGTCTTTTATATTCGTAAAGAATGACATTTTTAGGTCCTTTTTAGGTCTTTATATGCTGTGTATGCATTACTATACTACATCTTACTTAGTAATTTAGCCTTAGCAACCTATCTGCTTCTTAATCTTTTCCGATACATAAACTCTCGACTCTCCCTCGAAATCGTGACTAGCATCAACTCGTACTACTTCGACCGAAGGTTCCAAGCCGGTGAAGTCAGCATCACCTATCACTTCATCTTTTGTCGCTTTAACGATAAGTAGCTCCGTCCGACCGGCTAGTGCATTGTAAAACGAAACCGGCAATATGCCCCTGCGACTATCGTAATATGACATAGGAATAACAGTCGTACTGCCATCGCGCCTTGGATAACTAATCGAACCGTCCGATAATATCTTCGTTCCCGGTCGCATTTTACGCACAAGCATGTCTTGTATTTTTTCATCGATATTCCGGCCAAATTTATCATCAGGCGGGGCGAGGAAGATAGTTTTACGAACTCCTTCAAGTCGAGCCATCGCAGCGACGACGCAGCCTTGCGAATGGCAGACGAGATCAATTGTTGAAGTTGAGTTTTTGATTCTTACCTCTTCGTAAATGTTCCTCAACTTATATACCTGCTCTTCAAGAGTAGAGGCAAACAAAGTATGCGAGGCTTTTTCGGAACGATTATAGTCAACCATGATTGGTTTAATTGAAGATAAATGGCTGATAATGTCGGGGAATAAACCTCGGTCATCAGCGTAGACACCGAATCCGTGAGAAAATATAACGATGTGCGTTGAGGCTTCCATAATCTAATGATAACAGGAAGTTATTGTTGTAGAGCTCTTTATAGAGGATGGGGTTGGCACATCGGATGGATAAATGTTTTCACTCTATTAGGGTTGAATCTAGTCAATAGAAGTCTATATTGCAGGTATCTTCTCAGGCGTAATCAAATACCTACTGAGTGCTACTATCTACACTGAACAGTAGGACAAGCTGATTACTTCTTTGTCTTAAACTCAGCGTTAATTTCCCTAGCAACATCAATCAGGTCCTCGAATGATACACTCAGAGAGTCGGCCAATATCTCTGCGTTAAAATTACCTTTTACTCCATTAAGATTGTTAGCATAGAGTTCGTCCAACTCGTTTAGTGCATACCGGGCTTTAGCTATCGTTCGTTCAGAATCGCCTAAACTTGATATATCATCATATCTTTCACGTAAGCCCTGCTCTAATTTGTCAATACATCCTCTTATCGTCTTGAGGCTGAAGCTAGTCATAGCAGCTCGATCCGCAGTATCACCATAGACCCAGCTGTAAAGTTTTTCGAATGCATATCCTTGACCGTCTTCGCTTAACTCATCTTCAAGTGACTTAATGTATTCAATTTTCTTCTTACTCATATTTGAAAATATCCTATCCAATGCTTTAACTATGTACTCACGGTTAGTCGCAATGGCCTCCCGCAGGTTTATCTCTTCAGTAGAGAAGTTCGGGTATGTCCATGCGGTGATATAATTACCACCAACAGTCATTCTAGATATCCCATGATAAGTTGTCATACCCTCACGCTTATATTTATGATGACCAAAGTACTTATTGCGCACTTCTCTGACCTTAGCCGCATCTGCATCTTCCGAGATGTTTATACCTTGGAGCTGGAAACCTTCTGCTAAGTTACGTACAGCGTCCTGTTGCATGAATATGGCTTGAAAAAGGCCGTATATTCGTAAGTACTCTTTTCCTTGATCGGACTTGATATCGTCGTTGGAATACGAAGTTATAGCATATTCAGTATCCTCAAGTGTGTCCATAGCAGCCCACGTCAAATCCCAGTTCAAATCGAACCGCTTGATATTATTTATAAATAACGACGTATTAGCTAATTCACGAATGTCATTGATAATGCTATTGAATGTTGATTTAACCATGTTTTTTGCCATGACAATTCTTATACCGCTCACCGGATCCGCAGGGGCACTGTTGGTTTTTAGCGATATTTAAACCAGACAGTTTTTGCTTCATTCTTGATTCTATTTCAGCCTGAGCATCGGATATCTGGTCTTCAGTAAAATCATCGATACCTATCTCAATAATATCCCTGATGATCAATTTTTTACCGGTATCTATATTTGCTATCAACCATCGATCCAAGCCCATATTTTTCATGTAGCCTGCACATCTCAACTTCTCCATTTCCAAATTAGCCTCTTCTGTATGTCCAAAACTATAACCCGTCTTCTGATCGGGCGAACCCACTCTTATAACACGACGCCTGTCGCCTTCATTCTGACCAATAACCTTGCGAAGATGCTTTGTGATACCCTTCCTCTGATTACTGTCATTACTCAATAAAAATGCACCCACCTCAAAACGGTGCTTCAGTCTCGACTCCTCTAGTGCATTAATTATTAATCGCAACTCATTGGGTATTTGCTGTTCAGGCTTTTCTGGATCATCACCACCCAACTTATCCATAAAATACCTATCTATTGGCAAGCTGTATGCATTAAAGGTCGTGCGGGTAGCACCTTGTTCTACGTTGTTATGGTAGTAATTCATAGCGTTATAGAGTGCAACGTGATCAATTTCATCATTCTGAGAAAGCGTCAGGTTTTCTGCGGCTTCTAATCTAACCTGTAGATAATGACCAAACTCTATACTTTTATTTTCAAAGAGTTCGGACACAGCTCTTAGGTCGTCTACCGATATTTGCCAAGGCATATTTTCACTTAATGTCGGATCGAGAACCGCTAGTTTAACAAGACTAGCGCCTATCCAACCAAGACTTTCTCGGGATACAACAACTCTTATAATCTTCCGATAATTTTTATGCTCTAAAGTGTGCAGAACATTCTTGTGTGTAGAGTCAAAGAACTCAACTTTTTCAGCAGATTTAATATACCGCTCTGCTCGTTCTGACTGCCTCTGTCCTTCGAATATTAATCCTTTGAGATCATGTTCTATCGATGAAGGCGCCCCCCTC
>Ga0247817_10000794_pt1 | contig 16865 bp, 5 predicted proteins | sample UWRJL212509R1_FD_178010 | JGI IMG/M metagenome (GOLD analysis project Ga0247817, IMG submission 178010) | Plant litter microbial communities from Arlington Agricultural Research Station in Wisconsin, United States - UWRJ-L212-509R-1 | ecosystem: Environmental > Terrestrial > Plant litter >...
AAAGTTTTCCTTTCCCTCGTAAGCTTATAAAGGGGTTTCGCGATACTATTAAATCCTTTTAATAAAGGATTTATAAAAGTTAATAAATCTTATAAACATCCTTACTTCTTTTCTATTCTTAGGTATCAGCTAGTCCTTAACTACCTTTATTTTCTTAGGTTTTATCCTAATTTCTCCTGGAGTAATTTCGCATCTTAAGAAGGTTATTTCTAGATATAAAATTCGCTTTTACTAAGGTATATAGATAGGTTAGCTCTTACTAAATTTTATAGTACTTAATATATATATTACTAGTATTTTTGGAGGGTTTTTAAGTAAATTAGGATATCGTTTATATATATAAAGACGAACTAGTTTAGGAAGGGTCGTAGGGTATAGTTGATTATATTTTAAAATGTCGCGAGGGCGTTGGTAAATTCTATAGGTATAACCTAGTACTTAAAGTATTTAAAATAAGTTCGAAAGGCTATCTTTTATTCGTCTCCCTTCTTAACTCGGATATACCCGAATCCTTAAGGTAGGTTAAGTCTAGTAAACTATTATACTTTTACTAATCGGTACTTTATTTCTCTAATAAAAAGTAGCGGGTAGCGGTTCTTAATTATATCGTTATTTAGTCGTCAGTAGTTTATTACAAGCTATAGCTTAGTAGTTCCCTTTTTTAAAATAAATAAGATTGGAAATACGGCGGGTAATTATAATTCCTTAATAAATCTCTTAGGTTGGTTTTCCTAGATATATTCTTAAAGGGCCTCGTCCTATTAGGATTTAAGGTAGTAGGCCTTATAGTATTTAAGCTCCGCTCCTTCCTTAAGCTCGATTTTGTAGTTAAAAGAAGTCCGTATAAGGAGTTTATTAATAATCTTCTTTTTAAATACTAAATATACGTAGTATTTTAAGGGTACTCCTTCGAGGTCCTTTAGTCGTTTTTCGGGTTCCTCGGGATGGTTTCTTTTATATATTCTGATATATATAACTATTTTATATAGTTCGTTCCAGTACAGGGCTTTACAGAAACAAGGGGACAATCGGGGCATAATGCAATCGGGTATAGTATAACCGGGCATAATGTAATCGGGTATGGTATAATTAGGTATAATGTAATTAGGTATAGTACAATCGGGCATTATACTAGGTATCCTTTAATACAACAACATACTTATCGACGCGAAGCGGGTTTAATTAACACTCCTTTATAAACTTCCTTATCTAAATCACCTAGTCGATCCAGACCTTTATAGTATTATCTACCTTGTAAAGGCGTCTTACCTTCTTTAAGAATCCCTACTTTAGTCCATTACCCTTTATCCTAGATAAGATATAGCCGTCCTCGACGATAGCTAAAAGTTCCTCGTTATCGAGGAGCTTTACGGGTATATTCGGGCCTCCTTAAAGGTAATGCCGAATTAACTAGGCTTGTTCTTTCGAAAGGATAGGCCGCTTTGCTGTAGTAGTTGTAGTTTCGTTATAAACTAGAGCTTTTACTTTAGGTATTTAGTCGAAGGTTATTAGTTAGTAGTAAAGACTGGTAGTAATTGGGAGATACCTACGATGCTTAGCGATGTAATAGGTGGTAATTTTAAGGTACCGGACAGAATAATTAGTACGATGGAGGAAGGAAGAGCAGTAGGAGCGAGCAGCTCCTACGGCTAGCTTTTTATCCCCGCCCGTAATTAAAGTTCGGTACTGCCGATAAGGGTTTCGTAGTACCGGCAAGGTAGTAACAGCGATGTAGAGGCGAGAGGCAGCGAGTTCGATTTACGTCGGGAGTATTTTTTTTTACAGAGTTAAGTGTAGGGTAGAGTATACTTTTTTTTAGAACAGAACTATTTTATTAAATAACGATATATAGTTCGTTATTAAATATCGTCGCCTCGTTATAAGTCGATCGATTATTTCGCTTATAAGAATTTCGTATCTTTTAAGCGTTTGGAAGCTTTATCCCTTCGGCCTCTTTAGGTCGGGATTTAAGGTAACTATTCTCCTAGTTTATCTATAGGTTATATTTCTTTAACTATAGGAATCCTAAGATAATATCGTATTTTAGTCCTATCGGTAGGATATTAAACGTTACTCCTAAAAGTCTTCGCTTACTATAATTAAAAGTATCGATTCCCTTTAATTTCGTCCTTTGTCGTTTAAGGCCTTATTTCTTCCGTAGGTCCTTATATTGTATAGTACTTTCTTTTATAACTAAAGGAGTCGTAGCTAGTTTACAAACTTAAAGTTAATAATATTAATAGAACTTCCTAAGTTTACTAACGTTATTACTATTATTAGTAACCCGTTCCTGGTTTAGTATTATACTTTTAAATATAACGTATTATTTCGTACCGCGTTAGCGCGGGCTATTACTTTATTTATAGGGGGCCTTATAAGGGGCCTTAAAGGTCTTTCTGGCGGCCTAGCTCGCTACCTTTAGATACGAGTTCTAGCCCGGGCTTTACTTTTTAGTACTACCTATTAAAGGTATATAAACCTCTTTAGTCTTTTCCTAGTTCCTTAAGAATGTCGATAACGGTATTTCGTCGGAACTTCTTCTATTATTAGTACGTTACGTTTCTCTATTCCTTTTCCTATCTTTTTTTTTCTTCGTATTCTTTATATTCCGACTTAAACTTGTACCAATCCTATACCTTACCGTACTAATAATATATATATCTAATATTAAGGTATATATAGTAGGAGTTTCGTCCTCGGATATAGTTATTCGGGGCTATTACCTTAGTTTCGATAATACGGAAGTTAGTATTTATTCCGAAGTTCCCTTCCTACGAGTATAATTCTCGTACTTTAATATCCTATTCTTTGTTATTATCGAAGTTATAAACTCTAGTAGTAAGTTCGTAAATATTTTTAACGGAGTTTACGTAGTACTAGAACTTCTACTACTTATAGTCTAGGTACTTCGGATAGTAATATTTAAACTAAGCGATATATTTATAATCCTTATAGCTAAGGTCGAGTTACGGTATATTACCTTTAATTTTTTCTAAATCTAAAGCGAAGTCGAGTTCGCCTTTATAGCTAAGGTAGCTCCTAATATAGTCTAATACTCATTATCTTTTATATAAACGTATTTAATAATCGTCTTTATACCTTTCTCTTAACATTCCTTCCTCCTTATTTATAAAGCCTTACTTTTTAAAGTTCTTAGTAATATCGTTTAGCCATTTAAAGGCTATAGCGACTATAGCGTTAACAGCTTTAGCTTAGGTTATAATCTTAGTCCCGGCTTTATTCGTCGTCTGGGCGAGTTTTATTATTACCGTAACGTAAGTTTAATACGGTTCTTCTTAAACCGGGTTAGCTATTATAGTATTTTATATATACTTTACTAATATCTAGGGCCGAATATCAGTATCCTTTTTTTACTCCGTTTCCTTCCCGACTACCGTCGCTTCTTTAACTTTTAAAGCCCTTACAGCTTTTCCTATTAAATTTCCTAAAGAGTTATTTACTAAGCCGTTATACTTAACCCGTACTTCCTCCTTATTAAAGCTAAACTTTTATCGTTTTAAGTCGGAGTTAGGGTATATATATTTAGGTTTATAGTATTCGGGACCTACTAAGTTATCGTAGTTCTCGGAGTTAGCTATCCTAACAAACTTATCGTTAGCGGCTACGAACTAGGTATTTTTTTGTTTAAGGGCCGGTTTCTAACCTTCTTTCTTTAGGCTTTTATATTCTCGTATATAGTATCCGAGTTTATCGTAGTTATAGTATTTAATAATAAACTTATCGGTTTAGGGTTTATTATTCCATTATCCGCCTTAGCCGTTTTAGGCTACTCCGATATCTATAGGTTTAGCGTAGGTTTTAGTTAAAGTATTTAGGACGGGTTACTATTATTCCTACTCGTAATCCTAGCTATTACGACTATTACCGTTACGGTTTTTTTGCCAGTAATTATTTTTTCCATTCCCTTTATACCAGGGTTTGTAGCCATTTCCTTCCAAACGTCCGTAATTAAACTCCCGCTAGTAGTTAAAGTACTAATTATCGACCTGTATTACGAGTTCGATTATTACTTACAACGTCTTAGGTTTATCGAGTTTATAGATTTCGTTAATAATATACTTCTTAAGGCCGTTATAAAAGAGTATAACTAAGGTTTCGTTACCTAAGTCGGTCTTAAACGCTTCGACCCTAAAGGTAGTAGTGTAGTCGGTAACCGATATCCTTTAATATAGGTTTATAAAGCGTTACTTAGTACGGAGCCTGGCGTCTAACTCTCTAAATTCCGCTCGTAACTTAACAAATAGAGCTTCGGGGTCGTTAAATATCTCCTTTAGGTCCGGGTAACGGGTTAGGAGTACTTGTTTTTCTTCTTCGTTATAGTCCTTATACTCGTAGTAGCGTTTTAGGAAGGGTTCGAACTACCTAACCGTAACCCTATTAAGGAGTGCTATAGTAAAGTAGGTTTTTCCCTTATTATCTTCGAACTTAATATCGTTATATTCGAGGTACGTTTTAACTTACAGGATTTATCCGTCTAGGTTTATAGGGTTTCCCTTAAACTAGGGGGGGATGGGAAGCTTAACTAGCTTACGTTAGGACTCCTTTACCCCTTTTTTAGTACTCTCGATTTCCTTAAGCTTATTACTTATCTTATTATAAGCTATAGATAGCTTTAATAATTAGGCCGCGAGTTAAACTATTATCGGGGACTTCGCGTCCGATCTTATAACTAATCCTCTAGGTACTATAACGTCTTCTGGTATATCTGGATATAACGTTTATTCGGTATTAGGAACGTAAGTAACGTATTATAACTTGTACTTTAGGAGTTAAACTGTAAGGCGGTATATTACTAAGGGTTCTAAGTACTAAGTGTAAATAAAGGTTACGTAAGGTTTAGGCGGCTATACTATCGTCTTTAATAAAGTATTTTATAAAGAGCTTAAATAAGGTACTTGTAAAATTATAGACGAGAACATATATTACTTATATAAGGAATAAGAATTAGTTCCTTATATAAGGGCTGTCTACTAATCTTTTTATACTAATCTACCTAGGTACTAAAGAGTAGTATAGAAGAGCCGACGCTTTTAGTCCCGAGCCTAGGTTAAAAGGCGTCGGCCCTTAGCTAATTAGCTGTATAGGAGGACCTAATATAAACTATCCCGATGTTAGGTTAAAATGTATCGGCTTTTAGCTAATTAGCCAAGCTAATTAGCTAGCCCCTTCCTATTGGATTGTTATAACAGCCTTAGGCCTCCCTGGTCCTACGGTCCTGGTTGTCCCGCTTTAGGACTGGGTTATAATAGTTTGGATCGACTAGGTAATTTAAATAAGGAAGTTCGTAAAGACGTGTTAATTAGATAATTAAATCCTTTACGTTAATAAGTATGTTACTATATTTATATTAAAGGATACTTAGTATAATACCCGATTATACTATACCTGATTATATTATGCCCGATTGTACTATGCCCGATTATATTATACCCGATTATATTATACCTTATCGAAGTTATAAAAGTTAGTATTTATAATATTATATTTTGTTTATATATTAATAACTAATCGAAACTATAGCTTAAAAATTATAGGATCTTCGAAAAGGCTTTTTTAATAATCGTAAACGCGATTAAAACGTGTCTTTAGCTTTAAACGTTATATAGCGAAGTATATTAGCTAGTTCTTTCTTATAGGTTTCGTATCTCGTTTCCGAAATAAAAGATTAGCTATATTACTAACGTTAACGACCCAGGGCGTAAATCCTCGCAAATCCTAATCGAGTATATATTAAATAATAACCTCCTTTTCTATTTCCGTTAAGTTTAAGTAAGCGTTACAGCTATTAGTCTTCGGAGTATAGCTTTTTATTTTAACGGTAATCGTCGCTGTTAAGGATATTATAGATTTACGTAGTACGTCGGATACTTAAACGCGGTATCGATTTAATTATATTAAAAGCGAGAATAACTCGATTATTTAGTAAGCTGTCGGATATTATTATACTAGAGAAAACGCGTCTTAAAGTTAAGTAGTCGTAGTAGTACGGAAAGTATCCCGCTTACTTAGGTATCCCGCTTACTAGTAAACTATGTTATTTTATCTTTTACATAGTATATATATAAAATTCGTCTTCGTTATTAGATAAATTTAAAGTATTAGTCTTTAGTAAATTTCGAGTCGAATTTTAAACTACAATTTAGATACTATAGCTAATAGTATATTAGTATATAAGTTAAGTTAGTCCCCTATAATATTGCGGTATATACTTAAGGCTATTATAGTAAGTGCTTTTATATAAAGAAGTTTCCTTATAATATAGTAGTATGTACCTAAGGCTACTACAGTAAGTGCTTTTACGTAGAGGAGCGAGTTCGAGTCTCGCGTAGGGAAATAAGCTGTGAATTTTAATTAGCTGATGCCGGGAGACGTCGAGCTTTACTTATACTGTAACTATATTAGTCTACAGGCCTACATATCGCTATAACTACCTAGATACGACTTCCAGGGGCGGAGCCACCGCTAAGATCGTACTTTACAAAACACTCGACATAATAGGGGTAGATATCCTAGATTAAATAGTAAAAGATATAGAATTAACTAAGCAAGGAGGTTTTCCCGCTTCCTTTCTAACTGCCTGCCTTGGACTTAGCTAGCTAGGTAGCTTAAGTAGTAAATAATATAAAGTATAGTGGTATATAACCGGACTATATTAATATAAAGGAGTAAGTTTAAGTCTCGCGTAAGGAAATAAGCTATGGATTTTAATTAACTAGTACTAGGAGACGTCGAGCTTTACTTATATTGTAACTATCTTAGTTTACAGGCTTATATATCGCTATAACCAGCTAGATACGACTTCTAAGGGCAGAGCTACTACTATTAAGATTATACTTTACAGTACACTCGATATAATAAGGGTAAATATCCTAGATTAGATTAGCGGAAGATATAGGAATAATTAAGTAAGGAGGTTTTTTCGCTTTCTTCTAAACTACCTGCCTCGGATTTAGCTAGCTAGGTAGTTAAGTAGTAAATAATATAAAGTATAGTAGTATATAACTAGACTATATTAATAATAATAATAATTAAGTATAATGTAATTAAATATAGTATAACTAAGTACAGAAAGACACTTATAGGAGGAAAGAAAACTTAAGGAAGGGAGACTAGGAATAGGACTAAAGAAGGTACGAGTATAGAGAGAAGAAGGTAGTAAAAGAGCTCTTTTTATAGTTACCTAGCTAACTATTACTAAGGGGGCGTAAGGCCTAAAAGGAAAATAACGCGAAAATTACCTAGTTAAAGGGATAAAGTATACTATAAAGAAGGCCTAAAGTTAGTAAAAGTAGTTAACTACTACTTAAAGAGATTAGTAAAGTTATCAGTAGTATTACCGCTATTAGTACTACCGTTGCTATTATAACCAGAATCGTTATCGGAAACCTTACTATTAGAATTAACCTCCGGCTTAAACTTATAATTAAGGACGACGAAGCTCCCGTCGTTACTTCGTTCTAAAGGAGCGTCGTTATCGGCGCGATTAGCGAGCTCCTAAATAAGATCGCTAATATCCTCGACGCGACTAACGAGACTTCGAATAAGCTACTTAAGCTTAATAAAGCGAGAGATAAAGGACTGTTAGAAGAAGGAGGTTAGAAGGAGAATAAAAGGAGAAGGGGAAGAGGGAATAAACTTGGACGTTTAAAAGGGTGTTAACCTAAGCTTTAAGGGGAGTAATAATATTACGAACGCTGGCGAAAAGGGAGTCGAAATTCGGACGAAGGAGTTTTAAAAGTAAATTAACGTTAGGGATAGGAGCGTTATAAAAACCGCTACTAAAACCGCTAAAAGATTAAACGACGGAAAAACCTAAGCTAATATTAAAAACGGGAGTAAAGAAAGGAGGAGTGAAGAAAGGGACTAAGGGAACTAAGGTAACGGCTAAGACGGGAGCTAAAGAAGAAGTATTAAGCCCTCCAGGAGCGTATTAGGGTTAGAGTTATAGCAGGGTATAAAAGCCAGCCCTGGCCTTTAATCTTTATAGTAAAGCAACGTTTAACTCCTTATTAACACTACTTCTTACTCGCGGAGCGCCCGCGTAGTATAGGTAGGCCCTTTTTACTCTACTTATAGGATCCCCCCTAATACGTTAAACGCTTTACCCTTCGTAAGAGGTTGGACTATTAGGGGCCTTTAACTACCTATTTAAAGCTATTACTATCGTTACCGGCGCGCGCGCGTAGGGCCTACTTAACCCTTACCTACGTAGTTTAATCGCTCCGTACGCGCCTTTAAAATCGAGCCTATAGGAGAGCCGTCTAGCTAGTTCGATAACTACGTTTACGTAGTTTAATCGCTTTATACGTAAGCTTACTAAAGAGCTGTCGATCCAGTTCGACAAGCCGTTTAGCAAAGCCGGCTACGTAGTTTAGTTACTCCGATAACGCGTAAGATCTACAAGCCTACTAAAGAGCCGTCTATATAATTCAGTCGCCGCCGCCTATAAGCCCTACCGTCGTAAGAGAGCCAGCCCTGCTTAAAGCAGTCGTACGTAACGTTTTCGCTCCGCCCGCGTACCTTTCGAACTAGCGAGACGTAAAGGCTATAGCACAGGCTAGTCGCGAGTAGGCGCGCCAGACTCTCTAAAATCCTCGACCCTTATAACCCTATACTACCTATAGTTAGCTATAAAGGCTAAGATCCAGTTATAAGCCGTACCTACGTAATAACCTTATAAGCCGTACAAAGTCTTTAAAGTCTAGAGTTTTTAAAGTTTAAAGTCTTTAAAGTCTAAAGTCTCTAAAGTCTAAAGTCTTTAAAGTTTAGGCTAGTCATCCGAGTAGTTTAGCCGCCGCGTTAACGTAGGTTAGGCTTACTATATAAGCCTTACTATATTTGTAATTGTTAATAATTTCTAAAGTCGAGCCGCTCCCCCGAACTAAAGAAGGCGCGTTAGCGAGTATCCAAAGTCTCTAAAGTTTAGTATCTTTAAAGTCTAAAGTCCCTAAAGTCTAGAGTCTTCCCTTTTATTTAAGAGTTTAAAGTTTAAAGTCCAGAGTTTAAAGTCCAAAGTCTAGAGTTATTTCCTTCGCGCGCTTAGGCGCACCCCTTACGGGTTACCGACGGAACGTAGTCGATAAGAATAGGTACCGTTAGGGGGAGGGTAACCGGCTGGTTAATAGGGTAAGCCGGCGTTAACTTTAGGTCCGGCGAGAGTTTAAAGCTACGTCCGCGCCGGGGTAACGACTCTAAGTACAGCCGAAGGCTTTTTATTTAACTAGCTACCGCTACCCGCCCGGATATTGTAAAGTATAGGTAGTATAATACGCTAAAGTAGTACCGTCGTAACGGCTCTTAAGGGTAAGAGCCGAAAAAGGGGGGCGTAAGCCGTTAGCTAAAGTTAGTTTTAAAAGTCTAGGGGTGCTGGAAAAAATCGTTTCTTAAAGCCGTAGTTAAGGTACATACGTAGCGTTAAAAGCCGGCAGTCGAATCTTAGAGCCTTAGAAGCCCTGTCGTTAAAGCCGTTTAGCTAGCCGTTCCTAAAGCCTTGGAAGCCCTATCGTTAGAGCCGTTTAGCCAGCTGTTCATAAAGCCTTAAAAGCCCTATCGTAGAGCCGTTTAGCTAGTAATCGAATCTTAAAGCCGTGGAATCCATACCGCCTACCTTATTGGATCTTATAGACCGGCGCGTAGGCGTAACGGGAAGGTAGTAATAAAGTAGGTTAGGCGAGCTATTTTTTTCCATTTTAAAGCTAAAGCTTAAAGGGTTTTTAATAAGGGCGGGGATAGTAGACAAGAGGCCTTTAGGGTAGTGGAAGTGGTGGATTAGATTGTAAAGCGCGTAGTCGGCTCCGGGGCGGAGCCGCTTTAAGGGGGGCACCCTGTTAGGCCCTCCAGGAACGTGTTAGAGTTAGGGTTATAGTAGGGCATAAAAGCCAGCCCCGGCCTCTAATCTTTGTAGTAGAGCAGCGTTTAACTCCTCGTTAATACCACTTCTTGCTCGCGGAGCGCCCGCGTAGTGCAGGCAGGCCCCCTTTACGCCACCTATAAGATCCCTCCTAATAAGAAGCGACGTTAGTTAGATTAAGAATAAAAGTTAAAGCGGGAACTTAACTAGTATTAACGTTTTAGCGAATAGTTCGAAGGAGAGGCTTTAACGTATCCTATATATTAAAAAAACAAGACTTTAAACCTTAAAGAGAACTATTAAAAGAAGCGGCGTAAGCTTTTTTAAGCTTAGCTAGAAGGGAATTATATTTATCTACTTAGGATTAAAGAGTTAAGAAAATCTAAACGAAGTTAGCTAGAAGTAAAGACGAAAATAGGTAAAAAGGAAGGAAAAGACTTACGAAAACGTACTAACGTAATCTACCAGCGAGCTGCGTACACTACCGAGCTACGTACTTTTCCAGACATCGCGACTGTAAACTGCCAAAAGTCTACCAAAAATATATACAATTAATTAAAACTACTTAGAATTACTTAAGCTATCAATCGCTTTAGTATCTGGATATATCCTTACATTATAGCTAGTCTTACGACAGATATTACAAAGCCGTATACCCGTCCAACGCCTCTTAGATGGACCCTTATTTTCCTTTTTAACTCGCTCCTTTACCTTAACTATACCTTTTTCTTCCATTATCTCCCTGGCTTGGCTTCTATTAATGGCCCTTCTATCCTAAAGACGCGTTTTTTTAGCCCTCCGTCGCTTCGAAAGTGTTGTATTAGCCTCCTGTAATGTCTGTACCTCGGCTTTTAATAGGTGGACCAGATAAGTAAACGCTTGTATTCCTTTCGAAAGTTGGTCGACAACGGCTAAAATTAGTATTAGGAAGCTTCCTTGGTGTCTGGCGATTCGACTTTTAATAAGAGTCGACTACGAAAGGGCTTCGTTAGTAGTTATAGGCGTTTTAGAGACTTAAGATATCGGCGGTTTATCGCGGGTCTTAGGAGGTATTAACGTCCGTAACTTTATATCTAGCTTCGAAAGTATAGCCTACGGGTCGTAGGGGATAAGTCCGGACCCTCGAAAACCTCCGAGAACGTTTTCTTTGGAAAAAGTACGGTAAAAGGCGGCCCTAAACGTAAGGAAGAACTTAGGTTTTGTAATATAGGTGATTCGGGCCTTGATAAAGTACTCGATTTTAACGCCGTATATCTTCTTAAGGACGTTAAAACAACCTATATTTAAAGGTTAGGTTAGATACGAGGAATAGGGAGGTAGGTAAATGGTAATAATATTGTTCTCCTTATAATATTTTTTAAATTCGGCGTTAACGTAGCTTTTATAGTTATTAAAAACTAATATCCGATAGCTACCTATCCGACGGCCTTTAGTATACTTGTCGAAATACTATAACCAATTTAGACCGGTTGTATTGTCCGTTTATCCGTTAGGCGTTATTTTAATAGCCTAGTCGTTAGGAATTTAGTATTCGGAGTATTAACTCGTAAAGTAAAAGCGGCCTTTTACTACTAAAAAAGGGGGTATTATAAAGCTGTCGTTAGCGATACTATAAATCGCGGTCGCTTATTCTCGATTGTTAGGTTAAATAGCCTTTAGTTTTCCGACCCGATCGGAGCGCGTAACGACTATCTTAGGCCGAATTATACCTATTATAAAGCCCGTCTCGTCGAAGTTGTAGAAGTCGGTATCTGTAATATTATATTTCGCCCGTATATTGGTAACTAGTCGGAACTACGGCTTAAGAATTACAGGATCTTCGTAGAGGCCTCTTTAATAGTTATAGACGTAATTAAAACGCGTCTTTAACTCCGGGCGTCGCGTAATAAAGCGTACTGGCTAGTTCTTTCTAACGGGACGCGTATCTCGTTTCCGAAGTAGAAGATTGGCTATATCTCCAATATTAGCGACCCGGGGCGAAAATCCTCGCGAGTCCCGATCGAGTATATATTGGATAATTACCTCCTCTTCTACTGTCGTTAGGTTTTGAAAGGCGTTAACGTTAAGGGCTTTAGAAGCGACTCCGGTTATTTTGGCGCGGAGGGTTGATTCGGGGACGTTGTAGATTATAGCTACGCGTCGGCGGGAAAGTTTTTAAGTCGTACGGATAGCCTCGATAGTAAGGATGATTCTCGCTTTTTTAGTTTGTACAGACATTCTGTTATTGTAGTGTAGTGGAGTAATTGCTAATGGAGGTCGCGATATCTGGAAAAGTGCGTAGCTCGGTGGTATACGTAGCTCGCTGGTGGATTACGTTAGCTGTAAGTAAGTTAATAATTTTTATACTTAACCTAGCTAAGAAGTTTCTAATAAAAACAAATAAAGCTTAGGTAGAACTTAGTATTAAGAAAGGCCTTACTAAGAATTAAGATATAAGTATAGTAAAATAGTTTATAGGGAATTAATAAATTACTAAATAAAGTTAGTAAAAGAGAAGACTAAGGAAGAAACGAGGATAAGGACTTACGAATTAATAACCGCCTTTATAATCTTTATAACAAACGCTTACTTAAGGTAGGCGTTCTTAGCTTTAAAATCGGCCTTAGTTAACTTTAACTTCTTTTTAGTAGAAGTCGAACTAATAGTTATAATAGGTAAAGAGACGGAAACGGCGCGCTTATAGGCTAAAAAGGGAGCGGGGGCGGTAACGCCGCCTATAAAACTAAAAGTAGGAGCTATAGCGAGAGTAGTTAAATAGCCGAAGCCGGGGTAAAGTAAAGTAAAGATGGAAAAGGTTAGTTAGTAAAAAAGGGAGGGGGTAGAAGAAGATTAGCGAAAAGGTAGAAAAAGAGAAGAAGGGAGAATCCCGGAGGAAATAGAAGGCTAATTAAATAGATTAGCAGGCAGCTAGATTAAGAAAAGTAAAGCCCTTTAAAAATAGGGCCTTTAAAAGTAAGGCCGGCTAAAACCCTAGGGCTAAGCCTTACAGCCTAAGCTTTAAAGTAAAGGATATACGAATACCAGAATATTAATAAAAATATATAACAAGTAATAGATATAGTAACGAGGGCGGATTATAAAAGGGGAGAGAGGACGCCTTTATATACAGATATATATAGAGTAGGCATTAAGTCGACTTAAATTAAGTTATAGCCTTAACTTAAACTTAGTAAGTTAAGTTACAGCCTTAACTTAGACTTAGTAAGTTAAGTTAAGGCTTTAACTTAGACTTACTAAGTTAAGTTAGAGCCCTAACTTAAGTTAACTAAGTTAAGTTAGGGTAGTAACTTAAGTTAAATAACTTAGTAAGTCTAAGTCTTAGGTTAAATAACTTATAACTTACTTGCCTACCCTGGATATATATATATATATCCGTATATATGTTTCCTTTATAATACGCGCCTAAATAAGTAAAAACTCCTTTATTACCAAGCTGGATAAACGAGATTTAGCATTTTAGATAGATAAAGACTAAAGAAAAAGGTCGACCAAACCTCGCATAAAGACCTGTACGCGTAGTAAAAGAGATTAAGAAGAGGGACCGCATTTTTATATAAAATAGCTATAAGCTAAACGAAATAAGATATATAATAATAATAGTATAATTAAGTATAGTATAATTAGGCATTATACTAGTTATCCTTTAATATAATAATATACTTATCGATGCGAAGTAGGTTTAATTAATACTTCTTTACAAACTTCCTTATCCGAATTACCTAGTCGATCCAGACCTTTACAATATTATCTACTTTATAAAGTCGTCTTACCTCCTTCGAGAATCCCTACTTTAGTCCATTACCCTTTATCCTAGATAAGATATAGCTATCCTTAATAATAGTTAAACGTTCCTCTTTATCGAGGAGCTTTATAGATATATTTAGGCCTTTTAAAGGTAATACTGAATTACCTAGGCTTATTCTTTCGAAAGAACTAGCCGCTTTGCTATAATGGTTATAGTTTCGCTATAAATTGGAGCTCTTACTTTAAGTATCTTGTTAAAGGTTTATAGTTAGTAGTAAATATTAGTAGGAATTAGGAGATACTTACGATATTTAGTAATATAATAAGTAGTAATTTTAAAGTACTAAATAAAATAATTAGTACGATAAAGAAAGGAAGAATAGTAGGAGTAAGCTTTTATAGCTAGCTTTTTATCCTTACTTATAATTAAAGTTCGGTACTATTAATTAGGGTAAGTAAGTAAGTTATAAGTTATCTAACTTACGACTTAGACTTACTAAGTTATTTAACTTAAGTTACTAATTTAGCTAACTTAGTAAGTTTAAGTTAAGGCTCTAACTTAACTTAGTAAGTCTAAGTTAGACTTATAACTTACTTACTAGTACAGGGCTTTACAGAAACAATCGGGACAATCAGGGTATAATGTAATCAGGTATAGTGCAGTCGGGCATAGTATAGTCGGGCATAATGCAGTTAGGTATAGTGTAGTCGGGCATAGTGTAGTTAGATATAATGTAATCGGGCATTATGCCAGGTGTTCTTTGATACAGATACAGCAACATGCTTATCGGCGCGAAGTCTTAACAATGATCGGTGTAATGGAGGAAGGAAGAGCAGTAGGAGCGAGCTCCTACGGCCAGCCCTTTATATCCCCTCTTACAATTAAGGTTTAAGTATTACCGATAAGGGTTTCGTAGTTAGCGCCGGTACTGCATGTAATGGCGGGGCGGTTGGCAGCCGGCAAGGTATGTAACAGTAATATGGAAGCGAGAGGTAGTAAATTCGATTTATATCAGGAGTATTTTTTTTTTACAAAGCTAAGTACAGGGTAGAGCATACTTTTTTTTAAAAAATAGAACTATTCTGTTAAATAATATAACTTATTTAATTTAACTTAGTAACTTACAAATATTTAAATTTAAAATATAGAAATAGGAATAATCTTTAATACTTTAAGAATAGTAAAATAAAACTAATTACTATTATATCGTTTAATAAAATGGCTTTATTTTAAAAAAAGGATACTTTACCCTATACTTAGCTTTATAAAAAAAATACTCCCGACGTAAATCGAATTTACTACCTCTCGCCTCTATATATACCTTACTAGCTACTAACCGCTCCGCCGTTATATGCCGTGCCGGCGCTGCTAAAGTGGACCGAACTACCAAACCTTTATCGGTAGTACTCGAACTTTAATTACGAGAAGGGATATATAGGGCTAGCCGTAAAAGCTGCTCGCTCCTACTACTTTTCCTTCCTTTATCGTACTAATTGTTCTGTCCGGTACTTTAAAATTACTATTTATTATATCGCCTATATAAATATCGTAAGTATCTCCTAATTACTACTAATCTTTACCGCTAACTACCCTTAACTAGATACCCGAAGTAAAAGCCCCGGTTTAAGATAATACTAAGTTATTATAGTAAAGTAACCAGTTTTTTCGAAAGAATAAGCCTAGGTAGTTCGGTATTATCTCTAAGAAGGCCCGAATATACCTATCGAGCTTCTTAATAACGAGGAACTCTTAGTTATTATTAAAGACGGCTATATCCTATTTAGGATAAAGATAAAAAGTAATAAACTAAAGGAGGGATTTCTAAAGAGGGGAAGGCGTCTTTACAAGGTAGATAATACTATAAAGGTTTAGATTAACTAGGTAATACGAATAAGGAAGTTTATAGAAACGTGTTAATTAAATAATTAAATCCGGCTTACAGAACTCTTTAGAATCGTAAAGGGTATAAAGGATATATATACCTTCGCGCCGATAACTATATTACTATATCTATATTAAAAGATATATAGTATAATACCTAATTGTACTATACCCGACTATATTATACCTAACTATATTATACTTAACTATTTTATACCTAACTATACAATACCTAACTATATTATACCTAACTATACTATACCCGATTATATTATACTTCGATTATCCCGATTATTTCTGTAAAGCCCTATATTAGGTCCTTAATTATAAGTCTAAGCTAAAAGCCGATTCTAATAGTAAGGTTTTTAATAACGATTTTAATTATAATAATAACGGTAGTACTAATAGTAGTAATACCACTAATAACTTTACTAATCTTTTTAAGTAATAGTTAACTACTTTTACTAACTTTAAGCCTCTTTCGTAATATACTTTATCCCTTTAACCAGGTTATTTTTATATTATTTTTTTCTTAAGCCTTACGCCCCTTTAGTAGTAATTAGTTAAGTAACTATAGAAAAAGCTCTTTTATTACCTCTTTCTCTTTATACTTGTACTTTCTTTAGTCCTATTCCTAGTCTCCTTCCCTTAAGTTTTCTTTCCTTTTATAAGTACCTTTCTATTTTTTCTCTCTACTATATATATCTCGTTCCGTTTTTTAACCTCTTTATCTCTTTCTACTTCGTCCTCCTTAAATTTCTTATTTAATAAGTACTCCTTAAATCTCCTAATCTTTATTTATTATACTACTACCCTTTACGCGACTTCTTATCTTCCTAAAGCCGCCTTTATATTATATCCGTTTATTACTAGTTTCTTTATCTCCAGGTTTCGTCTCTCTTTCTTTTATTCCTTATACCTAAAGACTATATATAACGTAGTTTCCTTTCTATAATCTTTCTTATACTTTAAGTACCTTTATTTTAAATAGGAAGGCGTTAAATCCTATTACTTTAGTCCTTATCTACGTAAATATAAAGCTTTTCACTTTCGATATCTTTACGTATAGCTATATAAATAACGTTATCTTTTCTTTAACTATTACGAAAAGGTTTACAGCTTTAATACTTTTTAGGTTTCTAACCCTTAACTCTTCCTTCTTTTTCTCCCTTCTTTAGTACTATTTTATAAACGTTAATCGATCCAGACCTTTACAGCATCATCTACCTCGTAGAGACGCCTTACTCCCTCCAGAAATCTCTCCTCTAATTTATTACTCTTTATCTTTATCCTAGATAGGATATAGCCGTCCTTAACGACAGCTAAAAGTTCCTTATTATCGAGGAGCTTAACGGGTATATTCGGGCC
>Ga0247817_10000795_pt1 | contig 16863 bp, 19 predicted proteins | sample UWRJL212509R1_FD_178010 | JGI IMG/M metagenome (GOLD analysis project Ga0247817, IMG submission 178010) | Plant litter microbial communities from Arlington Agricultural Research Station in Wisconsin, United States - UWRJ-L212-509R-1 | ecosystem: Environmental > Terrestrial > Plant litter >...
CGGGCACCGTCGGCATGAACCAGTCGTAGGAGCCGTCCGTGTCGCCGCCATGACCCACCGCGGAGATCGACCCAGGAGGAAGCGTGGCGCACAGCGGGTAGGTCGAACCGGTTCCACACAGCTCGGGGTAGTCGGTGTAGGGCGCGTTTGCTGCTCGGCAGCCGGTTGGCTTGGGCGAGGCGTTTGCGCAGTAGTTGAGGAAGTCGTCGCCGGCCAAAGAATCCTGCGCGCCGAACTGTGCCGGCGTGAGTGGCCCGCCCGGAACGGTGCCGGTCAGCGTGACGTAGTCCGCGTCGATGTCGCCGACGGCGATACCCCAGCCAGGGGTTGTGGGAGCGGCGAAGGTGAGGGTCGTGGTCGAGAAGTCGGAGCCGCCGAGCGACGCGATAGTGAGGTAGGGCTGGAGGCGGCTCGATCCGAACTGCTTGCCGAAACCGGTGGTCGCCCCGAGGAACGCCGACTTGCCCTGCGCGATAGCCGCGCCCGTGTCGTCGGTGGACACCGTGACATCCGGAAACCCGCTCGCAGCACTGAAGCTGCCGGTGAACTGCCCTGGGCCGGTCGTGTTCCACGTCGGAAATACCCCGACCGGCGCAGTGGCCGCGGTCGCGGGCGCGGCGCCCACGATCGCGAGCGCCATCACCGCGCTCATCAACGCCAACCGCCGAACCCATGCCATTCTTCGACCCTACGCCCGCATGTCAGTGGCGCAACCTATCGTGAAAGAAACACACTCGTTGGGCCGGCCTGAACCTCAGGAAACTTCAGTGACAACTCTCGATTTCGCCTCGACCACCACCGCGACGTTCGACAACGTCGCCATCATCCAGCTGAACGACGACTTGTGGCGCATCACGCGCACCACGGGCGAAGTGCTCGGCTACATCGACCGTTTCGTCGAACGCGGTGACTTTCGCTACCGCGCCAAACGACTCATCGTGCGTCAGAACCGGTTCGTCTCGATCGGTGAATTCTGGCGAATGGATGACGCGTTCGACTGCTTTCGCTTCAACTGAGCTCGATCCGCGCTAGCACGAGTTGGGCGCTTCGCCGCCCACTTTCGGGGCAAGCTGAGAGTTCCACGCCACGCGAGTATAGACCGCTCGTTCGTCCCCCAGCCGGGGGTATCCTCCGTTCATGCAAGCGTGGAATGACTTTATTGAATGGCTCTACTCCGACGCCGGATGGCGCGTCGTTTCGACGGTGATTGTGCCCTTCGTGGCGATCATCGTGGCGACCCTCATCGCGGTCGGAATCTCCCGTGCGTCGGTGACGCGCATCCTCGCCAACGAGGACAGGGACGACCGGGCCTCCGCCGTCGCAGTCTTCGTCGAGGTCGCACGACAGGCGACCCAATGGGCCAACCTGCCGGCAGCCAACCAGGACCACCTCGATTCGCTTGCGAGCGCCGCATCCATTCGTCTTCGACTGCTCCCTTCGCACGGCGCAGCGGCCGCGGCCGAGTGGGCCGAGCACCAGGTGCGCGAGATCAAGAGCAACTCCGCGTCGTACAGCGCGCAGTCAGAGCTCGACTACACCGAACTGCGCGACCGTCTCGTCGAGTGGCAGCACAAGCCCAAGGCTGCACGCCGCCTCTTCGCCGCCGACCTCGAGCAGTTCAAGAACGCTGTGACCACCAACGTCGATGAGGACCTCGTCGAGAAGCAGCAGCAGTGGGCTGCCGAGCAGGCTGCCGCCGAGCAGGAGGCCGCTGAGCGCGCCGCAGAGGCTGCCGCCGAGCAGGCCGAGGCCGAGCGCATCGCTGACGAGCGGGCTGCCGCCGAACGCGCCCTCGCCGAGCGAGCAGCGGCGGAGCACGAGGCCGCACAGCGTGCGCTCGCCGAGCGTGCTGCCCGCCAGGCATCCGCCACGACCCCGACCGCCGCCTACGCCGCGCCGCTCGTGGAGCCGCCGGCCGCGGAGCGCGTGAACGAGCCGCTCGTTGAGCCGGTTGCAGAACCGGTGGCAGAGCCTCTCGTCGAGCCGGTTGCAGAGACTGTCGTCGAACCAGTGGCAGAGCCTCTCGTCGAGCCGGTGGCAGAGACTGTTGGCGAACCAGTCGCAGATCCCGAAGTCGAGACTTCAGCCGAGTCGGAACCCGCCCCCGCACCCTTCGGTCTGGGCGCCGCCCAGAACGCGGAGACTCCGACATTCGAGCCGTCAACCGGCGCCGTTCCGGTGCAGGAGAGCTACGCGACCGGCACCCTCCCGGTTCAGGACAGTTACGCGACGGGCGCTACTCCGGTTCAGGACAGCTACACGACCGGCACCATCCCGGTTCAGGACAGCTACGCGACCGGCACTATCCCGGTGAAGGAGGCGTACACGACGGGCGCGATCCCGGTGCAGCACGACTCCGACGAGCACGCCGACGTCATCGAGGCGACCATCGACGAGGAGCACGACGCTCCCCCGCTGGTGCGGCCGCGCCTGCGCGACAACTAGTCAGGCGAGCGGCTCAGCCGGGCAGCCCGTCGATCTTCACGATCTTCGCCGACCACGGGCAGTACTGCTCAGATGTCACGGTGCGGTCCTCGACGTACGACGGAAGCCCGTCGCACACCTCGATGGTCACGTCCGCGAATTCGAGCGTGGCGGGATCGATGTGCCACGACCACGGCTCGTTCACTCCCGCGTCGTCACGCACCACGGTTCCGAGCGGAATCGCTGCGACTTCCTCGCCCGCGAGCAGCCGCTCGGCATGCTCGATGAGCTCAGGCGTTGCGAGCTCCACCTTGTAGGTCTCGTCGCCCGCAACCTCGAAGGTCGCGACGACGGGTTGCGGGGCGGCTGGGGCGCAGCCCGCGAGAGCGAGCAGCATAACGACGACAGCGACTCTTCTCACGACAGACTCTCCACGGGTAGATCGAACCATCTCAAGTGCTCGAAGTCATCGCCGAGAGCGGCACGGACTCCGGCCGAATGGTCGGACTCTGTGGGCTCGGGCAGCGAATCCACGAGAGCCTGAGCCTGCTGCAGGTAGCCCGCGAGTGCGGACTCGTCGACATGGTCGTCGCGGCGCGGCCAGCCGAGGGTTCCCGACTCGTAGGAGAGCTGGTCGAGACGCAGCGGCGGCTCGACGGCACCGTCGCGGTGGTGCCACAGTCCACTCGCCGGGTCGAAGCGGTAGAACGGCAGGAGCCGCGCGCCGTACTCCGCGACCATCGTGACGGCCTCGACGATGTAGCGAAACACCGTCTCACTGATGAAGTAGTTGAAGTTGATGCGCACCCAGCCGGGCTTGATCCCCTCGCAGCCGCCGGAGATCTCCCGCTCGAACTCTCGAGAGCGGTCGAGGTCGATGCCGAGCAGACGGTGCCCGTAGGGGCCGGCGCAGCTGCATCCACCCCTCGATTGAATACCGAACAGGTCGTTGAGAATCGCGACGACGACGTTGTGGTGCAGGTAGCGACCGCCGGGGCGCTTGATGACGAAGGAGACGATGCTGAGCCGCTCGGCCGCCGGGTTGCCGAGCACCTGGATCGAGGGATGCGTCTCCCATGCAGTCATCGCCCGAGAGAGAAAGTCGTGCTCGAGCGCCTGGATCGCCTCGATGCCGACGGCGTTCTTGAGGTCGAAGACGAGGCCCGCACGAATCGACTCGATGATCGCAGGCGTGCCCGCCTCTTCGCGGTGCACCGGATCGGCGAGGTACTTGTGCTCCTCCGGGTTGACGTAGGCGACGGTTCCGCCGCCCACGACATCAGGAACGACATTGGTCAGGATGCCGCGGCTCGCCACGAGCACGCCCGGCGTTCCCGGACCCCCGATGAACTTGTGGGGTGAGATGAAGATCGCGTCCTTGCGGGCGCCAGGTCGACCGTCGCGCGGATTCATCTCGATGTCGACATAGGGCGCACAGGCGGCGAAGTCCCAGAACGCCAGGGCGCCGTGCTCGTGCAGCAACTGGGTGATGCCGTGGGTGTCGGTCGTGATGCCCGTCACGTTGCTCGCGGCACTGAACGACCCGATGCGCAAGGGGCGGTCGGCGTATCGCTCAAGCTCGGCCGTCAGGTGCGCTGCGTCGATGTGGCCGTCGGCATCTTCATGGATCGTCACGACGTCGGCAATCGACTCGCGCCACGGCAACTCGTTGGAGTGGTGCTCGTACGGCCCGATGAAGACCACCGGGCGCTCGCTCTTCGGTATGAGCGCGTCGAGGCCGTACTTCGCGTCGAGGCTGGCGGGCAAGCGGATGCCGAGGATTCCGACGAGCTTGTTGATCGCGGCCGTCGACCCGCTGCCCGCGAAGATCACGACTGTGTCGTCGTCGCCGTTGACCGATTCGTGGATGATGCCGCGGGCGTCCTCCCGCAGGCGCGTGGTCTGCAGGCCGGTGCCGCTCGACTCGGAGTGCGTGTTCGCGTAGCGCGGGAGCACCTCTTCGCGGATGAAATCCTCGATGAACCCGAGGGCACGACCGCTCGCGGTGTAGTCCGCGTAGGTCACGCGGCGCGGGCCGAATGGACCGGGTGTCACCTGGTCGTCGCCGATCACGCTCTCGCGGATGCGGTCGATGAGGGTCGTGCTGGGCAGATTGCCGCTCGGTGCGGGGATGTCGCAGCGCGCGGGCATGTGCCCCCGGCAGGAATCGAACCTGCGACCAAGAGATTAGAAGGCTCTTGCTCTATCCACTGAGCTACGGAGGCGTGCTTTCACGATAGCGCAGGCGGCCGTGCCCGAGACCGCGCTAGACAGCTTTGGCGAGCGCCACGAGCACCTGGTTGATGGTCGGAACGCCCTCCGCGCGAAACACCTCGGTGCCGTCAGAGTTTGTCACGATCACCGTCGGTGTTGAGCGGATTCCGGCCTTCTCGGCCTCAGCGGTGTCGCGGGCGACATCCAGTTCGGCGATTTTGGCCGCCGGAACGAGTTCGGCGACGTGCTTGAGCACACCGCGCGTCTGGATGCACGGGTCGCAGAACGACGAGGAGAAGAAGAGGAGGTTCACTGTGGAGCCAACCGCCGCGACGCGTGAATTAGTCCCGACGCTCGTCGAGCGCTTCGAGTGGCTCGCTGTCGGCGACATCCCACGAGTAGGTCACCTGCACCTGGTCGCCGAGCTTCTTCGCGACCGGGCTGCCGTAGACAACCTGCGTCTCCTTGCCGTCGAGCGCCACGAGAACAGTGACTTCGTCGTCCCAGCTGCCGTCGGTGGAGATGCGGGTGTCGGTGCGGGAGTCGTAGGGGCCGCCGCTGTAGAAAACGATGTACTCGTCGCCGTGGGCCAGGGTCACCTGTGTGTCAGTCATAGGTCTAGTACTACCAGACACCGGTGAGAGAAAGCACCGCGGCGAGCGCCGACACGACACCGAGCGTGACGCCGATGATGCACAGAACGAGGTGCACCGTGAAGAACGCGGTCGGTTTGCCCGCTGCATCCCTCGCTCGCGGATCTTTCGCTACCCGCCGAAAGAAGGTCGGCCAGGTGAAGAAGTTGAAGATCGCGTTGAGGAGGAGGAGAAGAGCCACGGGTTAAGCCTATGGCTTAACCCGGTTATATAACTAAGTTATATGATGGATGCATGACCAGCACGATCTCCACCCTCGAATCCCTCATCACGGCCAACAGTCGACTCACCCGCATTGCGGCACAGCGCACCGGATCCACCGTCAACGCTGTGACCTGGCCGACGCTAGCGATCCTCGCCAACGACGGCCCGCGGCGCAACGGCGACCTCGCCCGTGCGGCCCGCATCAGCCAGCCCGGCATGACCAAGATCCTCAACCAGCTCATCGAAGACGAGTGGGTGTCGCGCATCGCCGATGTCGAGGATTCGCGAGCGTGGCTCATCCAGATCACCGATCGCGGACGCACCGCGCTCGACGCGTGGCGCACCGAACTCGCCCTCGCGATGGAGCCACTGTTCGACGGGCTCAGCCCAGCCGAATGGGAGGTACTCGCCTCGGCTGCCGCTCTGCTCGAGGCACGCACGCTCTCGCCGGTGCTCGCATGAGCATCCTCAAGCAGCCATCCCAGGTCTGGGCAGTCGCCTTCGCGTGCGTCATCGCGTTCATGGGTATCGGACTCGTCGACCCGATCCTTCCGGCGATCGCGGCCGACCTCTCCGCCACACCCACGGAGACGGAGCTGCTATTCACCAGTTACCTGCTCATCACCGGTGTCGCGATGTTCTTCACCAGCTGGATCTCCTCACGACTCGGCGCCAAGCGCACGCTGATGATCGGGCTCGGCCTCATCGTCGTGTTCGCCCTGCTGTCGGCGCTCAGCGGCAACGTGGAGAGCATCATCGCGTTCCGCGCCGGCTGGGGGCTCGGCAACGCACTCTTCATCTCGACAGCACTCGCGACGATCGTCGGTGCCGCGAGCGGCGGGACCTCGTCGGCGATCATCCTCTACGAGGCTGCCCTCGGGCTGGGCATCGCGATCGGGCCCCTCGTCGGCGGCCTGCTCGGAAACGTCAGCTGGAAGGGCCCCTTCTTCGGAACCGCCGCACTCATGGCGATCGGATTCATCGCCATCACCGTGCTGCTCCGCCCCTCCTCCCCCGTCGCCCGACTGCCCCTCTCTGCACCGTTCAGAGCACTTCGCCACCCGGCCCTCGCACTCCTCGCCGCGACCGCGCTGTTCTACAACATCGGCTTCTTCGTGTTGCTCGCCTACACGCCATTTCCGCTCGGCTTCGACGCGATCGGCATCGGCCTCACCTTCTTCGGCTGGGGCCTCGGCGTCGCGATCACCTCGGTACTGGTCGCACCGTTATTGACGCGATGGATGAAGCGCACGACGGTTCTGGCGATAGTTCTCCCCCTGCTCGCCCTCGACCTGGTTGCGGCCGGGCTGCTCGTCTCTACGCCCGCCGGCCTCGTCGCGTGTGTGATCGTCGGAGGGCTCCTCCTCGGCGTGCTCAACACAGTGCTCACGGAGTGCGTCATGGAGGCGACGGACCTCCCCCGCACCGTGGCATCCTCGTCGTACTCCGCCGTGCGCTTTCTCGGCGGAGCAATCGCGCCGCCCCTCGCCACCGAGCTCGCCGGAGTCTTCACCTCGGCAACGCCGTACTACGTCGCAGGTGGCTCCGTGCTGATCGGAGCGCTCATCGTGCTCCTCGGCCGTCACGCGTTGGCGCGAGTGAACGCGGTTGAGGATGAGCCCGCCGTCGTCGAAGCTGAGGCGATCGGGGTGGGCGCGGAAGGGTAGGGGCTCTCGTATCGCTCTGCTGTGCTGTGTTTGCTTGCGGCGGTTGAGGTTTGGGTTGCGTCGTGGTTGCGGTTTGGTCGGGTCTTGCTCGCGTCTCGCTCGCGGTTTGGTCGGGTCTTGCTCGCGCTTTGGTGGGGTCTTGCTCGCGCTTTGGTCGCTCATTGTCTGCATCTTTCTTGCACCGGCGTCCTCTCCTCCACAGGTGGCCATTGCGGCAATAATCCACAGCTGACCAGCATATTTAGTTCTCCACATTTTCGCGAAAGTCTTTCGAACATTCGTTCGATCTGAGATAATTGGGTCATGACATTGACCGCCCCTCCCCTCGCGACGCGCGCGAGAGGCGAGCCTCACTCGCCCGTCGAGCGCGCTGGGCTCGAGCGGGTTGACGATGGGCGGCTAGGCGCAGGCCGGGTCGGTGCAGGCCCAGCCAGTGCAGAGCGTGTCGGTGCAGACCAGGTCGGTGCAGACCAGGTCGGTGCAGAGCGAGTCAGTGCAGAGCGAGTCAGTGCAGAGCGAGTCAATGCAGAGCGGGGCACTTCCCCCTACATCGAGGCTGTGCGCGCGCTCGCTGCGCACTCCCCGTCTGCACTCAGCGCGTCGCAGCTGACCGACGACGACCTGCTCGCGACGACGAGAACCGCGGCCGAGGCGCTCCGTCACGCGCAGCACACCGTCGCCGTTCTCGCGGCCGAGGTCGCACGTCGTTCCGCGCCCGAACTCGGCCAGCGCGGGCTCGCTCAGCGGTCCGGTCATCGCACGCCCGAAGTCCTGGTGCGCGCGGCAACCGGCAGCACTATTCGCGAAGCGGCCGTCGCCGTCCGCATCGGCTCGATCATGCGAGAGAACGACAACATCGCGGATGCCACGACCGGCGTCATCCCAGATTCGACCTACCCGTGGCTCGCCCCGGTCGGGCACGCAGTCGCCACGGGCACCGTGAGCGTGGCCGCTGCGGAGGCAATCCGCGCCGGCCTCGGCTCCCCCGCCGACGGGGTGACAGTCGAGGCCCTCACCGGCGCGGCCGCAGTGCTCGCACTCGAGGCGACGCGGCTCGACCCCGACCGTCTGCTCCGCAGAGCGCGCGAAATGCGTGATGACCTCGATACGGCGGGCGTTATCGAGCGTGAGCGCCAACAGCGTGCCGCTCGCAGCCTCCGCTACTGGACTTCGGCCGACGGCATGGGGCACGTCAACTGGATCATGGATCCAGAGACGGCCGCCCTGTTCCGCGACCTGTACGACCGTGCGACGTCACCCCGCCGTGGCGGACCCCGCTTCGTGAGTGGGCCGAGCGCCGAGCGTGCTGACGAGATCTCCCGCGACGATCGCACGACGGAGCAGATCGCCTCCGACACCTTCCTCCACCTACTTGTCCACGGCGCCGACACAAACTCGAGCGAACTGCTCGGATCCGGTGCACCCGTCATCCGCATCATCGTTACCGCTGACGACCTGCGCGCTGGCAATCTCGCTGCAGGCGAGGGGTACGGCGTGATCGACGGAAGCTCCGATGCTGTCTCGCTCGGCACCGTCAACAAGCACCTGTGCAACGGAACCAGCGTCCCGATCACGGTGGACTCCACCGGCCAGGTGCTCGACCTCGGGCGCGAGCAACGACTTCACAGCAGGCGGCAACGCATCGCAATCGCAGCCCGGGATGGCGGTTGCCTGTGGACAGACTGCGACAGACCCGCGTCGTGGTGTGAAGTGCACCACATCAAACACTGGCATCGGGATCACGGACGCACGGATATCGCCGACGGAATCCTGTTGTGCACGTCGCATCACCTGCTCGCGCACGATCAGGGGTGGGAGTTCAGTCGTGACGGTGGCAGGTACTTCCTGATCCCGCCGGCGAGTATCGATACCGAGCAGAAGCCCGTCCCGTTGCCAAGCAAGAGCCGCGCGATGCTCCGAGCGCTCGCCACGCGCGCAGCCACCATCAGTGCGCGCGGATAGACTGCGACCATGGGAACCTCCGCTGATCGCCTCGTGTGGATCGACTGCGAAATGACAGGACTCGACCTCGCCGTCGACGAACTCGTAGAGGTCGCGGTGGTCATCACCGACTACGACCTCAACCTGATCGACCCGGGTTTTGAGATAGTCATCAAGCCTGACCAGTCGGCGCTCGACAACATGAACGACTTCGTGCGCAACATGCACACTGAGAGTGGCCTCATCACCGAGATCCCCAACGGGGTATCCCTCGCCGATGCAGAGTACGCCGTGCTCGAGTACATCCTCGCCCACGTTCCCGCCGAGCAGTCCGCGCCCCTCGCCGGCAACACCATCGGCACAGACCGCGCGTTCCTCAGCAAGTACATGCCGCGCGTCGACGGCCACCTCCACTACCGCAGCGTCGACGTGTCCTCCATCAAGGAGTTGTCGCGCCGCTGGTTCCCCCGCGTCTACTTCAATGCGCCCAAGAAGAACGGCGGGCACCGCGCCCTCGCCGACATCCTCGAGTCGATTCGCGAGCTCGAGTACTACCGTCGCGCCGCCTTCGTTGCCGACCCCGGACCTTCCACCGAAGAAGTCCAGACCGTGTCTGCGGCAGTAGTGGAACAGTTCGCCCCTCACCTGTAATACAATCGATGAGTTGTCTTGCGCGAAGCGCGGAACAACCGCCCTGGTGGGCGTAGCTCAGTTGGCAGAGCGCTGGCTTGTGGAGCCGGAAGTCGCGGGTTCGAGCCCCGTCGTCCACCCCAGAGAAAGACAACAGCCCCTCGCGAGAGGGGCTGTTGTGTTTTCCGGCCACAAGAGCACAGCCACGCGGCAACCGACCAGACCACTGTGCAAGGCTTAACCCGTGCCGCAGATGCTCGAAGACACCGACCTCCGCGAGGAGACCGCGCTCGACGTGCCCTGGGTCACCCTCGTCTGGAACGACCCCGTCAACCTCATGAGCTACGTGTCGTACGTGTTCCGTAGCTACTTCGGTTTCAGCCGCGCAGAAGCCGACAAGCGGATGCTCCTCGTGCACAACGAAGGGCGTGCGGTCGTCGCATCCGGCTCCCGCGAAGAGATGGAACGTCACGTCAAAGCAATGCACGACTTCGGCCTGTGGGCGACCCTGCAGAAGGAGGACGCGTGATCCCCTTCGAACGCGACGACAACGGCCAGCTCGTCGCCAGCCTGACCGAACCGGAATCGGCGCTCCTCAGTTCCCTCGCCGCCCAAGTCGCTGACATGCTCGATGAGCTGGGTTCCGCGCCTTATATTGCCGACCCGGATGCCGCTGCGCTCTACGAGTCCGTCGGTATCGGCGGGTCCACGACCCTGCATGACGATCCCGCAGTCGCCCGGCTGCTCCCCAACGCCTACGCGGACGACCTCGACGCGAGTCGAGACTTCCGCGGTCTCACCGAACGTTCCCTCGCCGCCCGCAAGATCGCCAATGCGCGAGCCGTCGTCGATTCGCTGGACATTGCCCGGGGTGCGGGTGGCGAGTTGCGACTGGATGCCGCGCTCGTGCAGTCCTGGATGCGCACCCTCGTCGATATCCGCCTGACGATCGCCGCGCGCCTCGGCTTTACGCAGGACGAGTACCCCGGCGACGGTGGCGGCGACGACAGCGACGGCATTGACAGTGACCGCCTCGATGACGATGGCGATGGCAATGACTCGGACGATGCGGCATACGACGCGGCTCACGAGCCCGCGGGCGACGAGTCGCTCGTCATGCGGGACGTGTACGACTGGCTGGGATGGGTATCCGAGTCGCTGATGGAGGCGATCGAGTGAGCGACATCGATGGAGCGGCCGCAAGCGACGGGGCGACTGAGCTGACCGAACCCGCTGAGCTAAACGGACCAACCGAACCCGCTGGGCCAGCTGAGTCGATCGAGGCGGCCGAGTCAGCCGAGTCGGCCACACCCACTGAGGCCGCCGAGCCCGCTGAACTTACCGACCCCGCAGAGCCCTTGTCCGACCTCTCGACGATCGACGCCGACGCCTTCGAGAAACTCGTGATCGACGAACTCGATGAGCTTCCTGATGACATGGTCGACGGGCTCGACAATGTCGTCTTCGTGACCGAGGACCGCCCCGAGGACGGCTCGCTCGACCTCCTCGGACTGTACGACGGCGTCGCCCTCACCGAGCGTGGACAGTACGGTTTCGGCGAACTGCCCGACCGGATCATCCTCTACCGCGAACCGCTCCTCGACATCGCCGAAGACCTCGACGACCTCAAAGACCAGATCCACATAACCCTCGTGCACGAGATCGCGCACTTTTACGGGATCGACGATGAACAACTGCACGAACTCGGTTGGGGATAGCGGCACTGAGCGGGGCCCGCGGTAGGGCTGGGTCTCGATACGGCGCTGACGCGCCTACTCGACCGGCTCGACGGTAGGCGGGGCCGGGGTCTCGATACGGCGCTGGCGCGCCTACTCGACCAGCGTGATGGGGCGGGGTCGGGGCCTCGATACGGCGCTGGCGCGCCTACTCGACCAGCGCGGACGCTAGCTCACCTCGAGCGGGAGCGAGGCGTCCGCGCTCCACTCCTCGAGGGAGCCGTCGTAGATGCGCACGGCCTTCTGTCCGATGGCAGCGAGAGTGAGCGCACCCGCCGCGGCAGAGATGCCACCCCCGCAATAGAGCAGCACTTCGTCGGCGTGCTCCGCGACATCCACTCCCGCGGCGTCGTAAGCAAGGATGAGCTCGACGCGGCTCTTGAGCGTTCCCGCGGAACCGAACAGATCGCGACTCGAGACATTCACGCTGCCCGGAATGTGGCCGCGACGGCTGTAACGCGTCGGGTCCGCACCGGTGAACGACCCGGCGGGCAGGCTACAGACGAGCGGACGCGTGTCGTCGGCTGCGCGCTCGATCAGCTCCTCTTTGCTGATCCACGCGCGACGCACGGCATCCGCCTTCCAGCTCGACACAGCGGCCCGCGACGTGGATGCACCGGCCTCGACCGGCTGCTCCCCCGCGACCCAGGCCTTGTAGCCACCGTCGAGCACGCGGGCGGGCACACCGATCCAGCGCAGGAGGTACCAGAGCCGGGCCGCCCACATGGTTCCGGTGGTGTCGTAGATGACGACGGGCTGGCCTTCGGCGATTCCGAGGCGGGCGAGCTCGTCGGCGATCTCCTGCGGCTCAGGATGCGCGTAGTGGGTGGGTGCGTCGACGTCACTGAACTGTGTCGCGACATCCACGTGCACGGAACCGGGGATGTGCCCCGCCAGCCAGCGCGCCCGACCGTCGTTCATGCGGTAATCGCCGTCGTAGGCGGGAACGTGCAGCTCGAGGCTCGCGTCGAGGACGACGGGCGGGCGGGCACCGGCCAGTTCGTCGGCAAGTTCGGACACGGAGATGAAGGGACCAGTCACGACTCAACTCTCGCAGGGTCGAGGAGGGCGCGCCAGCGCGAGAAGTCGATCGTGGAAATCTCTGGCACGCCACCACCTGTGGAGAAGCGGCCCTGACCGAAAGCCGCCGACCCGACAGCGCCCGAGCCCGCAGCACCCGACCCCACACCCACCACGTCGTCGGCGAGCGAGACCGGGTTCTCCCGCGCGATGAAGTCGAGCTCCTGCGCGGCCCACTCGTCCCAGTGCGGGGCGTAGCTGTCGCCATCCCGGGCCAGGGCGCGGGCTTTGCGGGTGGGTTCGTCGAGTTCCATCCAGATTCCATGAGTCGCGAGCGCACGATTCTGCCGCGACAGAGCACCGCACCCCTCGACGATGAGCGGAAGCGCCGGGTCGAGCGAGTGCCACTCGGTGTAGCGAGACAGCGCCCAGTCCCAGCGTTGCCAGCGATGGGTTGCGAGGATCCCCGGCACGAGCGCGCTTCCGGCCGCGAGACCGCCCCATCCCGGATACACGAAGTCGAGCCGCAGCACCTGGGCCCCGGTCGCAGCAGCGAGCGCCGTCGCGAGCTCGGTCTTGCCCGACCCGGAGCGCCCGTCGATGAGGAGAACAGGTCTCACGACAACCCCAGAAAGCGCGCGACAGCCGGGGTCGCCGGTGCCGCCCGCACCTGATCCGGCGTTCCGACCTGCACGAGTCGGCCCGCCATCATGATGGCGATGCGGTCGCTCACCTGAAAAGCCTCATCCTGATCGTGCGTGACGAAGAGAGCGGTCTGCCGCGTCGCAGTGAGGATCGCCCTCAGGTCACGCGCGAGCCGCTCCCGGAGTTCGCGGTCGAGCGAGGAGAGCGGTTCATCCAGCAGCAGCAGTCGGGGCGAGGCCGCGAGCGACCGGGCCAGCGCGACCCGCTGCTGTTCACCGCCGGAGAGCTCGGTGACCCGCCGGTCGCCGAAGCCCGCGAGCCCGACGAGTTCGAGCAGTTCGGCAACGCGCTCGGTGGATGGCTCGCGCCGCACCCGCAGCGCATAGCCGACGTTCTGGGCGACCGACTGGTGGGTGAAGAGCTGGCCGTCCTGGAACATCAGGGCGAACCCCCGCTCGTGCACCGGCACCGTGGTGATGTCGACGCCGTTCCAGCTGACGGTGCCCGCCGCGAGCTGCTCGAGACCGCAGATGGCGCGCAGGAGGGTGGACTTTCCGCTGCCCGACGGCCCGAGAATACCGAGCGTCTCCCCCGCGCCGACATCGAGCGACACGTCGTCGACGGCCGCGGCCAAGGAGGCCGCTGCCGAGGAGGCCGCCGCTGAGGAAGCCGCGGCCAAGGCGGCCGCCGCCGAGGTGGCCGCACCGAACCGCACTGTCACACCGGTGATCTCGAGGGTCATCAGAAGGCTCCAATCGTGCCGACACGCAAGCGCTCGACGAGGGCAATGACCAGCACGGTGACGGCGGCGAGCACGACGGCGGCGGCGATCGCCATGCCGAAGTTGTCGCCACCGGGCAGGCCGATGAGGCGGTAGATCACAACAGGTAGCGTCGGCCGGTCGGGTCGCGAGAGAAACGTCGTCGCACCGAACTCACCGAGGGCCACCGCGAAGGCGAGGCCGGATGCCGCGAGCACGGGCCGCGCGGCGATCGCGAGGTCGACGTCGCGCAGCACGCGCCACGGGGCCGACCCGAGTACGGCGGCGGACTCGCGCAGCCGCGGGTCGATGCCGCGCAACACGGGGAGCACGGTGCGCACGACGAGCGGCAGGGCGACGAGCGCTTGCGCGACGGGCACGAGGATGAAGGAGCTCCGCAGGTCGAGCGGCGGCTGGTTGAGGGTGATGAGAAAGCCGAACCCGACGGTGACGGCCGAGACTCCGAGCGGCAGCATGAGCGCCCCGTCGAAGAACTCGAGCGCGCGACGACCGCGGGCCGTGCGCGGCGTGCGTGAGAGCGCGAGGCACGCGAGCAGGCCGATGAACACCGCGATGACCGTGGCCAGGATCGCGATCGTGAGCGAGTTGCCGAGCGCCTCCCAGACCGTCACGGCGAGCGCGTTGCGCGCACCCGTCGTGCCGAGCGCGATGTAGTTGTGGAGCCCCCAGCCTTCGCTCGACTGCAACGAACGCAGCAGGAGCGCGACGATCGGCAGGGCGAGCAAGAGCGCCGTGACAGCCGTGGCAAGAATCGGCAGCATGTCGCCCCGCCGCGGTGCACGCGCCGAGAGCACGGCCCCGACCCGCCGCTGCGCCGTCGACCTACCGCGTGCGCGCGCCGCGACGAGCAGCAGAGCGGTGACGACGACGAGTTGCGCGATAGACAGCACGCTGGCCGCCCGCAGGTCGAGAAACTGCGTCGTGAGTAGCCAGATCTCGGTCTCGATCGTGCCGAAGCGGGTTCCGCCGAGCACGAGCACAACCCCGAATGCCGTCGAGCAGAACAGAAAGACAATGGATGCCGCAGCGACGATCGACGGCGCGAGACGCGGCACGGTGATCGTCAGGAACACGCGTCGAGGGCTCGCACCCAGCACGCGGGCGGCGTCCTCCTGGCGGCGGTCCATGCCCTCCCAGGTTCCACCGACCGTGCGCACGACCACAGCGATGTTGAAGAAGACGAGCGCGAGGAGAATGGCGGGGAACGTGGCATCCAGCCCGAGAAAACCGAGGATGCCGCCCTCGCGCAACAGAGTGCGGAACGCCACGCCCACCACGACCGTGGGCAGCACGAACGGCACGATGACGAGCGCACGCATAACGCCGCGGCCACGGAACCGCAGGCGGTAGAGCACGTGCGCGATGGGGAGCCCGACGAGCACGCAGACCACGGACGCTATCGCGGCTTGCGCGAGGGTCAGGCCGATGAGGCGGAGCGTGCGCGGGCGCAGGAGCACCTCGATGAACGGGCCGTCGGCGATCAGACCACGGCCGAGCATTCCGGCGACCGGGAGTGCGAAGAAGACCGCGAGAAAGGCGAGGGGCACGCCGACGCCGAGCGCCATCCAGAGGATGGAGCCCGGGCGCCGGCGCACTCTCACTGGTGTCACGGGGTGGCGATGGCCGCCCACTCGGTGAGCCACTGCTCGCGGTTGGCGTCGATCTCGGCGGGCGAGACGACGAAGGGGTCGTCGGCGATCTTGGCGTAGTCCGACCACCCCTCAGGCAGGGTCGCCGCGGCGTTCACCGGAAAGACGTACATGTTCTCGGGGATGTCGTTCTGCACGACCGTCGAGAACAGGAAGTCGACGAGCTGGCCGGCCTCCTTCGGGTACTTCGTTCCCGCGATCACGCCGGCGTACTCGGTCTGGCGAAAGCAGGTGTCGAGCAGGGCGCCGGTGGGAACCGTGCCATCCTCCTGCACCTCGAACGGCGGGCTCGACGCGTAGGAGACGACGAGCGGACGGTCGCCCTCGCTCGACGGACCGGAGAAGTCCACGTAGTAGGCGTCGCTCCAACCCGCGTCGATCTTCACACCGTTGTCGACGAGCGCCTGCCAGTAGTCCTGCCAGCCGTCGCCCTTCGCTGCGATGGTGGCGAGGAGAAAGGCGAGACCGGGCGAGCTCGAGTTCGCGGCGGGAGCCACGAGCAGGTTCTTGTACTCCGGCTTGAGCAGGTCATCCAGTGTCACGGGCTCCTCGAGACCTGCGGAGGCGAACCACTCGTGGTCGACATTGATGCACACGTCACCGTTGTCGATCGGGGTGAGCTGCTCGCCGCCCTGGTCGGCCGGGAGCAGGTACTGGCTCTCCGCGTCGGTGAGGTCGCCCGACACGTAGTCCTCGAGCACTCCCTCATTGACGGCGCGGCTCGCGAAGGTGTTGTCGATGCCGAAGACGACGTCGCCGAGCGGAGAGCCCTTCGTGAGCACGAGCTTGTTGACGAGTTCACCCGCGTCACCCGCGGCCTGCACCTCGACCTCGATGCCGGTCTGCTCGGTGAACTGCGCGAGGGTGCCCTCGCTCAGGTTGAAGGAATCGTGCGTCACGAGCACGAGCTTCGACGGTGGTCCCTCCGGTGTGGGCGCTGACGCGCAACCGGCGAGGAGGAGTGTCGCGGCCAGCGCGACGGGAATGATTTTCTGCACAATGTGCCCTTTCTCGGGGCACGGGAATTGTTTGAGATGCCTCCCTGCGCTGGCATGATCCAGATCAGGTTCGACGGTCGAAGCTTGGAGAAGCTTCCTCTCAGCCCGGCTCACCGGACTCCCGTGTTCAGACACCACCCTAGCGGGTGAGACTCAGTCGTCGAGCAGCGCCAGCAGTTTGTCGACGGTGCGCAGATTGCGCGAGGTGGCCCGCGACCCGAGGGTTCGCCAGAAGGCGGGCGGCACCTGGCTGGTGAGGATCCCGTCGGGGCACCACTGATAGAGCGCCCGATCGGTGAGC
>Ga0247817_10000797_pt1 | contig 16842 bp, 10 predicted proteins | sample UWRJL212509R1_FD_178010 | JGI IMG/M metagenome (GOLD analysis project Ga0247817, IMG submission 178010) | Plant litter microbial communities from Arlington Agricultural Research Station in Wisconsin, United States - UWRJ-L212-509R-1 | ecosystem: Environmental > Terrestrial > Plant litter >...
TCAGATAATTAAGGTATTCTTCATTTGATTCTGAAAAGATTTTTTTGGTTTTGAGCCAGGAAGGAACTTTATCAACGTCGACATCTTTTTGATAAAATCCTGTCGCATTGATTCCGTTAGGAAAACGATTCATAGATTGCGGACGATCTTTCAGATAAGGAAGTATGAAATCGGCCACTTCATTATAATATTGCACGATTTCTCCTTTGGTAATACCATCTTCAGGAAAATAAACTTTGTTTTGATTGGTGAGATGCAAGGTAGTTTTTCCTATTTTTAAGTCGTAATCGTTTTCTGTGGTTGGAGTTGGATTTTCTTTCATTGTGTCTGCTTTTGTTTTTTTATCCTGTATTTTTTTATCCGGTTTAGCAGCTAATTCAATATTTGATTTAGTGTTTGAAGGGACAAAAACTTCAGTAGCTTTTTTATCAATTCTTAAACCCAGATATACAGGATGTCTTAAATGTTTATCATTTGTCCATTCTGAAAATTTAACCTGACAAACCAGCTTTGGTTTTACCCATTGAATTTCATCCCTAAGCGCAATTTTTTCGTTAAGCGGAGATTCATTTACAAAATGAGGTTTCAGCTTTGTGTACAGTTCTTTTAAGGTAGAATCTGTAAAACCGGTTCCGCACTTTCCTATAAACTGAAGTCTTTTGCCGTAATATTGGCCAAGTAAAATGGCCCCGAAATATTTTCTGGATTTTTTGGGTTCGGTAATTCCAATAATAATAGCTTCTTCTTCATTCGAAATTTTAATTTTGAGCCAGTCGCTGCTTCTTTTACTGGGGATATAAGTACTATCGGCTTTTTTGGCAATAATACCTTCGCCTTTGTTTTTTATCGAAAGATCGAATTGGTTCAAACCTTTTTCTACGGTATGTTCCGAAAAAAAGATATTGGTAAAGTCGTATTTATTGAATAGAATTTTCAGCAATTCTTTTCTTTCCAGCAATGATAAATCAGTGATGAGATTTCCGTCTAAATTAAGAAGATCAAAAACATAATATTTTAAAGTTCCAAAACCCGTTTTGAGATAGTTTTGAAGCAGCTGAAAATTCGCTTTTCCGTTTTCGTCTTCTACTACAATTTCGCCGTCTAAAACAGCAATATGATCTATTTTTTGCAATTCATCTGCAATAGGCTTAAAACTAGCATTAAAAGATAATTCATTTCGGCTAAATAATTGTACATCAGTTGGATTAATTACAGCAACAGCCCTGTAACCATCATATTTGTTTTCAAAAACCCAATCCGCATTATCAAATGCTTTTTCTTTGGTATTGGCTAACATGGGTTTGATAAAAACGGCAGGTTCTTCGGCTGATGCAGAATTATTTTTTGAAGCCTTTTTTTTACTGGTTTTTTCATTCATCTTTTGAGAATTTTTCTCTAATTCTTCTAAAGTCCTTTCAGTGATAACTGATTTATTTTCATTTAATACGTCACTTTCTGTTGCATGTGGATCTTGTTTTTTGATTAACAGCCAGGCATTTTCCTGTTTGCCTTTTAGTTTAATCAATGAGAATTCTCCTTTTAATTTTTTTCCTTTTAAAATAAAACTCAAATGTCCTTTTTTAAGATCTGCCAGTAAGGTTTTTTCTGCATTTTCTGTAGGCTCGTCCGGAGTATAAGTACCGTTGTCCCAAACAATAACATTTCCGGCACCGTAATTTCCTGCTGGTATAGTGCCTTCAAAATCTTTATAGCTGTACGGATGATCTTCGACCATCATCGCCAAACGTTTATCATCAGGATTCATAGACGGACCTTTAGGAACGGCCCAGCTTTTAAGAACGCCATCCATTTCTAACCTAAAATCATAATGCAGGTGCGAAGCGGCATGTTTTTGTACCACAAAGACTAGTTTGCTTGCTGATTTTTCGATTTTGCCTTTTGGTTCCTGAGTTTGTTTAAAATCTCTCTTTTGATTGTATTTAGACAGTGACATGTGCGTTTGTTAAGATTAAAACAGTTAATGAAAGGGTGTAAATGCCTGTTGCAACCAGACCAAAAATGATATGAGCCAGAAGCAACTGAAAATAATAACCTTTAAAATCGATGTTAGGTTTATGATCGCTCATTTTAAACATAATGATCCAGCCAATAATTCCAATGATTCCGCTAACAAAGCCCAGTAAAAAGGCTGTTAGAAAAGAAATGGGTACAATATTGTTGATCCATAAAAAATAATAAGACAGAACAAAAAGAAAACCTATAAAATAATGCAATAACCACGCTAACGTTTCTTTTACATTATTTGATACCTCAAGATGGAGTTTGCTTAACATGAACGTTAATAAAACAGGCTCTTTGTACAATTCCCGAAAAGTCGCTGATACAATATAGCTAAATAAAGTCATGGCCGATGTGGCTGCGATTGTAACGATTATTAATTGAAAAAAAGTATAAATATCCATGATAAGATGATTTTATTTATGAGAAAGAAAATAAACCATTCATGCAGAATGGTTTATTTGAATAAAGCTTTTACTAAAACTCTCTGGGATTATTTACGGGATCTTTTTCTTCGAGATCCTGATCGATGTCGTATTCCTGATCGAGCTCGTCTTGTTTTACATTGTCTGTGGTAAAACTGTCCTGATCACGATCATTTTCGTCATATTTTTCTATAAGATCATCATCTAAATCATTTTCGTCGAGATCTTCATCATCTTCATCGGAATCCTCATCTTCAAAATAATCGTCATCTTCGTTTTCTCTTTCAAGAGCATTCGAAAAATCATCATCCAAATCATCTGTATCTTCATCCTGATTTAAAATTGGATCGTCAATATAGTCTCCTTCCTCATCCATTTTTTTTTGATATTCGTCAACATAACTTTCATCGTTATTGTGACTTACATTATAGATATCATTTTCTGTTTTCTCAGATTCAAAAGGAATAGGGTCTTGCTGTTGCATAATACGATTGTCCTTGATATAACTTCCAAAAGTTTCGCCTGTTTTGTGGTCTGAACTATTCATAACTATTTGAGGTTAAATTATTAGATATATAAGATGACTTTAAGTGAATTAAATGTCTGACTCAAAATTAGTTATGAAGTGCGTGTATTAACTTATAAAATTTGTAGTAGTAATTATATAATTAACAGCATTTTAGCTATTAGTAAAAGAAATTCTTAATGATTGTACTTTAAATGAAAATTATATAAGGAGAATGGAAGATTTTGTAAGGAATTTTTGCTCAAAATTTAAAACATTTGAATAGAATTAATTGCAGGAAATGGCACACTTGCAGATCAAAATTTAAACGTATTGTTATGAATAAAAAAGGACCCATAGTAGTAATAGAAAATAAACAGGAAGACCGAAAATTATTTATCGAGGTTTTTAGCGAACTAAACTACGCCAACCCAATTATATATTTTAATACTGCCGAAACGGCTTGTAATTATATGCTTCGTCATGAGATTAAACCTTTTTTGGTTTTCTCTGATATTGTTTTGCTGAATGTGATGAATTATAAAGTGATGGATACAAATCCCGATAATAATGGAGTAGGTACGATATTCAATTGTCCGTACTTGTTTTTTACTACATTGTTTGAACAAAGTTTTGTCATCGATCCTTATTCGCTGCCCACTCACAGTTATTTTGTGAAACCTTTTGATTATGCTAAATTTAAGCACGTGATCAAGACTATTATAGAATATTGGAACAAACCAAAATCGATTGCTCAGTACAACAAAATAGAGATTAAAGCAGTTAAAATTGAATAAAAAAAATCCATTCGCCGTAACGAATGGATTTTGTTTTTAAAAGAAACTATTTTGAAATTAAATCTTATCGGATGGCATATCTTAGTTTCAGTCCGTAAGAAACCAATCTGATATCGTTTGTGTTCGAAGAATTCAGCAAACTGTTGTATTGCAGCTGTACAGGCAATACTGGATTGTACTGAACCAGATTTTTATTTTCTTTATTATCGTAGATATTATTTAATCCGTAGTCTAAATAAAGTCCGATATAAAAAGCACTGCGATCGCCTATTTTTTGTTTTAGACCAGTTTCAAAAGTCACAGCATAGGATACATCTGTATCAAGATCCTGTTTACTTGTTTTTAAATTGTTTTGGCTCTCAAACCCCGCAAAAGCAGGACTAAATAATTCGACATTATATTGCGGATAATAACCGCTTGTAGTAAGGTTCTGATAGGTAGTTTCGTAGCTTCCGTTTGTAGCAAAACCTATTTTAGCTCCCGCTGCCAGATATAATTTTGTAGTCCCCGGAGTTTCAAACTGAATATTAATTGGAATATTTACGTATCCTAATTTTTGTTGTTCTCGTAGGTTAGTTGCTTTGTATCGAAATTGAAAAGCTTCATTTTCTGAATCAACAGCATTATACTGTGCGCCAAAAAAGCCATATTTTACATCAGAACTGTACGTTTGATATTCGACACCAACACCAATACTTAAACCTTCGTTTAAATAATAGGAATATCGAATTCCGGCATTTATACCGTTTCCGGGTACGACATCTCCGGTAGTATTGTACTTTAGAAATGAAAATGGACCTCCAACAGCAATTGATAATTCCTGCTTTTTATCCTGACCGTAACTATCTAGGCATGATCCTAAAAGTACCGTAACGATTGACAGTGATGTCATATAGTTTCGTATATATTTTTTCATCTTATTTTTTTTAATGCCAGTGCTATCAGAAATAGCACTGACAGATTTTATTTGTTTACAATTATTTTTAATGTTTTCTTGATGTTTGGAGTTTCGATAACAACAACATACATATTGCTCTCAGCATCAGGTAACTGAACTTCAGTTTTTACTGTAGATGATTTCAATGTTTTGACCAATTGCCCAGAAACAGTATACAGGCTTATTTGCATGTTTTCTAATTCTTCGGCAGGGAAATCTGCTTCAACAGTAATAACTTGTCCTGTTTGAATAGGATTAGGATAAAGTCTGGCCGTTGACGATTTTTGAGTCGTTATTTTGGTACTACATGTTTGAAGTGTTTTTCCGTCTTTGGTCGTCATTTTTGCACTAAAGTCTGCAGACTTATCTAAAGAATTCGCTAAATCATCTCCCGCTGAATAATATTGACCTGTTCCTACTAATTGCCCATTCTTAAACCATTGGTATGAAACAAATTCATAACCTCCGTTAGTCTGAGGATTGTTGTTGATAAGCAATATATTGTTGAATTTTTGATGTACAATGTCATAGAAACCAAATGGTTTTTCTATCGTTAAAACATAAGTAGCAGTTGCTGTTCCGTCTTGTGAAGTAACAGTAACATTTTGCGTATAAATTCCCGGTTTAGGAGGTGTAATCGTAAAATTGGCAGAAGGGGAGAATGTTGCTCCCGTTTCATTTGTGAAGGCAACATTTACATTGTTTTCTCCGCATTCCATCAAATACTTAATTTCTTTTGCCGGATTTTCAAACACTTTAGTACCAATTGTAATTTTTGATACTGTTATGTCATTATTTTTAATTACCAGAACCTGCGAAATATCTGCTGCTGGCAAGTAATTTTCATTACCATCCTGATGTGCTACGATTGTTAAACTTCCCGATCTTAACAAATTAACTAATCCGGTTGCAGAAACATTTGCAGGCGGCAGGGCAGAAGTATAAGTGAAAGAGTAACGAATTGGCAAACCAGAATTAGAAGTAGCTTCTAGGTTGAAGTTATTATTCACTCCAAGGATTTTTGCAGGAATTGCACCAAAAGTAATCTGTTGCGCAGCTTTATTGATAGTAAGTTGTGCAGTAAGTGTAATTGGTGAACAATTAGGTGTGCTTACCGATGGTGAAACTATTGCTGTAACGGTATAAGTACCAGCGTTAGTCGCTCCGTTTAGTGTTCCTGTTGATGGAGTAGTAGCATATACTACGCTTGCCCCGGCAGGAAGATTTGCAACTTGTATGGTGCGTACACTTCCGTTATAAGTAAATGCAGCATTAGCAAAAGTTACCTGATCTAAAGGTGAAGCGGTTACAGTAAGGTTTTGCTGTTGTGTTGCGAAATTTCCGCTAGCATCAGTATAAGTCCATGTAATTACATAATTACCTACAGCAGTATAAGTTAAAGGATCTGTTGTTGTTGCAGATATAATTCCGGAACAATTATCAGTTGCTGTTGGTATTGCAATTTGCGTTGGTAAAATCGAACAATAGTTCGTAATAGCAGGAAGATTTGCTACATTAGGCACTGGCGCAGTTACATCTGGAATTGTAGTTATAGTTACATTTTGTGTTAAAGTACAGTTGTTTGCATCAGTAATAAGTACAGAATAATTTCCTGCGCTTAATCCTGTTGCTGTGGCAGCAGTTCCGCCAGAAGGTGACCATGCATACGTATAAACACCAGTTCCGCCTGTTACAGTTACAGTTGCCGAAGCATCACTTTGTCCGTTGCAAGAAACATTCACTTGTGATGTTGTTGCAGCAAGTACAGCAGGTTCTGTTATTGTAACCGTTGCTGTTGTTTGACAGGTGTTAGCATCTTGTACTGTTACAGTATAAGTTCCCGCTGCAAGTCCTGATGCAGTTGCAGCAGTTCCTCCAGTTGGAGACCATACATAACTGTAAGCTCCAGTTCCGCCCGTTACTGAAACAGTTGCAGATCCGTTTGTTCCACCGTTACAAGAAACGTTAGTTTGAGATGGTGTTGCTATTAAAGCAGCTGGTTGTGTTAATGTAAAACTTTGTGTTGTCTGACATAAGTTGGCATCTGTAATAGTTACTGTATAAGTTCCTGCAGTAAGTCCTGATGCAGTTGCAGCAGTTCCTCCTGATGGTGACCATACATAACTATATGCGCCTGTTCCTCCAGTTATAACTACTGAAGCTGATCCGTTAGAACCTTCATTACATGAAATATTTGTTTGTGAAGGAGTAACCACGATTGCAGCAGGTTCTGTGATTGTAAAGTTTTTTACAATAGAACATCCGTTTGCAGAAGTTATGGTTACCGAATAATTTCCTGCTGTAAGTCCCGTTGCAGTTGCTGCGTTTCCTCCATTTGGAGCCCAAACATATGTATATGGACCCGGAGCTCCTGAAGGTACTACTGTTGCAGTTCCTGTGTTTGATCCATTACATAATACATTGGTTTGAGATACTGTAGCAACTAATGTATTTATAGTAGTAATTGTAAAGTTTTTTGTAATTGTACATCCATTAGCATCTGTGATCAGAGCACTGTAATTGCCAGCTGATAAACCTGTTACTGTTTGAGTTGTTACTCCATTAGACCATAAATAAGTGTAAGGAGTTGTTCCTCCTGATGGAGTAACAGAAGCTTGCCCACCCACAACACAAGTTGCATTGATTTGTGATGTTGTAGCTGTTAAAACAGAAGGCTGATTGATTGTAAAGTTTTTAGTTAAGGTACATCCGTTATTATCTGTAATTAAACAGCTATAATTTCCAGCAGTAAGGCCAGTTGCAGTAGCAGCTGTTCCTCCAGAAGGAGACCATAAGTAGGTATAGTTTAATGTTCCTCCAGAAGCAGTTACCGTTGCTGTACCAGTTGCTCCTCCATTACAAAGAACATTAGTTTGTGATGTCGTTGCTGTTAAAACTGCAGGTTCTGTTACGGTAACATTTGCTGTGTATGTACAAGTGTTAGCATCCTGAATAGTTACAGTATAAGTTCCCGCCGCTAATCCTGAAGCAGTTTTAGCAGTTCCTCCTGTTGGCGACCATATGTAGCTATATGGAGCTGTAGCTCCTGTTGCATTTACAGTAGCGCTACCGTTAGTTCCGCCATTACATGAAACATTTGTTTGTGTTACTGTTGCAGAAAATGCAGCAGGTGTGCTAATGGTAATATTTTTAACCAATGTACATCCGTTTGCATCTGTAATAGTACAAGTATAATTTCCTGCTGGTCTTCCGGTAATAGATGATGAAGTTCCTCCCAAAGGAGCCCATAAATAAGTATAAGTAGGAGTTCCTCCTGATACTGTTACGCTTGCAGTTCCATTTGATCCGCCAAAACAACTAACACCAGTTGATGCTGTAGTTGCTGAAAGGGCAGCTGCTGGTTGTGTAATAGTAAAAGTTTGTGTTGTTTGACATAAGTTAGCATCCATAACTGTAACAGTATAATTTCCGGCTGTTAATCCTGAAGCTGTCGCACCAGTACCTCCAGATGGAGACCATGAATAAGTATAAGTTCCGGTTCCTCCTGTTGCACTTACTGTTGCAGATCCTGTAGCTTCGTTGCGACATCCTATATTAGTTTGCGCAACTGGTGTAGCAACCAATGCATTTGGCTCGGTAATAGTAAAACTTTGCGTTGTTTGACACAAGTTGGCATCTTTTATTGTTACTGTGTAAGTTCCTGCTGTAAGCCCTGTTGCAGTTGCTGCAGTTCCTCCCGTTGGTGACCATAAATAAGTATAAGTTCCTGTTCCTCCTGTTACGTTTACTGTTGCCTCTCCTGTTGCAGCGCCATTACATACTAGATTAGTTTGCGATGTTGTTACAGAAAGTGGAGTAGGTTCGGTAATAGTAAAACTTTGGGTAGTTTGACATGAGTTTGCATCAGTAACAGTTACTGTATAAGTACCTTGTGTAAGACCTGATGCTGTTGCTCCCGTACCTCCTGATGGAGACCATGAATAAGTGTAGCTACCAGTTCCTCCAGTAACTGCAACAGTTGCAGTTCCGTTTGAACCTCCGTTACAGCTTACATTATTTACTGTACCCTGTGATGCCGCCAATACTGGTGGCTCCGTTACCATAATATCGCTTACAGTTTTTGTACAGCCTTTAAAATCTGTAATAGTTACATTGTAAATTCCGGCAGAAAGTCCTGTAATAGCAGAAGTTGTAGCTCCGTTCGACCATAAATAAGTATATCCGGGAGTACCTCCGGTTGCAGTAATAGAAGCAACACCATTTGAGCCTCCGTTACAAGAAACATTAGTTACAGCCGGAGTTCCGTTTAATACTGGAGGCTGAGTTACTGCAATATTGCTTACCGTTCCTGTACATCCGTTATTATCGGTAATGGTTACTGAATAAGTACCAGCAGCTAAACCTGTTCTGTCTTCAGTTGTAATACCCCCGCCCCAATTGAAAGTATAGGGAGCTGTACCACCTGATGGCGTAAGGTTGATAGTTCCATTTGTACCTGCAAAACAAGATACGTTGGTTACTACTGTAGTTCCGCCAACTGCAGCAGTAGGTTGCACCACAGCAATATTACTTACCGTTCCTGTACATCCGTTAACATCGGTAATGGTAACCGAGTAAGTACCAGCAGCTAAACCTGTTCTGTCTTCAGTTGTAATACCGCCACCCCAATTAAAGGTGTATGGACCAGTACCGCCTGATGGAGTAAGGTTGATAGCTCCGTTTGAGCCTGCAAAACAAGATATGTTGGATACTACTGTAGTTCCACTAACTACAGCAGGAGGTTGCGTTATTGTAATATTATTTAGCGTTATAGTACATGAATTTGCATCTGTAACCGTCACGCTGTAAGTACCTGCTGGACGACCTGTTATAGCAGCTGTTGAAGCACCTGTATTCCATAAGTACGTATAACCTCCGGCTCCTCCTGTTGCAGTTACAGAAGCGACACCATTACTGCCTCCATTACATGATACGTTTGTAACAGCAGATGTAGCATTTAATACACTTGGTTGTGTTACTTGAATATTATTTACCGTTTTGGTACAAGAATTTGCGTCTGTAACAGTTACACTATATGTTCCAGCCATAAGACCTGTAATAGCAGATGTTGTAGCACCAGTATTCCATAGATAAGTATAACCTCCTGCACCTCCAGTTGCAGATACAGCAGCAACACCATTAGCACCTCCATTACACGCTACGTTTGTAAAAGCAGGTGAAGCGTTTAATACAGGTGGCTGAGTTATAGTAGCAGATCTAGTTATTTGTGTTCCTTCACCATCGGTAACCGTTACATTATAAACTCCAACACCAAGAACAGATGCTGTTGCATTTGTTCCTCCAGATGGCGACCATGAATAAGTATAAGGAATTGATCCTCCGCTTACAACAATTGTAGCAGTACCATTGTTTCCTCCGTTACAGCTGACATTTGTTTTAGCAATAGTTGCCGGAGCAGTTAATGCAGCTCCTGTTGTAAAATTAAATTCACCTCCGTAATTAGTTCCGCCGCTATTGGTAGCATACGCTCTATAATAAATAGTTGTTGCAGCAGGAAGTCCCGTTACAACATTACCAAATGTCCCAGTTCCGGTCCCTATTTGAACTTTATTATTTGCAATAGTTGGGTTTACCGTTGTAGCCCACACAATTCCTCTTTCTATGGTTGTATCACCACCATCAGCAGTAACCTCACCACCAAGTGTTGCAGAAACAGATTTGATGCTTGCTGCCACAGCAGATGTTACAGTTGGTGCAACTGCAAGTGTAATACTTGGTGCAGGATAATTTGTTGGGATTGTAGGAGTAATACCTAAATCATTTGTATTATGATGCCCCCAGTTTGCAGGATTATTTATGCTGGCTAATATTGCAGCTTTTGAACCTGTTAAAGAACCAGTATATTTACTGTTAGGAATTTCTGGTCCTGGTGCAGGAAATAAAGAAATACAGTTTACACCATTTGTTAATCCTGGCGGCAAACTGCTTTCGGCTCCTAATGCTGATACAGTAGATAAATTCCAAGTGGTTACCGGATCATAATTTGTTGCATTATAATCGCCATGTATACCAGCAATAAATGTTGGAGATGCCGGCTCAGGAAAACCTGTTGGAGATTGATAAGCAAGGATTTGGTCTCCAGCAAAAAGATTGAAGTTTGCACCTTGAGCAATTGTTACAGATGCCTGAGCTGTACCTGTTATTGTAAAAGTATCTGCAGCTGTTTCAATTATTGATATAATAGTTCCTACAGGTGTAAGTGCCGGTACATTCCACAATAAATGTGTTTCTGTACTGGTCGCCCAAGCTCCGTTGCCCCATCCTTTTTCAGTAAAATAAATAGCGGTTCCTGCCGGTATTGCTTTTAAAGTAATAAAGGAGAAACCATCTCCGCTTGGAGATCCCGTTTGATATCCCACAAAGGCGATATCACCGGGTACTAAAGCTTGAGCTTTTGCATTTTGATGTACAAAGAATGTACACAAGAGCATAATAAATAAGAGTAGTTTTTTTTTCATAATACGAGATTTAGGTTAGTGACATAGATAAGCATTGTGCCAGCCACTTTGATGATCAGGCTTAGTTATTGAACTTAAAGCTTTAATAAAATGTCCGTCATTTACCAATGTTTCGATTTTTCTAAAGCTTATATTATTGAGAGAATCCAGATTTAATTCATAGATGTAATGATTAAATGTTGTTCTGTTTGTATCCTTATCGAATTTTATAATCCCTCGTGGTCCTTTGATATTTAAATGATCCATTTCTTCTATTAAAGACTTGACACTTAATTTTTTTGCATTTTGCATGATGTTCTTTAGTATAAGTCCGTTTTCATATCCAAGAATTGAAAAATAAGTTGGATTTTCTGAATATGAGTTTTGATATAGTTCGTTTAATTCTGAAGTATCTGTATCATTCTGCATCCAGCTGCTTACTACATAAAGTTCGTTTTGATTATTCTTGTACTCGTCTAAAATTTTATCATTGATAAAAAAGGGAGTTACATAGAAAGGATATTTTTGGGTAATTTTATTTTGGCTTATAAAATCTGCATTTTCTTCAGCATATAAACCACTATAAAAAGCAAAAACAGCATCAGGCTTTTGTTCGTTAATAATTTGTGACATATAAAGTGACTCATCTTCTCTAGGCTGAAAAGGCGTAATATAATGCCCTGAAAAATTGTCTTGTTCGTTAAATGCATATTCTACAGCAGACAACAGGCCGTAACCCGAATCATAAAAAGAAGTTGAGGTTGCTATTTTTCCATATTTTTTACTTGTAAAATAGCGGCCTAAATGATAACAGGATTCAGCTAATCCAAACGAATTAATATAAACCCCTTTATAAGCCTGCGTTTCATAAGGCAATGTTGCTCCAAGATCAGCAGCGATTAATAAAATATCATTTTTTGAAGTATAGTTATAAACTTCTGACATATTTTTATGACCAAAAAAGCCAATGATAATCGATACCTCTTCCTGAAAATTCAGTTTTTGTATTCTGTCAATTATCATTTTTTCGTCTGCACCAATACCAATACTTTCTACAAAAAATTTTGCATTTAGATTATTAAGTTTTAACCCTCGCATAAAATCCTTGTCTATTGTAGGATACTGTTTTGACTTTGGAATTAAAATTCCTATTTTAATGTCGTTATCCATAAATTGAGATTAAAAAATAGAGGCAGTAAATGCCTCTGTTTTTAGTGTTTTATTAGTTGCGAGAAGGAAAAACTCCTTGTAATGAAATACACATGTTTACAGCAAGATATGGATTTCGGATACTAAATGGAAGGTTGTTTCCTGCTGGTGCGGTGTTACCTCCTAGAACGGCAGTTGCACCAATTCCTCCAATTTTAGATGTTCCAGTTCCTGGTTCACTATAAATGTTTGCAGTTTGACCTCCAGAAGCAAGAGAGTTATTTCCACCGTCAGTTTCATTAGAAACTGTACCTCCTGTAATTGAATTTGCAGTTACTGTTACAGCTGCAGTTGCACCTGTAAGAGCGTGAATGTGAGCAGGAATATTACTTAGTAATAATGAAGTGTTTTCAACACCAGCAGTTTCACCTATTATAATGTTGCTTAAACCAGGACCTTGTCCATAGTGTATAGCGCTGCGTCCTCTTAAGTCAGGAAGATTAAAAGTAGTTGTGCCATTTCCTCCATAAGTTGTTCCAAGTAAGGCAAATAAAACTTGATTTTGAGAAATTCCCATAGCTTGACCGTTACAAAACGCCCAGCCTACAGGGGCGAAATTGAATGCAAAAAGATGGATCTCTCCGACGTAAACTTCAATCATAATTTTTAGATTTAATAGGTTAATGTTAGTTGTTTGATTTATAATGTTTTAATAGATTCGGTTACAATCGGTAATTAATCTGATAGATTTTTACTACATGCTAAGTTATTGAAAATAAGTATTCTACAAACAGGTGTTTTTACGTGTTTTATCTAAGTAAGAAATTCCACTTTTTAATCAATTTTTTGAATTGAAAGTAGCACCTATGGTTTTCAAATTGAACACTAAATCGCCTTAAAACTTAATTTATACTCTAAAATTATATGGCTAGTGGCTTGGTGATGAAAAATATGTCACAAAAAAGGGATTTTATGTCATGAAATCTATTTTTAATGTCACAGAAATTTTGATGAATGACTTCTAATTATGCGAATTCATTTTTCAGTGAAAAAAGTAACTTTTTATTGAAAAATGTAATGATGATACATCGTTTTAGGTTTGTAGAAATGGGGTTTCGTGTATTTGAACGAATAAATTTACAAAAATAAATAGCATAACTATCAGGAAGACAGGGTTTTTTTGTGTAAATTCTTATGTAATGAATAAACTAGAGGAGCATTAGCTTACATTCGTTTAATGACTATCTTATAGTATTTCAAATTTGTAAAGATTCTAATAAAAGTTAATGAGGTTAACGAAAAATAGGCTTTGAATACTTTCGGAAGATTTAGCATACTATACTTCACTAAAAACTATGAATGATGAAGGGAATTAGTTTTAATTTTTAAAGTTTATATTCTAAAATTAAAAAGATTTATTTTTGCAGCTCAACCAGAATTCTACCAAACTCAAATTCCAATACTTTATGAAAGCAGTTATTTTCGACATGGATGGTGTAATTATTGATTCGGAACCGTTTTGGCAAAAAGCTGAATTTGAAGTTTTCTCGTCACTTGGAGTTACATTAAATGCAGAATTTACCAATCGAACCAAAACAATGACAACTGTAGAAGTAACAAAGTTTTGGTATGAAAAATTTCCCTGGGAAAGTAAAAGCCTGGAAGAGGTTGAAGAAATGGTGGTCACGAGAGTAATGCACTTGGTAGAGCAGGATGGAAGCGAAATAAATGGTATCGAATCTTTTATAAAAAAACTTAAAGACAATGGTTTTAAAATAGGTCTCGCAACAAATTCTCCTTATAAAATAATACCTGTAGTGTTAGAAAAAGCGGGTATTGCTGACTATTTTGATATCATTTTCTCGGCAGAATTTGTACCATTAGGAAAACCTGATCCCGCTATATATTTAATGACATCGAAAGAATTAGGAATCGAGCCTGAAAATTGCATTGTTATCGAAGATTCTTATTCGGGAATGATGGCCGCAAAAAAGGCAGGTATGAAAGTCGTTGCGTTTACAAACGGAAATGAAGATCTCAATTTAAGTTTAGCCGATTACACAATGGAAAGTTTTCTGGAACACGAACTGACGATATTCTCCTGATTGATATCTTGTCGCTTAGCAGGAAAGTGAACAAATTTGGTCTATACAATATAATTTTGTAAAAGCTCAAGTCTTTCTTTTACGGTTAGATCACCTTCCAGAAATAAAGTCGCGCATTTTACTTCCTCCATCCATTGCTTTTGCTGTTTCAAACTTCTACTGGTGATATTATCTTCCAAATCATATTCGGCAGCCCAGGCTAGAAATGCCTTGTATTTGGTGTTTAATTTTTCATCAAAAAGTATTTTATTTCCATATCTCGAGATTTCCCTGTCAGCCAATCTTTGCAATCTGATTTCTTGCGGAATATATAATAAAACAACAAGATCAAATAGATCTTTATAATCTGTTTTCCAACGAAATATAGAACCGGTAACGACTACATTCTCCTGAGAATAAAAATCGGTTTCGAATAATAAATTACGTTCATCAGAAATTCTTGCTTCCTGAAAAGGAGGATCTGTTTTTTCCCAAAAGTAATCATCAGAGTCCAGATGTAAAAAACGGGTATTATTTTTTACGAAATGATTTCCAAGTGTTGTAGCAACTGCTCCTGATGCGCCCATAATCATTATTTTCATCCTGTTTTTAATTAATGCTTCAATTCAATTTATCCTTTAGAATATAAAAATAGTTATAATCTTTAAAGATGAATTCAATTTGTTTTAAATAAAAACAGAAATAAATTTTTGAAATATTTTGTCACCAAGATCGTTTAATAACCAATGAACTCAGTGTAATATAACATTACATCATGAATTTGTATATTTGTGTACTTTCTTAACCTACTAAAGTCTATAATGCCTGAATTTTCACCACTGGATCCAAAAACAGTTTTCCTGCTTTATTTTTGGGGAAACTTATTTATTTGCATTCTCATTTTTAGTTATTCGTTTTCGTATGCTTCGATTGAAAACAAAAGAAAATTAAACATTTTTGGCTACGGAAAAATAACCCTGACCATTGGTTGGGTTCTTATTTTTTTAAGAAACATAATCCCGGATTTTATTTCTATTAATATTGCCAATTCTATCATTTTGTGCGGATGCTGCTATGAAACAATAGCGATGATATCGATGCTCAAATTGAAATCAAGAAGGTGTAATCGCTTGCAAATAGGCATAACCATTGTCGCAATAGCAGTTTTTAACATTGCAACATTATTAGAGAGTAAGGTGAATACCCGAATTGTAATTATGTCACTGGGAATTTTTGCCATTTTTTTGCCGCCAACAATTAATTATTTCAGAGAAAAAGGAAATAATCTTTTCCGGATGTTTTATTTACTTGGCTACGCTGTTTTTGAAATTTTAATCTTCTTACGTGCAGTTTATAATTATATCAATCCGCAGGAATATTTTTTTTCGTACCGTGTTTTCGACAGTTTGTACAGTATTAGTTTGTTTTTGCTCACTCTTATTGGTACAGTAGGATTTTTGTTGCTGGTAAAAGAAAAACAAGACCTTAAAATCAAAAAGCTTTTAAACGATAAAAACTTATTCTTTTCGATTATAGCGCACGATCTAAAAGGCCCGTTGGGATCATCGGTTGCATTATCAGAAATATTAGCCGAGGAAATTGATGCTTACAGTCGGGAAGAGATCAGGGAAATTACAGGAATGCTTCACGAATCGAACAAAAACATTTATAAGCTGCTGGAGAATCTTTTAGACTGGTCGCGGGTACAAACGGGAATGATTGAATACAGTCCGAAAAAAGTAGTATTGAATACCCTGATTGAGGAGAACATAGCACTTAACAGAAATACAGCATTAAATAAAAACATAGATCTTAAGTTTGAATCGAACGAAATTATAGAAGTAAAACTCGATAAATACATGATTGATACTGTTTTGCGAAATCTGCTGACCAATGCCATTAAATTTACAGATCAGCAAGGAGAAATTAGTATCACGATTAAAAAGAGAAACCAAAAAGCAGAAGTATCGATCACGGACAATGGTATTGGAATTCCTGATAATATAAAAGAAAAACTTTTTAAAATTAATGCCAAAGTAATTCAGAAAGGAACAGAAAACGAAAGCGGAAATGGTTTGGGATTATTACTCTGCAGTGAATTTATAAAAAAACACCAAGGCGAAATTTGGGCCGAAAGTGAATTTGGAAAAGGAAGTACTTTTAAGTTTATTTTACCGCTGGAGGGATAAAATTTCAAATTCCAAATTCCAAAACCCAAAATCCAAAATCCAAAATCCAACAAATTTATAGACCAACAATTGGAATTTGGAATTTAAAAAATTGGAATTTTAAAATCAATTGATTGGAATTTTTATTTAAGTTTTAAATAAAAAAAGTCCCTCAGTTTCATAAGGGTGTGAAACTGGGGGACAAGTAAAAAAAATAAAACACAAATCTTTAGAACGAATATCTCAATCCAAGCTGACCTTGGAATCTTGAAGCCAATTGATCTATAGTATAAGGTGTAG
>Ga0247817_10000798_pt1 | contig 16817 bp, 14 predicted proteins | sample UWRJL212509R1_FD_178010 | JGI IMG/M metagenome (GOLD analysis project Ga0247817, IMG submission 178010) | Plant litter microbial communities from Arlington Agricultural Research Station in Wisconsin, United States - UWRJ-L212-509R-1 | ecosystem: Environmental > Terrestrial > Plant litter >...
TGACGACGCCGCAGATGACACCCACGAGGAGGGCAACGACGATGCCGACGACTGTCGCGAGCGTGCCCTGCCCGGCGAGCGGGGCCATGGCGAGCGCCGCGGTGATCGCCGAGAGGTTGGCGACGGCACTCACCGAGAGGTCGATGCCGCCGATGATCATCGCGATCATCATCGCGAGGGTGAGGATTCCGAGGTCGGAGACCTGCAGCGCCATCGAGGTGAAGTTGCGGGAACTCAGGAAGGTGCCCTGCTTGAGTGCCGAGAGGAGCACGACGACACCGAGGACTACACCGATGAGGAGACGGATGTGGCGGTCCGCCGGCCAGATTATCGACAGGAACTTCATGATGCTGCACCTCCGTTGGATGCGCGACGCTGCCTGAGCGCCCGCAGGGCCGGCACTCCGGTACCGATGATGAGCACGACGCCGACAGCTACCTGCTGCCAGGTCGCGGGGAGCCCGACGAGAACGAGCGAGTTCTGCACGATGCCGAGGAGGAGCACGCCGAGGAGCGAGCCCACGACCGTTCCGCGTCCGCCCGTGATGAGAGCGCCGCCGAGCACGACGGCCGCGATGATCGCGAGCTCGCCGCCCTGGAGCCCGACCGGATTGGCGTTGCGGTACAGGGTGGCGTAGGTGACTCCGCCGATTGCGGCGAGGCCGCCGACCGTCGCGTAGAGAAAGTACTGCACGCGGTGCACCCGCACGCCGGCACGCTCCGCCACGACAGCGTTGCCACCAATCGCGTAGATCTGGCGACCGATCGTGGTGTGGCTGAGCAGGAGCCAGACGAGTACGGCGAGCACGGCGAGGATGAGCACGGCGGGGTGCAGGCTCGTGGTTCCCGGCCCCGTCGCGTTCGGCACGGTGATGAGCCCGGCCTGTGAGAACTCCACTGTGCCGCGCGGCAGCGAGAAGATCGATTGTCCACCGAGAAAGAACAGCGCGCCACCGTAGAAGAGGCTCGAGGTGCCGAGCGTGACGATGAGGGTCGGCACCCGGAACCTCGCGACGAAGAACCCGTTGAGGAGTCCGAGCGCGATTCCGATCGGCGTGGCAACCAGGTAGAACACGATGCCGCTGCCGTCGAACTGCGCGGCCAACAGCATGGTCGCGGCGGCGAAGGTCGCGACGTTCGCGATCGCCGGGAACGAGACATCCACGCCGCCCGAAATCAACACGAGAAGCACGCCGAGCGCGAGGATGCCCGTGACCGTCAGGAGGCGCAACAGGTCGAAGATATTGCCGAGCGAGAGGAACACCGGGTTGATCGCCGTGATGACGATGGAGACGACGATGATCGCGACGAGAATGGTGAACTCGTTGGAGCGCACGAGCCGCTTGAGTGTTGTTGTCATGAGGCCACCAGAAGTGTGTTGAGCGACTGCTCGGTGATGTCGGCGCGGTCGAAAGTGTCGGTCACGGTTCCGCCGCGCATGAGCAGGATCCGGTGGCACACGTCGAGCAGCTCGGGGATGTCGTCGGAGATCACGATGATCCCCATGCCGTTGCCCGCGAGCTCACGCAGCAGGTCGAGGATCTGGGTCTTCGAGCCGATGTCGACGCCCACGGTCGGACCGTTGAGAACGAGAATGCGCGGGTGGGCCGAGAGCCACTTCCCGAGCACGACGCGTTGCTGGTTGCCACCCGAGAGGGTGGAGACGGCCTGCGTCACCGTCGGAGCCTTGATCGCGAGGTTGGCAACCCACTCCTCCGCGAGGGACACCGTGCGACGCACGTCGAGCAGCCCCGCGCGATTGCGGATCGAGCCGATCGTGCGAATGACGATGTTGTCTTTGATCGAGTGGTCGAGAAAGAGCCCCTCGGTGAGGCGGTCCTCGGGCACGAAGCCGATGCCGTGCGCGATGGCGTCCTGCACCGAGTTGAGGGCGACGGGAGAACCGCTGATCGAGATGGTTCCTGACGTGGGCGGCAGCATGCCGAAGAGCGACAGCGCGAGGGTGTCACGCCCGGAGCCGAGGAGCCCCGTGATCCCGACGATCTCGCCAGGGCGGAGGGTGAGGCTCACGTCATCGAAGCAGCCGGGGCGCGAAATGCCGTCGAGCTCGAGGAGCACGGGCACATCATCGGCGACGGGCACGGCGATGTTGTGGCCGTACTCGATCGCCCGGCCGGTCATCGCTGTCACGAGGGCAGCGCGGTCGAAGGCGTCGGCTGCCGCATCCGCGACCTTGGTGCCATTGCGCAGCACGACCGTGTGGTCGGAGATCTCGGCGACCTCGTCGAGCTTGTGGCTCACGAACAGGGTGGAAATCCCCTCGGCCTTGAGACCCTTGACGACTGCGAGGAGCGCCTGCACCTCGCGCTGCGAGAGAGCGGTGGTCGGTTCATCCATCACGATGAGTCGTGCATCGGTGACAAGAGCGGCGGCGATGGCGACGAGCTGGCGGTCGACCATGGGCAGGTCGCCCGCGCGTGCATCGAGGTCGAGCGTGATGTTCATGCGTTCGAGAACGGTGGATGCGACAGCGGCCGCCCTCGCGCGACTGAACCGGCCCACGCGGCCCGAGATCTCTGAGGCGAAGGCGATGTTCTCGGCGACCGAGAGGTTCGGAAAGAGCGAGAAGTCCTGAAAGATGACCTGGATGCCGGCCCGCAGGGCATCGGACGGCCGATAGCTGTCGCGCTTCTGGCCCGCGATGACGAACTCGCCCGAGCTCGGGGCGTGCACCCCGGCGAGGATCTTGATGAGCGTCGACTTGCCCGACCCGTTCTCGCCGACGAGGCAGCAGATCTCGCCTGCCGCGATGGACAGGTCGACGTCGTGCAGAGCTGTGACGCCGGCGAAGTCCTTGCCGATGCCGGTCATGCTCACGATCACCTCGGTCACGAGGGCGTCCTTTCGAAGTGGATGGTGCCCCGCTCGCCGCCGCGCTGGCGACGAGCGGGGGTGGAACTGTCGAACTTTAGAACTGGTAGTCGTCCATGTTCTCTGCGGTGATGTCGACCCAGGCGCTGCCCGTGATGACCTTGCCCTCAACCGTGACGGACTCGAATCCCGCGACACCGATGTCGGTGCCCTCGACGATCTCTTCGCCCTGCAGAACCATGAGCGCAACCTTGTTGGCGGCGTATCCGGCGTCGGCCGGGTCCCACGTGGTCACGAGGTCGATGGCTCCGGTGGCGAGCAGGTCGCCGGCGTAGGAGACGATGCTCGTGCCGAGCACGGAGATGTCGTCCTGGAGACCAGCTTCTTCCACTGCCTGTCCGGCGCCGACGACGTCGAGTGCGTCACCGCCGATGACTCCGACGAGGTCGGGGTACGTCGCGATGAGCTGCTTCATCTGTCCGTAGGAGACGTTCTGGTCGGATCCGGTCACCTGGCGGTCGCCCACGAGGTTCATCTCCGGGTAGTTCTCCTCCTGGTACGCAATTGCCGCGTCCATCCACTCGTTCTGAGCGGTGGAGTCGAGGCTGCCGACGAAGACCGCGTAGTCGCCGGTCTCGCCCGACATCTTCGCGAGCTCCTCGATGAGGTGCTCACCGTAGGCCTGGTTGTTGAATGCCTCGACGTCCCAGAGGGCGTTCTCGACGTTGGATGCCTCGTGCGTGACGACGACGACGCCTGCCTCCATGGCCTGCTTCATGACGGGCTCCATCGAGGCGACCTCGGTGGGAACCACGATGAGTGCGTCGATGCCCTGCGCGAGCTGGTCCTGGGCGACCTGCACCTGGAGTGCGGGGTCAGCGGTCGACGGTCCCTGCTCGAAGGCGGTGACGCCCGTGTCGGTGCCGAACTTCTCGACGCCGAGCTCCATGCGCTTGAACCAGTCGAAACCCATCGACTTGACGTTCGTGGCGAAGGTGAGCTCCGACGGGTCCTTCCCCGCGCCGACCCACTGCGAGTCGGTGCCCTCGGTTGCCGGTGCGCTGGTGCACGCGGCGAGGGTAAGGGAGAGGGCTGCTACTGCGGCGAATGAGGCCGCTACTCGGGTGGTGCGCATGTGACACTCCTTGTTCGTGGTGGTCGGGGATGGATCCGAAACATGTGCGTTCGTACACCACAGATGTTGTTTAGATCCGAATTCGCACAACGGTAACTCAGCGTCGAAGCACATTTCTCCGAGGGAAACTGAGTTATTTTCCCTGTGTTTCACGCGTGTTTCGAGACCGTGACCCGGCGGTGTCGAGGAGCTGCGAAACGAACAACAAACGCACAAACGCACATTTTCGGCGGGGGTCAGAACGTCGCCCGCGTTACACAGAATTGATCAAAGTTTTTTGGCCACTAGTGCCGATGTGCGCGTCGCTTGGGCGTGTCACCTTATGCGCGCGACGCTTCGATCGCTGTTGCGAGCGCGATCAGGCCCGCGTCGTCGCCGCGGCGCCCAATGAGCTGAAGCCCGACCGGAAGCCCCTCACCCGTGAACCCGATAGGCACGCTGATGGCCGGGTGTCCGCTCAGGTTGAGCGGGTGCGTGAGCGTCCAGCCGATGGTCGACTCCACCTCCACGCCGCGAATGGATGTCGGGCCCACGGTGCGGCCCCACTCGCCGTTCTCGACTCCCGCGACGGCGAGGGTCGGCGTCGCGAGGACATCGCACAGCGCGAGGGCATCCTCGACCGCATCGAACACCTCGGAGCGGCGCTCGTGGTCACGTGCGTGATCCACAGCGCTCAGGCTCGCCCCGAGCTCGATGAGTGCGGCGAGTTCCACCGGGATCTCCGAGCGGTGCGCGCCGAGCAGGTCGACACCGCGCTCGAGGAATCCCGCTGAATTGTGGGCGGTCTGCACCGAGATGAGGCGGCGCCAGAGGTGCGCGAGCTCAAGGGCGTTCGGCAGCGAGACCTCCACGCGCTCAACGGCGACGTTCGGCAGGTCGAGACCGGAGAGGAAGGCCGCGGTGAGGCCCGCGACATCCAGCGCTATTGAGAAGTCGCCGAAGGTCGGCGCGAACCCGACGACCGTGTGCGCTCGCGGAGGCGAGTCGAACGCGGGCACCGAGTGCGGGTCACGGCTGTTGTAGCCCGCGAGTGCGGCAGTGCCGACAGCCGTGTCTGCGACAGTGCGGGTGAGCACGCCGATCGACTGGTACGGCGTCGACGACTGGAACGCATTCGGCCGACGCACCTCGGGCACACGCCCTACCGACGACTTGAGCCCGACGAGCCCCGTCATGGCCGCCGGGATGCGCACCGATCCGCCGCCATCCGAGCCCTGGGCAAGCACGGCGAGGCCCGAAGCGACGGATGCCGCGGCTCCACCCGACGATCCGCCCGCGTTGTGGCGCAGCGAGTGCGGGTTGCGGGTCGGCCCGAACAGCAGGTTATCGGTCACCCCCTTGTGGCCCATTTCGGGAGTGTTCGTCTTGCCGAGGATTACGGCACCCGCACTGCGGAACGCTGTGACGTGCAGTGGATCGAAGTCAGAGACGTTGTCGCTGAACGACTTCAGCCCCATCGTGAAACGAACGCCCGCCATCGGCTCGACGTCCTTGACCGAGACCGGGATGCCGTCGAGCGGGCCTCGAGCCCGACCCGCTGCCCTGCGTGCATCGGATTCGTCTGCCGCAGCGAGGGCGTCATCGTGCAGCACCGTCACATAGGCGGTCAAGTCGGGGTTGAGCCTGTCGATGCGGCCGAGGTGCAACTCCACGAGTTCACGCGCGCTGATCTCGCGCGCATCGAGTCGGGCCGCGAGCTGGGCGACGGACTCGAAGCATACGGCCTCATCGGATGGTGCGGTCAGGTAGGGGTTCGCAGTCATGGCCGCGAGCGTAGGCCGCGAATGATTCGCGGAAGTTACGCCGCAGGTGTTGGCTAGGCCATCCCCGCCCGAGCCGCCCGCTCCACGGCCGAGGGCAGGGCGGCGACGAGGGCGTCGATCTCCGCCTCGGTCGTGTCGTCGCCCAGGGTCATCCTGAGCGCGCCACGGGCATCGGCCTCGCTGAGTCCCATAGCGAGGAGCACGTGCGACGCCTCGGGCACACCGGCCTGGCACGCCGAACCGGTCGAAACCGAGAATCCGGCGACGTCGAGCAGGTAAAGCAGGGAGTCGCCCTCGCACCCGGGAAAAGTGAAATGCACGTTGCCGGGCAGGCGGCCTGTTGGATCCCCGCGCAGGATCGCCGACGGCACGGCGCGCTGGATTCCAGTGATCAACCGGTCGCGCAACAACCGCAGGCGCTCGAGGTCATGACTGTGCTGCGCGGCGAGACCGAAGGCGACGGCGCCCGCGACATCCTGCGTCCCCGAACGCGCGCGCTGCTGGTTGCCGCCGTGCAGGAGCGGCTCGACCGTCGCCGAACGCGCGATGACAAGCGCACCCGTGCCGACCGGGCCACCGATCTTGTGGGCCGAGACGCTGAGCGCCGCGGCACCGAGCACGTGAAAGTCGATGGGTAAGTAGCCGTAGCCGGCGATCGCGTCGACGTGCACCGGCACGCCGTGCTCTGCGGCGAGCGCCACGACCGAGGACACCGGCTGGATGGTCCCCACCTCGTTGTTCGCGAGCAGAACAGTGACGAGTGAGACGTCGGGGCCGAGGGCTGCCTCCAGCGCGGGGAGCGAGATGCGCCCGAACTCGTCAACCGGAATCCACTCGACGACGGCGCCCTCGTGCCGCACGAGCCAGTCGATCGCGTCGATCGTCGCGTGGTGCTCGCCCTCGGGCGCGATGATGCGGCCGCGACCCCGAGCCCACCAGAGTCCCTTGATCGCGAGGTTCACGGCCTCTGTTCCGCCCCCGGTGAAGGTGACCTCGACAGAGTCGGCCCCGAGGCTGCGGGCTACGTGCTCGCGCGCCTCCTCAAGCATGCGCTTGGCGTTCTGCCCCTGGCTGTGGATCGAGGCGGGATTGCCCACAACGGCGAGCGCGGAGGCGTACGCGGTGATGACCTCCGCACGCATCGGCGAGGTCGCCGCGTGATCGAGGTAGATGGCCATGTAACAAGCATGACTCACACGGGCAATACTCTTGAACCCATGTCTGAACAGCTTGGCGTGAGCAACGGCGAGTTGCGTGTGTGGTCGGAGAGCGCGACATCCATTGATCTGTGCATTTTTGACGACAAGGATGCCGCGTGGATGGTCTCGACCGTTCCTTTCGAGCCTGAGGCCGACGGCGTCTGGGTTGCGCGCAGCGAGGCACTCAAGCCGGGAACCCGATACTCGTTGCGTGCCACCGGACCGACCGGCCCCACCCACCACTTCGACCCGACCCTCGACCTCATCGACCCCTACGCCCGTGGACTCGCGCGCACGGCCGAGGGCGAATGGCGTTCGTACGTGCAGGACGACGAGTTCGACTGGCAGGGCGTCACGAAGCCCGTCGTCACGCTCGACCACGCTGTGCTCTACGAAGCTCACGTGCGGGGCATCAGCAAGCTCAACCCCGGGGTGCCCGAGGAACTGCGCGGAACCTACGCGGGCCTCGGACACGAGTCGACCATCGCCTACCTCACAGGCCTCGGCGTGACGACAGTGCAGTTGCTGCCCGTGCACCAGTCGGTGAGCGAGCAGAGGCTCATCAAGCAGGGGCTGCTCAACTACTGGGGTTACAACACCCTCAACTTCTTCACGCCGCACGGCGAGTACGCGACGAAGGCCGCCCAGGAGGGCGGAACGGGCGCCGTGCTGCGCGAGTTCAAGACGATGGTGCGCTCGCTGCACGCTGCCGGCCTCCAGATCGTGCTCGACGTCGTCTACAACCACACCGCCGAGGAGGGCCGCAAGGGCCCGACCACGAGCCTGCGCGGCCTCGACAACGCCAACTACTACCGGCAGACCGAGACGGGCGAGTACATCGACGTCACCGGCTGTGGCAACACCGTCGACTTCTCCAAACCCGCGGCCCAGCGCCTCGTGCTCGACTCCCTGCGCTACTGGGCCAACGACGTGCAAATCGACGGGTTCCGGTTCGACCTCATGGCGACGCTCGGTCGCGACGAGAACGTGGAGTTCCAGCGGGAGCACCCGCTGCTGCGCGAGATCCTCGACGACCCGGTCCTCGAGGGCGTCACCATGATCTCGGAGCCGTGGGACGTCGGCATGGGCGGCTGGCAGGTCGGCAACTTTCCCGACGGCTACTCGGAGTGGAACGACGGCTACCGCGACCGCATGCGCGATTTCTGGCTCACGGATGTCGGCGCTGCACGCCAGCACGGCACAGCTCCGAACGGCATCGGGTCGCTCGCGAGGCGGCTCGCCGGCTCCGCGCACGTGTTCTCGCAGGAGCGCGGCCCCCTCGCCTCCGTCAACTTCATCACCGCGCACGACGGCTTCACGATGGCCGACCTCACCGCCTACAACGAGAAGCACAACACCGGCAACGGCGAGAACAACCGTGACGGGACCAACAACAACCACTCGTTCAACCACGGCGCCGAGGGCCCGACGAGCGACGAGGCGGTGCTCTCGAGCCGTCGGAAGGCCATGCGCAACCTGCTCGGAACTTTACTGCTGAGCGCGGGCATCCCGATGCTCACGGCAGGCGACGAGTTCGGGCGCAGCCAGCGCGGCAACAACAACGCCTACTGCCACGACAGCGAACTGACCTGGCTGTCGTGGTCGCACGACGACTGGCAGCAGGACCTCTTCGAGGTCTCCCGCCTGCTCATCCGTCTGCGCCACGAGAACCCCGCACTGCGACCCGTGCACTACGGGCGCTTCGGCGAGACAGTGCCGAGTGCCACCCAGATGGACTGGTACAACAAAGAGGGACTCTCGATGTCGGAGGAGGACTGGGACTCCCCCGCCGAGCGCACACTGCAGTACCTCGCGGCATCCACCCCGGAGTTCGAGGACTTCAACCGCATCCTGCTCATCGTGCACGGGCTCGAGGAGCAGATCACCGTCACCCTCCCCGAGCACGAGGGCGTCACGTCGTACACGCTCCTGTGGGATTCCGCCGTGACGGACCTCGACGAGAACCCACCGGGGGCCGAGCACGGCCCGGGCAGCGACCTGACTGTTGCCGGTGCATCCATCCAGTTGTTCCGGGCACACTAGGGGCATGGCAGGAACTCCGGCTACCGTCGCCCTCGACCGCGCGGGCATCGCGTACACCCCGCACGCCTACGACCACGATGCGGCGAACACCAACTTCGGCCAGGAGGCCGCCGACGTGCTGGGCATCGACGCCGAGCAGGTGTTCAAGACGCTGCTCGCCGACGTCGACGGCTCACTCGTCGTCGCAATCGTGCCGGTGAGCGGCAAGCTCGACCTCAAGGCGCTCGCGAGCGCTGTGGGCGGCAAGAAGGCCGCCATGGCCGACCCTGCGCTCGCCCAGAAGCGCACCGGCTACATCGTGGGCGGAATCAGCCCGATCGGCCAGAAGACGGCACATCCCACAGTGCTGGATGAAACAGCAGAACTCTTCGACACGATCTTCGTGAGCGGCGGGCGGCGCGGCTTCGACATCGAACTCGCTCCCGCCGACCTGCTCACCGTCACCGGCGGCACGATCGCGGATATCGCGCGCGACTAGGGGTTGGTGGTGACCCACTCGCCGTCGAAGATCTGCACCTCGGTGTCACCGAGCTGGTTGTAATGGCCCAGTATCTCGTTGATCGTGACGCCGAGGTCGGCGGGGCCGTGACAACTGACGTCGTACCCGATCTCGCCCTCGCCCGGCTTCGAGACGCCGAACGAGCACTCGGTGAGTCCGGGCAGGGCAGCGATCTCGTCGGCAGCATCGAACCGCTCCGATGAGTAGTCGGTGCGATCGGCATTCACCTGGTAGCCGCTCGGATCTCCCACCCGGATCGTGCCATAGGACTCGAGCACCGTGGGATCTTCGATGATCTCGCTGTAGACGTCGCGTACCGATGCCCCGGGTACCAGTACCACCCAGAACAGGTTGGTGTTCTCGACAGAAGCCACGCGCGGGTCGGACCACCACTGCACGAACTGCGCCACCTCCGCATCGACGTCGAAAGGCTTGTCGCGGGCCGCGTAGTAGTAGAGCTCCGCATCGCCACCAAGGTCGAGCGTGACACTACGGGCAGAACCGTTGAATCCTGCGTCGTCGATGATCGCGTTGACGCGCGGCACGAGTTCGAGGATCTGCACCGGCGTCGACCCCGCATCAGGCTCCACCGAGACCCGCAGGTCGTCGCCCACGTCGAATCCGACGCTGTACGAGGCCCAGGCGTCGGTCACACCGTCGAGGGCCGCGACCTTCGCGCCGGTTTCGTCGGCTCGCGCGAGCTGCGAGTCCGTCGGCCCGGTGAAGAGCGTGCAGCCCGCAAGCGCGAGCACGACGACGCCGAGCGCGAGAACCCTCACTCGGCGACCGCGATGAGGCCCATCTCAGCCGGGTTGACGAGCAATGGATGCCGCGGCACAACGCGCACGTTGTATCCGAAGCCGCCCGCCCGCCCGAGCGGTACCGCGCCGCTGAACGTTGCGGCGGCGCCGAGGTCGTGCGAGGTGAGTTCGAGCGGCAACCGCTGAATGTCCTCGAGCTTGTCCTCGCCCCGCGTGCGCCCGAAGACCACCTCGACCTTGACGTCGTCGGGGCTGAGGCTCGCGAGTTCGACGTGTGCGCGCACGTTGAGGGTGTCGCCGACCTGGGGCACGGCATCCACGCCCCCGGATTCGACGTGGGTGACCTGCACTCCGGGCCAGGCAGCTGCGACGCGGCCCTTCCACGCTGCGAGGTCACGAGCGGGCTGGTACGAGTTCGCCGAGACCGCGGCCTGCGCGTGCGAGGCGGGAACATAGAGGCGCTCGACGTACTCGCGCACCATGCGGTCGGCGCTCAGCGACGGCGACAGGGTGGCAAGGGTGTGGCGGATCGACTCGACCCAGCGGCGCGGAACACCGTCGGGATCACGGTCGTAGAAGCGCGGCGCGACCTGGTTCTCGATGAGGTCGTAGAGGCTGTCGGCCTCGAGCTTGTCGCGCTCCGCCCCGTCGCCCGCAGAGTCGGCGGTCGGGATCGCCCAGCCGTTCTCCTCGTCGTAGAACTCGGCCCACCAGCCATCCAGAATCGACAGGTTGAGCGAGCCGTTGAGGGCTGCCTTCATGCCACTCGTGCCGCAGGCCTCAAGCGGGCGCAGCGGGTTGTTGAGCCAGACGTCGGTGCCCGGGTAGAGCAGGCGGGCCATGGCGATGTCGTAGTTCGGGAGAAACACGATGCGGGTGCGCAGTTCGGGCTCAGAAGCGAACTCGATGAGGCGCTGGATGAGCCTCTTGCCCTCGTCGTCGGCCGGGTGCGACTTGCCCGCGATCACGATCTGTACGGGGCGGTCGGGGTTGAGCAGGATCGACCGCAGGCGGTTCTCGTCGTGCAGCATGAGGGTGAGCCGCTTGTAGGTGGGCACGCGGCGCGCGAACCCGATCGTGAGCACGTTCGGGTCGAGCAGCTCGCGGTGCCAGGCCGGTACTCCGATGCCGGGGTTCTGCTCGCTCCACGCGTCGTTCATGCGGCGGCGGGCGTCGTCGACGAGCTGGGAGCGCATCGCTCCGCGCACCGACCAGATGTCGGAGTCGCTGATGGCCTCCGAGTTCCAGTCGCACGCCGTCGTGTCTGTCTCGCCGAGCTTGTTCGACGCGAGCTCGAGCAGGAGCGGGTCGGTCCAGGTGGGTGCGTGCACGCCGTTGGTGACGCTCGTGATCGGCACGTCGTCCTGGTCGAAGCCCGGCCAGAGCGCGCCGAACATACCTCGCGAGACGTCGCCGTGGAGCTGGGAGACACCGTTCGCACGCTGCCCGAGCCGCAGGCCCATAACGGCCATGTTGAAGGTGCCCTCGGTGCCGCCCTCGTAGTCTTCGGCGCCGAGCGCGAGAACATCGGCGACGTCGACGCCAGGAAGGAGCTCGGTCGAGAAGTAGCGCTCGACGAGGCTCGACTCGAACCGGTCGATTCCCGCGGGAACCGGGGTGTGGGTCGTGAAAACGGTGCCCGCGCGCACCACCTGGAGCGCCTCGGTGAACGAGAGCCCCGCACCGATGAGGTCGCTGATGCGCTCAAGGCCGAGAAAGCCCGCGTGACCCTCGTTGGTGTGGAACACCTGTGGCACGGGGGTCGAGGTGAGCTCGGTGTAGATCGTGATGGCGCGCACGCCGCCGATGCCGAGCAGGAGCTCCTGCAGAAGACGGTGCTCGCCGCCACCGCCGTACAGGCGGTCGGTGACGGAGCGCAGGGAGTCCTCGTTCTCCGGGATATCGGTGTCGAGCAACAGCAGCTTGATGCGTCCGACGTCGAGCTGCCACACCCGCGCGTACAGCGCGTGGCCGTCGGGCAGGGCGAGCGTCACCTGGGCGGCGCGGCCGTCCGGGTAGCGCAGCACGCTCAGCGGCAGGCCGTCGGGGTCGAGCACCGGGTAGGTCTCCTGCTGCCAGCCCTCGCGCGAGATCGCCTGGCGAAAGTAGCCTGCGCGGTAGAAGAGTCCGACACCGATGATCGGAACGCCGAGGTCGGACGCGCTCTTGAGGTGGTCGCCGGCGAGAATGCCGAGACCGCCGGAATACTGCGGAAGAGCCGCGGCGATACCGAACTCCGGGGAGAAGTACGCGATCGACGCCGGCGCATCCTCGAGCTGCTGGTACCAGCGCGGTTCGCTCAGGTAGGTGGTGAGTTCGTCACGCAGGGCGTTCGCGCGTTCGACGAAGGATGCGTCATCCGCGAGTTCGGCAAGTCGCTCGGGCGCCACTGCACCGAGCAGGCCGATGGGGTCGTGCCCGATCTCGTCCCAGACCTCGGGCGCTATCGATGCGAACAGCTGGCGCGTGGGTTCATGCCACGACCAGCGCACATTCGTCGCAAGCTGCTCCAGCGCTCCCAGAGACTCGGGAAGCACGGTTCGGACGGTAAATCGACGGATTGCCTTCACGCCATAGAGCCTATGCGCTCTTTGCGCGACGCTTCTTTCGGATGGTCGAGGCGAGACCGCTCGCGAACATGTATCCCGCGTAGAGAAAGAGCGCGACAGCGATGAGCGGAACTATCCACGCACGGTTCTCACCGTTGATCGCCGAGTTGGCCCAGCCGATGAAGGGAACGCTGTACCAGACCTTGCCGCGCACCTGCACGGGCATGACCGGCTTCTCGTCGGGCTGCGGGTTGGCATCACCCTGGGTGACGTAGGTCTGGTCGCCGGTCGCCGCCGTCGCGATGGAGATGACGCGGTGGGTGACGACCGCCGGTTCGCCCGACTTCAACTGGTAGGTGATGGCATCGCCGATGCGGATCTCGTCGCCCTCGACGGGCTTGACGATCACGAGCGTGCCGGGCGGATAGGTCGGAACCATCGAGCCGGTGAGCACGGTCATCGGGGTCGAGCCGGTGACGAACGGTACGACGATGACGACGGCCGCGAGCAGCAGTACGAGTGCGAAGAGTCCCCAGCTCAGACCGAGGCCGATGTAGTGCAGAACGCCCTTCTCCTTCTCGACCTTCCTGCGCCCGCTCACACCTCGTAGCTTTCTTCGAAGTCGGAGTCATCGTCGTCGGCAGCGCGCTTGCGCCGGCGACGAGCGGCGATGAGGAACCAGCCGGAGCCGAACAGGAACGCGAGCGCCGGAACGATCCCAACCCAGTCCTGGAACAACTGCACGGTGTTCGGGTCGAACGGGATTCCGGCGATCGTCGGCCACGGACGGCCGTTGACGTCGCGCGGAACACCGGGAGCAGCGGTCTCCTCGACCTCCGGCGCGACCGGGTCGACCGCGGTGTTCGTGGACCCGCCGCTCCCCGTTCCCGGGATCACGACGGTGTTCGGCGAGCATGCGGTCGGGGCGATCGACCCGGGTGCCACATCGCTCATGCCGACGCGCACAGTGAAGCTCAGGGTGTTGTTCTGCCCAGTCGAACCGGACAGGTCGCCGAGAGCGAGCTTCGTCGTGACGTTCGCCGACTCACCCGGGGCGAGCACGAGTCCCTCGGTGAGCACGCGGCACGGAGCTGCGGAACTCATGGCGACGGGGGCTCCGGTGTGCCCCGGCACACTCGCCGCGATGGTCATGGCGGTCTCGTAGGTCGAGCTGGCGCTCGTGACATCCGCGACGCTGATACGCAGGTAGCCCGTGTTGCTGCCGGTGTTGGTGACGGTGAAGCCCGTCGACCACTCGTCCATGGGCACCATCGCGGTCGCCGTGCCGAACAGCGGGCCGGTCTGGTCGATGTGGATGTCACTCGCCGCCGCCGCGGAACCCGCAGCACCAAGCACGCCCGCGGCGACTGTCAGAGCAGCGACCATCGCGCCGAGCGCAACTCTCGCGGATTTCACAGTGGTCAACCGCACGTCATGAATGGTACCGAATTCGCGATGTTCAGCGTTCCGGTTCCCGTCGTCGTCCAGGGACCGTCGAGCACCGACTGCTCGACGAGGATCGTCTTGGCTCCAGTGCCGTAGGTACCCGCAGCAGCTGCTCCACCCTGGAAGCGCACGTTGGTGTCCCAGCCGTTCCCTCCGCCATAGGCACTCGCGGCAAGCAGGGTTCCGTTGAGCTTGACGCGGTAGACGACCGAGCCCTGGTACCCGGTCAACTGGGGCCACGAGTACGTGACGTTGTATCCGCCGGCATCTCCCGCGCACGAGAGAGCGGTCGACGGAGGCACAACCACTTCGAGCAGCTGCACCTGGAACTTCTGGCGTGCCGACGCCGTGTTACAGGTTGCAAGCTGGAGGAACTCCCCCGTCGCGGGTGTCGCACCGGCGATCGTGAGGCAGAGCGTCGGTGCACTCTTGATCGAGAACGAGGTCGTACCGTCGGAGTTCACGGTAGGCAGCCACTTGCCGAGGTCCGTCGTCGTGTCGGTCACCTGCACGGGCTGACCTGCCGCTGCGCTCGGGGCGCTCCACCACGTGGTGGCCGACGCGCGCGAGCTGATCGTGTAGTAACCATTGCCTGCCGAGACGAAACGGACGAGCTCGAGGTAGCCGTAGTTCGCGGCGGTTCCGCACGCGCCCTGCCAGAGCGGGTTGCCGGAGTCGGCGCTCCAGCGCGGGTAGATGCACTGCGTCGGAGTCTGCGCCGTCTTGATCCAGAACCAGCCGGTGCGGTCGACTGGCGCCGCTGTCGCGATCGACTGCGTGAAGGCGATGGATGTCGCGGCGTTCGCGCTCCACGTTCCGACAGTGATCGACGTGGTGGCCGTGCCCGCGAGGCTCGCACCGGAGTTCGCGGTGACGTTGGCGGCCGTGATCGACGTGCGCACGCAGAGCGCGATGCTCGCGCCGGCCGCGAGAGTGCCCGTCTTGGTGACGGCGGCAGCCATGGTGCCGTTCGCAGTTGAGGTGAGGGCCGACGTGGTCGTGCAGGTGCCTTCGCCGATGACGACGCTGATCGCCGCAGGAAAGCTGGTCGAAGTCGAGGTGCCGCCGATGGCGAGCGAGTAGTTGCCCGAGCGTGTTCCGGTGTTGGTGACAGTGACGACTCCCACACCGATGAGGTCGCTCGAGGTGTAGGTGCGGGCGAGGGTCGCGCCGCCGCCGAGAGCCTGGCTCACGGTGACCGTCGCGGTGGAGGCGGTCGAGGTGAGTGTCGCGTTCGCGCTCCACAGGGCAAAAGCGACGCCCGAGGTGCCGAAGAGCAGAAAGGCTGCGAGGCCGGCGATGAGTCCAGCGCGAATGGTGGAGAAGCGGCGGCGGCGCTCGACGCGCGTCAGGCGGCGCATCACTGTGCTCCGGTGATCGTCGCGGTGATGGCCTGGCTGTTGCCCGCCGCGGCTCCGGTCGCAACCTTGACCTCGATGCAGTACGTGGCGGTGGCTCCGGCCGCGAGGGTGCCGAGGGCCTTGGCCGTCGTGGTCGCCGAAGCGCCGGTGAGGGCCGCGGTGCCCGCTGTCGTGCAGGTGCCCGTCGCGTACCGGATCTCGTAGGCGGCTGACGCCGAGGCCGTGCCGGAGATCGTCGCTGCGACATCCCCGGTGTTGGTGACGGTGAACGGCTGGCGCACGCTCTGGCCGACGATGAGGTTGGTGAAAGCTGTGGTGCCCCAGGACTCCGCTGCGGTGATACCGAACTTCGCGGAGGTCAGCGTGGGGGCGGTGTTGGTCGAGGCATCCGACCACATGGCGTACGTGCCACCGGAGAGCAGGACTGCGGCGAGAGTGCCGGCCCCGATCGCGCACGTGGTGGCGATGAGACTGCGGGCGTTGACGTGAAAACGTCGGTCCGCGCGGTGGCGGGCAAGAGAGCGTGCAGGCATGACATCACCTCCGGACGTGCCTGAAAACTTGTGAAGCTAACAGAAGGGAGGATGCCCCGGCCGAAGCCGGGGCATCCTGCTCACTAGACCTGGTTCAGGCTGACGGTGACGCCGGTGAACGAGATGGTGCCGTTGATGCCGTTCTGGTTCGTCGTGGACGACGGGAAGTTGACGACGATGGTCGCGGTGACCGTGTAGGTACCGGAGTTGAGCGCGTAGACGCCCGCGGTCGGGGTGACCGTAGCGTTGAGCGAGTCCTTGACGGCGTACGTCGTGGTGACGGTTGCTCCGACCGTGTTGGCGATGGTGCCAGCGTTGGTGGTGAGCTGAGCGTGCAGGTTGTCACCGGTCGCGGTGACCGTGTAGTTCTGCGTGTAGGTGGTCGAGTCGCCGGGAACGATCTTGGCGAGTGCAGGCGTCCAGGTGCCAGCCGTGCCGGGCGCGATGTCGAGCGTTCCGGAGGTGATGGAGGTCGGTGCCAGAGCGGCGGAGTCGCTCCAGAGTGCGAGTGATCCAGCGCCACCGAGGAGGAGGGCGATGCCAGCAGCGCCAGCGATTGAACCCTTAACGAGCTTGTTCATTTGAAGTTCCTTTCGCGACATCGCGAGAGGATGCCGGGATAACGGAACCCGGGCATGCAGCACTCAGGAACTCCCCACGGCGCAATTGCCATGGGATTCAGGACGTGCAGCAAGAC